>Ga0114923_10003361_pt1 | contig 10791 bp, 5 predicted proteins | sample SumtaG_FD_89578 | JGI IMG/M metagenome (GOLD analysis project Ga0114923, IMG submission 89578) | Deep subsurface microbial communities from Indian Ocean to uncover new lineages of life (NeLLi) - Sumatra_00157 metaG | ecosystem: Environmental > Aquatic > Marine > Oceanic > Sediment | place: near...
CTCATAGAGAGTGTGAGGTCATGGGCGCAGTGATGGTGAGGTATAGTGATGGCCGGCGGCGCCGAGAGAAAAAAAAACGAAGGTCGGTCTGTCAGGATGTTACCGCGCCCCCGCCCCATCCGGTCGAATGAACCTTACTTACCTCCCCTCACAGAATACTAAATTTCAAAGTCAAGGGTGGTTTGGCCAAAATTTCGACGGAATAAATTTGACATATATGGTCGATAGGATATGATGCGATTATGGCACCGGATATGGTTTTTTGCAATTCGTTGTTTTTGGAGCGGAAACGCGGATTTTGGAATTTTGGAATTTCGGGAAAAAAATTCGATGCGTTTTGGCGGAATTTTGCGATTTTTTGGTTGTGATTCCCGGCTGATGAGCTTGAATCGGGGTCTATCTGGCAACCAGTTGCTACATAGAATTAGGGTTTTGCACCTTTGATTTTGGGCTTGAATCGAGGGTAGAGAGGTCGAAAAAGGGCCAAAATTGACGTAAGTCCTTATTCCTTCACTGGCGTATGAACGAAAACGGCGAAAAAAAAATCGAAGCAAAACCGGACGAAAAACCCGTGGTATATCGGGGCAAATATACCGAGTTGGAATTGCGGACCCGGGGAATAGGCAAGTTCCATGAGACAAAGACCCACGAATGGGCTACGAAGATGAGCACATATCACGATGAGGAGGTCAATCCCTAAAACTCTTATAGATTCGTAAAGCCAGCCAGCGTGTTGCTACGCTCTTATTGCTGTTATTAGCGGTCATATTAACAATCGCGATCGCGATCTGTCGAATAGGCTTCCATATCCCTATTTGAGGACATGCAGAACGGTGTTAATGGATTATATGACGGCTAAATGTTTGGGCAAACAGAGCTATTCCTGAAACATCCTGGGGAATTAGTCTTTATTCACACCAGAAAAGTTCAGAAATCTTACGGAGAATGAATGTTTTTCTCTATCAGATCTACCGAAGTGTCAGTCTCAGAATCTTTCCGACTGCAAAGGCCTCCAGCTCACCGAGTCGGTAATCAAGGCCAGAATAGCCACTACTAGGGCCACCGCCAACCGAACCACCTCAATCCTACGCAGATCACCTTTTTTCCTTGCCACCTAGTTGAAGTTGCATACAATTAGGCACTCCCTTGCCATCGCCTCCGAGTCGAGCCGATTGGATTTTAAGCGAAGTTTTCTGAAACTTATCGTGGGTACATCGATATGAATATCAATCCTGTCCACCAGAAGCCCGGAGACCTGGAGAGATACGGCGCAATCTGGCTCGGCGAGCACTTGCCTCTTCTGGAATCGCTGCCGAAATAGCCGCACGGGCATCCGTGCTTTGGAATTATAAAATTGGTTGGCAAAAAGAGCATAGTATATAATCCATATATCACAAAGAAGATAATCGAACATTTTTCCTGAAGCTCATTAATAATACCAACAGTCATTTGACGCTTACCACGCAAGGACGACGAAATTTTTCTTGTTCAGTTATTTTTTTCTATGGACAACATATAATCTTTCATTTACACTGTTCAATCGAGATAAGTGCTTTTTTCATTGAAAAATACGGGATTGTTTAGGCGAGAGTAGCAAAGTAGGGTTACATACTTACTCTGTGTGTTGTTTTTGCCTGATAACGGTCTCATGCAGAGGGGCCAATCAGGAAAAGCCTGCAGAATACAGCATCAATTCGCCGAATAAAATTATAGCGGAAACTGTTAGTTTTACATTCTGTTTACGGCATTTTATGAACGAGGAAAATGGATATGTCGTTCTCTTAGCAGACAAATCAGAAAAGCGTTCAACGTTCATTAAGAACCGTCTTCGAAAGGAAGGCTTCGCTGTTGATCTCTTCAGCCAGTCATCCGATATACTGAACGAAAAATTGAAAGCACGTGGTCGATTCCATATTGTCTGTATAGTCATTGACCAAGAAGATGTTATATATCCGGAACAGGCAGAACTTGCCACCGAACTTTCCAACAAACTGGCATGTCATGCCAGCAAAGCTCGTAGGGCTCTACTTATTTCCGGCTCACTAAATCCAATGTCGAAGGAGCTTTTGGCTCTTTCGACATTTTATCGCATAGTCCCATTTAGGCAAGACAATAATGAGGTCGCTGCTGAGAGCGTTGCGAACATAGCTCAAGAATTGCGCAACCTTGATACTAATTCATATAAATTCTTGGCTGATATCAAGAAGAATCGGATCTTAAGGGAAATGCTCGGCACAGCTGTGAGTCTGGTCGATAACCACTTCAGAGTATGGCATATGGACACAGTACACATTGGAATTACGGGAGGCAGCCCAGTGGAAGGTCAACTTTGTTGGCATGGATACCGAAGATCCAGATTTCAAAAAGGAGCGTGTGCAGGCTGTGCAATTGCAGAAACTCTGGAATCCCGCAAAGCTAGCGCACCGCGAAAAATGGCCTCGCTCATCGAAAGTAACGTTCGTTTTTTTGAGGTAATGAGTTTGCCAGTGTACTCGGATCAACATTGCATGTTGATAGCAGAAATCGCAGTTGAGATTACTGACACGCCAGCCACAAACTGTATGAGCGGAAAAGAGTTGCTTACATTGTTAATGCAGACTATAACATCACGAGGTTTTGCTCATGCTCGGAGCTATGAGTCATTCGACGATAAGCTCAAGATTCTTGCACATTCAGGATATAAAATCTCTATTAATATGGAGAAAGAACCATTAAATATCAGAAATGATCGATATACTCTCAACACTTTCGAGGTTGCCAAGAAACCGCAGATCTACAGCGAAATCGACCTTGGCAAGGAAGAATTCAGAAAAGTACTGGGCAAGCAGAATGTTAAGTGGTGGATGGAATTTCCTTTTTTTGACGCTAGTGACCAACCTGTGGGCCTTTTGGCTGTTGACAATGAGGATGAAACAAGGGAAAAAAAAATCGACCAGCTATTGCAGATACAGCAAATTGCAGATACGGTAGAAAGAATAACATTTCGGATGTTCTGGCTGCCAAGGCAGGAGGCAGCCATCAAAGAAAAACTGGACGCCTTGCACCTTATCGGATACGAACAGGCCACCATTTGGGATTTCTTCAGCAACAATGTGCAAATGATAAAGGGACGCCTTTCGGTCGGATTCGGTGAAGATGTTCGTGCTGTACTCACGTCGCTATATCGTGAAAGGTTCCTATATGAAGTGGGTGCTTTGCATCGAATCCCCTTGATATTTGATCGTCTAACAGTTAAGGAAGGCTCAGAAGTATGCAAGCATTATATGACAAGCGCCCCCCAGCTTCTTGTGTTTCCACTTTTCGTACATGGCCGAAGGCTCGTTGGTTTTCTGTCTGTGTCTAACCCAATCTCTGGCCAGGCATTGGGTCCCTTGGATATTGGTCGCATACAACCATTTGCCGACTCTTTGGGTCCCATTATTGCACAAACCCAACCCTTTCTCGCAGAATTTTCAAAAAGGGCACTGCCAATATTGTGTAAGTTAGATAGTTCAAAGTGTGGCGACGAAAATAAAACGAAGCCGTGTCTCGTCAGCATCAAGATGTTGATTGATCGGCTATTGAGTGCTACAGAAGCCTCGCATATCGTCGTCCGAATTCTTGATGGCTCTCAGCTTAAGGTCTTGGCACAGCAAGGATTCTCTACTTCGATACCGAAGGTAGTTAACGTCACAGATGAACAGGCACATTGCGCAAGAGCCCTAAGACTTGGATTCCCTGATGTGCAGAACAACTTAGCCAATAGGGTTGATTTCAAGGCGTTTTGCCAAAGCACAATGCTCTCAAAAGAAAGTTATGAAGAATTTAGAACCTTTACGTCGATGATCACAGTGCCCATAAGCGATGCGACTGGTTTGCTAGGTACGATTGAAGTCTTCTCTAACACGTACAGGTCACATTTTTCGTCACTTGAGCGACAAGACTGGGTTAATTCTGTTGCCTTACGCTTGGCTACTATCATTCGTCGCAGAAACATAGGAGTTGGGGAGACTCAATTAGGTAAAGTCACAGGAGGTAAAAAAAATTGAAATCATGAGTATACATACTCCCCATTTGAAAAAGTGCACGCGACACCATGTTGGATGTTAGAATAGAATTGGAATTGCAGGTATTGGATTTATGGACCTTAGCCGATTCAGGGCCAGCAGTGTCTAGTTACGTTAACCTGCAAAAAGGTAGATTTAGGGAGCAAGAACAATGTCTGACATTATGACTATAGTTTCTGGCCCTAAAGGATCGTCATTGACCGAAGCGTTCATAACGGAACTTGAGAGAAACGGCCTAAGAGAGGTCAGCGCCAATAGTATTTGGACGTCAAAAGAGTCAGTAAGAAAGACCGATGGCATTGTTGATCTCCTGCGGATTCGTTGTGCACCTGACAAAAACCAGCTTGCAAAGGTTATTCATTGTCTAAAAACAGTAGTCAATCAGTTCACCGACCAAGATGAGGGCTACTTCTGGCTTCGCCTCAATGGTACGCGCTCATTGTCCCTTAGCACAAAATCCATCGAAGAGGAGCTACTGGCTTTGAGCCGTTTGCATATTTCAGAGGAGAGCAAACGTGGTATTGAGAAAGAACTTGAGCTTGAAGTGATCAAACACTGTGGGGGATTGGGCCTCACCGCATTTAGGAAGCAGATTCATAAAGAACCTAACGCGGCACTGATAGAGGTGGCAAGGGATATTATTAAGAGAAAGGGAAAACTAAAGCAATTGAGGGATATTGATTTCGCTTTTTGAGGTTTACCTCGAAAGCTACGGGAGACTGCTAAGTTATGAGGGATGAATTCTCAGAAGTTTATGGAATATTCACTCGCACGAGAATTGTTGACGAGGACATAGGACCTACAGATTCGCTCCTGAAGTTATTGGATCGGACATATAAGACAACCCCAGACGAGGAGCTAGTTTTTTCCGAGACGAGATGGTGCCCGTGCTTGGTGGCGCGCAGCGACGCAGAGCTTTACGATGTTGAAGAGCCGCGGTGGGCCAAGCGTGTCTACATAACAGTGGAAGATGATAAGGGACGACGTTATGTTGGCTTTGTCAATATTCGCGCCCTTAAATTGTTTTGGCGCAGACTTGATTCTGACAAGCAACAATACCTTAATGTTCAGACTCCAAGAGAAGGTGATTTAATTTGTAGTGCATACCTTTCACCTCCCAAGCACCTTGTGGATGACAACTTCCGATTTCCAGTCTCGGTAGATCTGGGCGTGTACTTTAACGAGTTGGGAGGATTCAAGGGAACTGTGTTCGCTTCTCCTGTAAAGATTTGGGGTGGCATGTGTTCTCAGGCTTGTGTATACATGGCCAGTTATTCAGTGATTGAACACGGAGCTCGTGTCTTAGGGGTATCAGATATCACTTTTGCAGCTTCTGGTAAAGCGAGTGATATCGGCGAAAAAGACATCCTGATTACGGGTCTGAATAGTAGTAATATTGTAGGAGTATTCCCAGGTTTTCTGCGTCTTAACGCATTTATGGAAAGACTTGTATTCAAAGGAAAAAACTCCGGTAACGATGAATGGCTGCTCAATAGACAAGCGTGTGTCCTAGCTAGTTATCTTGACCAAGGTTTTCCAATCATTCTCCTCGTCAAGGTATCGCATCTTGTGGATCTGTATCCGCATGTTTATTCTTCCGATGTATTGGAGAAGTTTGCGAATTGGACCAACAAGATGAAAGATAATCCAGATGAGAACCTTCATGCAATTCTACTCGTTGGCTATCGTCCTGCCGGCCCCGACAATAGACTGTACGAATTCGTATATCACGACAGCCTTTCAGTTCCTTACATGCGTATTCCTATGGACAAACTCGGTGATATAGCTTTTGATAGTGTTGAAGGAAAGGGGAAGCCCTACGCGTTTGAGTTTATCGTTCCTCTGCCAGAGTACGTTCATACACCACTTGCACAGAACATAACTAAGCAGCAAGAGAATGGGAACAACAAGAATATAGATATTAGGAGTAGCATTTTTGACTCATCGCTACACTATAAAAGTGAAATTCAAGCCTACGAGACGAGTATCATCATATCTGATGATGATCAGGAGCTACAGCAACCTAGTAGTTATCGCGGGTATTTTCAACTGAAGTGCCCTGGCAAAGAAAGCAAGTTCTGCCTCGTAACCAGAAAGGACTTCTTTCACCGTTATGTGTCACTAAATGTGGATGATCGAGAAAAAGAGTTTGAGGCTTGGTGTGCTTTTGAAACCAGATTACCCGAGGCTTTTTGGGTCGAGGAGTTAGGAAAAGCTTGTGATCCCACCCATATTCGTATCGCGGACCGTGCCATACCTGGTTTTTGGGCTTGGTCGGCCGAGACGAATACATTTGATGAGTACTATCAGAAACCTTTGCTTCAAGCTGCACAGGGCATGCTTATGATAGACTGCAAAACTGCCCATCCATTCATACACCTCAAACGCGGCCTGAATGTCTTGGATGTTCGGAAAAGCCACCCTCTGCAAATCGGCGCCATCACTAGCTTCCATGTTGGCCCGCTAGTGGAGGCTCTAAGGGTTCTCGCATTCCATCGAATCCAGTATGTTGACCTGTTTGCTTTCCAGATAGACGACATTATAAAGTACTACGGGGCCAGCACAGGAGATTCACCGCTTGAGAATGTCTCATCGTCTGCTAAGAGCCCCATGACGATTGCAGAGCAAATAGCTAGAGACGTGCATATCGTCAGTAGAGAAATGAGCCATAACTTCTTTATCAACGGTTTCGCGACATACTTTCCCGAAATATCTTCAGTTAATAAGAAAGAACGAGAAAAAGCCGTCAACGCCTTGCTAAATATTATAAGGATTGCTGGTGTACTCAGAAAAGATTATGGATTTGATTCGAGATATGTTGAAATCGTGGCTGGAACGAAATTGTCAGATCCTAGAGTTGCCACCAAACGGATGGAAATCCCAGGCAGGACTATGAAAAAGAAAAAAACTGTCGTGTTGGCTAAGAAAGCCGACTACAAACAAAAATTCCTTTATCTGTGCGATTCTCTATCGCAACTTTCTAAAGCAGCGCACGAAAATGATGTCTATATAGCTGTCGAAATTGAGCCAGGCGTGCTTCCTTTTCTCTCCCGACCCGAAGACATCGAATTATTGACTGCATACCTTGACGGAGAATATGAGAACGCATCGAAGTTAGTGTGCCCAGGAAGGATTGGACTAAATATAGACGTTTCTCATATGTGGATATGTGAGGTAGATAGTAACTTGTTCAAAAACAAACGATGCCGAGACTATATTACACACGCACACATTGGGGATATCGGGCCAGGACACATGTGTGATCTTGTGCCTGGTACTGTACACAGTTACGAGGATTATGAACCTTGGTTGGACATGTTTAACAGTATTGCGAACGAATTGCCCCGCTCCACTGAACACTTACCGGATTTCAGTTGCTGCCTGTCCGTGGAGCTTGAAGCATGCAGAAATCCACAAATGATTGGATCTGCTTACTACAGGGCTCGCAACATGCTGACACAATACTCAAGGAAAAGTTTACAGGCGATCTGACACAAACGACAAGACGACAAAGGCAATTCGGATTAATCTCCCGGGTAGGGTACAAGAACTCATATCTGGGTACAGTCGTAGTTACCAGTAACCTTAAGTTCCACAGAGGAAACCTAGCGTAACAGTTAAAGTTTTTGACGATATCGTCTTGGATTGTTCCATCGGATCGGGGACAACACTTATCGTCGCTATCTATTGCCTTGAATGACTTCGCACGTCATCCTGATTTTACGCTATCAGAATCGCTTATACACGCTCCCATTCTTGAGCAAAAAACACAGGTGGCTTCTTTGAATGTCACTCGAAATGGCGAGTATTGTACATGTTATCACAATAATATATACAGTGAGAAATGGCTATTTGACACTCAGTTTGCGACTGGCATTTAAAGCAATCATTCGGTTTCATTCTCAAGAGCCAAAATGCCGCTGTTAGCTATATTTCCCGGCTTCTACGTCTTCTCCTATCCTTCTGCTTACGGATCTTACTCAACTTTCTCTCTTCGGGGCTTTCTCGTCCGAGCAGCTTCTTCTCCAGCAACTCACATAGTCGTTTTCTGGCATAATAACGGTTTAGTTTCTGGCTGCGGCTCTTCTGCATCTTGACCGCCAGCCCACTCGGACGGTGTGTAAGTTGAACACAAGTGGAACTCTTATTAACCTTCTGCCCCCCTGGCCCACTGCTTCGGACGAACTTCTCCTCAATATCGTTCTCAGACAACTTACAGTTCTTCATCCGCTGTCCGAGCTCCGCGGTTTTTCGCTCTGTAACTCCAAAGTCAATCATGTATATCTTGCTCACACTTTATTAGGATTCAGCTCATCAAAGATAGAACGTTGTGTTTCCTGAATAAAGAAGCCAGTTTTCTTTAGCAGCTCTTCGTATTCAGCTTTAGATAACTTCCTCTCATTTTTTTGGCCAAATCTGCTTGGCCACTATTTTGAAGCTGGACAGATTTGGATTTCTTCGTTTCTGCTTTTCTATCAGTGGTAAGGTGTCACCATATTCTGCTCGCCACATTTCAGCTAAGTGGTAGTTATGATCTAACAGTACTAAAATTACGTAGTCAAAGGGATGCTTTGAAAAAGAGCTCAAACGACCTGCATCGCTAGGCAATCCCTCAGTTTCACTCCGTCTCGTTTTAATTTGAACCCTTCTTCTTTTTCGTTCAATTGCATCAAACCCTTTGGCTTTAGAATCAGCACAAAGACGCAGCTTAAGATGATAACAAGCTAGTATTTCACCGACCTCAGCGGTAATACCTGCCTTTCGTATCCCTCCTATTGAGTTTTCATAAGCGATGGCTGATTTTATTAAGCTTTTTATTTTTAGCATCGTATCTTGAGTAATTGGCACTGTCGTAAAATTTGAAAGAGATGCCGTGTTTTTGGGGTGCTTGCTGTTTGATTTATTGATTGACTGGGATTGTAAAGTTGCAGATAGATTCTGTTTTTCCAACTTACTGAAATATTTAGAATATTTGCCTTTCGTACATTGATAGCGGTACCATGTCCAGTGGGTTTTCTTGAAGGCGCTTTTTGGAAAATGTCTTAGGACTTTCTCTTCTAACTTCTTATACACAACTTTGCCTTGGGTCTTGTGTATAGTTTCAAAAACAATTTCCTTGATTGTTGAATAGTTTTTTCCTACCATCGTATTTGCCGAAAAAGCCAATTAATAAACAATATCATTCTTATAGCTGTATTGTATCTTTAACAAAAAAACCTTTTTCGCCTATGCCGACGCAACCTCGCGAGCTTGGCGCACCATTGGCATCGCTTTGTCAATGTCCTCTTCGTCCCGAATCGGCACACACACATCACCCTCGTATTGGGCATAGAAGAAGAACTTCCGCTGAGATGCATCTTGGGCGATCCCAAACGGATCTTGAACTTCATTAAACTCCAGAGGCAGCAGAAGAGTGATTTTGCTCTTTCTAGGTAATACCTCAAGGAAGAAAGCGGGACCGTGATAGCTGACCGATTTCTTTTCGGCGACCTCTATAATCTCACTATCCATATCGCTGATCCTTGCTCGCAGAAGCTCAAAGAGTTCACGAGCCCTCCGGCTCATCGGAACCTTCGCCACGTCTCGTCGCTTGGCGCGAGCATGCATCTCCTCTTGTTCTGCTGCATCGACCAGCGCTTTGTCGACAACCAAGGACGGCCAGATGAAGAGCGCTCTTTGTGCAAGCTCTTTCCCACGACGCTCCATCTCCGATTCCGTCCAAACCTGTTGTTCACGTACGAATTTGTTTAGACGAACCGAACTGTCGTTAAAGCCCCCTGGAATTGTCTTTTTGTCATTGAAAGGCCGATCCTGATACGTGCTGTTATAGCCTGTTAGCGTCAGGTTTCCGAGGCGGTGAAGCCAATTCTGCTGGACATCCCGCCATTTGTCCCCAAGCATCTCACGCCACTCTGGAACAAGCTTCTCGTTCTGTGGCATGATGTGTTCGATTGAGTACTTGGAGGTGTCTGTGGGTTCCTTGCTCCCATGATTCTCAAGGCGGTCAAGTAGATCAAAACATACCCGCTTGCCGTAGATGTTGCGTTCCTCCAAGGCATTTTGGAACTCATTGTCGCCGGGAAACCGGTAATTGTCTCGTTGCCGAGCAAAGCCGATCTTTAACGTCTCAAGGGGCCGCTGGGAATTGATGCGATACGCCATGTTGGCAAATACTTGCCAGTAGCCACGTGTTTGCTCACCGCAGATCGCACGGCGAAAGACATAGCTCTCTATAAGGCCAATAGCCTCGGCGAACTGCTGTTCGCTCAGCGTTTTTACTTTGTCATAACATTCGAAAAGCCGCATTACCAATGTCGCAGGCACATCTACAAGGCGACGGAGGTGGGCTAGCGGCTGACGTAACAATTCAGGAGCGCCGGTCCCGATACTAAAGGCAGCATGGTAACGGGCGAATTGGAGCAATTCCTTCAAAAATATATCTAATTCTTCGGTCTCTGAGCCGATTGAACCAAAGGTTCTGCGGAATGTGAAGTAAATCTCGTCAGCCTTGTCTTGCTTACTCGCTTGGATTCTGATGGCAAGGTAGTCACGAACAAAGGCGTCAAACGTCTTCTCCGATCCGCGGAAGAGGTCCTCAATCTTGCTCCAGTAGGTCTCGTAGAGTCTTGTTTGCTCTCGTTCCGGTAACCGCATCAGTATGAAGTTTCGGATTAGATCGGACTGACTCAGATCCATGCCCGTTGAGTTTAGGCTCTCAAAGATTAGCTGCGGGTCGTCGGTGTCC
>Ga0114923_10003363_pt1 | contig 10791 bp, 13 predicted proteins | sample SumtaG_FD_89578 | JGI IMG/M metagenome (GOLD analysis project Ga0114923, IMG submission 89578) | Deep subsurface microbial communities from Indian Ocean to uncover new lineages of life (NeLLi) - Sumatra_00157 metaG | ecosystem: Environmental > Aquatic > Marine > Oceanic > Sediment | place: near...
AAGATATGGGATTGGCAATTAACAGGAGGTGCTTTTTGTCAGGTGATATGAGTTTGCCTTTATATATTTCCAGATTCTCCAAAGGGGCAAGATGGGACAGCTTAGCCAAAACCATATCCTTTAGCCCAAAGGGGTCTTTTGAGATAAATTCCGATTGACCAATCCCCTCTAAACCCATCAGTCCTGAGCGAAGACTTTCCAGCCTCTTATAGACATTATCGTTCTCTAAAAGGGGTTTTACCTTGTCATTGAGATCTTTTGCAGTGAACATCACGGGCAGGTTATTTAAGATATGAGATATTAAATCAGGAATGAGGTCTTGAATATCGCGTGTTCCGACCTGTTTGAACAGCCCGCTCTTTTTTAGTCTTTGCTCAACCCGTTCCCCGTATTCAACAAGGGCATCCGGGTCATCTCTCTCAAGGCCGATATCGATGACCAGCTGATCATGGATCGGATGATTCTCGAAAATATATCCTGCATCTGAGATTACAGGATCGTTCTGGGGCAGATATCCTGTTATATCAGTATCGATTTCGATCAGGAAGAGTGATACGCAGAAGAGGGCTATTATTATGAAGATGGAAAGGATTAAAAGGGGCAGGTTGATGGTAGATGTTTTCATGGGGCCTTTTAGAGTGTTATGATGACGATTAGTAGCAATACGAGAAGGATATGCGCCCCTATGATAAGGGTTTTGTTGTAATTAAAAAACTCGTTCATTTTCTGTATTCTTCGGAGTCCCCCGCATAGCCTCCTGAATTTATCCAATGTGAGGCATCTTTGATTGTCCGATCGAGAATTACTCTGAAATGCAAAAGAGGGGTAAACCGCATACATCTCGGTACCAGTAATACCGCGTAGCATGTCATCAAAAGGTATTTTTTGCCATGGTATTTTCACTATGGTCTTTGCGAACTCAGCGGTAAGCGCATACGCATGGGCCAGACTCCTAAATCTTATCTTTAGCACGGAGCTGTTGTCTGTTTTCCGACATTTTTTTACCATACAGCCAAAAAACATCATTTTAGAATCGGTATTTGTCCTTAAAAAACCAATGCATTTCTTGAGAGTATCAGGGTTGAATCGATCAAAAATAATATCATCTTCAAAAATGACAATTGTGTCAGCGTGGGCGCGAATCGCTTTTTCCATGCAGAGGATGTGTGACTCATAGATTCCCTGTTCGCAGTCAACCGGGTGTTTATTTACAATCATGAATTCGACCCTGTCGGCTAATCCGACAGACCTGAACTGGGCCTTTGCCTGTTCTCTTCTATCCACACGTTCATATAATGAAATGCAGTAGATTTTGTCGAAATATTCCCAGTACGTGGCAAAATTCTCAGGCATTTTTTTGTCTTTGGCTTCAGTCAAAAATGAACCCTGTCACTCAAAATACTTGATTGTATGGCAACATGTGGCGTAGAATTTCATCTTATAGTGGCTGTTCGACTTACATTTACATATTTGTAGAAAAGAATTCAACCCAATTTCACCCGAAATTTGCAGCTTGTAATTGTACGGTTAAAAAAATAGCCACAGACTCAGAGACAAAGAGAAAAGCATTTTAAGAAAAAGGGCGCCGTTTTTTTGTTCTCTCTGTGGCAAAAAATTAAAATCTAAACGCACAGGTCGAAGTTTTCTGAAGGCCGACTTAAACGATGAACCAGATGACCACGAATATGTTGAGAAGAATTGCGAAGACTGATTTTGTCAGCAAGGCTATTGAGGAGCAGGCCGATCTGAGCGCGTTTAAAGAGCGACCAACTGGACGAATTATTGTTGGAATATCTGCGATTGGGTTCAGCTATATCATTGGCTGGCCCGCAATAAGCCTTCTCGGAGTTATGTCGATCTATTTCAATAAACCCCTGATAGTAATAATTGGTGGTCCTTTGACATATGGATTATCTCATCTGGTCTTTATCCTGGGGATGTATCTTGCCGGAGCCAAGTATACGAAGATATTTATACGATGGGCAGCAAGGGTCATAATGGAGAAATTCTTAGGTAGTGAATCGGAAGTCTGAGGGCTCGAGTTCGCCCGTCATCTTGACAGGTACCCCTCAATTATCTATATTTCCTGTAAACTAAAAATTGGGTCTGGATGCCTTAGTGGTCATTGGGGGGAGCAATGGTCTCGGGGTGGCATCGGTGGATATGATTGTAAATGAAGACTTTGGTCGGATGGTCGGTATAAAGCAGAATGAGATTATTTCAACCCCGCTCAAGATGGTCTTGGATAAATTACACTTAGTGGACGTGGAAAAATTATATAATACCAAAAATTATAAGAGCCTTGATCTTGTTGGTTAAGAAAAGATCTTGCCGGGGTTAAGTATCTCCTTCGGGTCAAAGGCCTTCTTTATGCGAGTCATGAGGTCAAGACCGGCCCGGGGGATTTCCATTTCGAGATAAGGCGCTTTGGTAATCCCAATTCCATGCTCTCCGGTGATGGTCCCCCCCATGTCGATAACCCTTTTAAATAACTCTTTCACTACTGTTTGGGCATTGTTCAATTGGCCGGGGTCCTCTTTGTCAAGCATTATGTTGACGTGGATGTTCCCGTCGCCCGCATGACCGAAGGCTGCCACGGGGAGATCATACCTTCGGGCAAGTTCATCCAAAAGAATTGCCAGTTCAGCCATTCTGCTTCTCGGAACAACAACATCTTCGCTTATTTTATGAGGCCTCAATTTAAAGAGAGAGGGGGAGACGTTCCTCCGGGCCTCCCATAACCTGTCCGCCTCTTTCTTGCCTGATGCTGCCTCGAATTTGATAGCCCCACCACGATTGCACACCTCTCTGATTATCTCGACCTCGCGTGCTACAAGCTCTTCATCTCCATCTACCTCTATCAACAGCATGGCCCCGGACTCCCTGGGCATTGTCAGCCCCAACTCTTCTCTCACACAGTTAATGCATAATCTGTCTAAGAACTCCAGGATAGTCGGAATGATTTTGTTCCGTATTATGTCAGAGACGGTCTGAACCGCGGATGACACATCCGGGAAAAAGGCGATCATGGTCCTCTTGGCCGCTGGTTTTGGGATGAGGCGAAGGGTGACGGCAGTAATGACTGCCAGGGTGCCTTCAGACCCTGTGATGAGACGGGTCAGGTCATAGCCTGCCACACCTTTCATGGTTTCAACTCCAGTGTTTATGATTTCTCCTGTGGGGAGCACCACTTCAAGGCCTAGGACATAGTCTCTGGTTACACCGTACTTTACCGCTCTTAAACCTCCTGCGCATTCTGCCACGTTTCCGCCTATGGTAGAGATGTTTAAACTGGCTGGATCCGGCGGATAAAAGAGATCAACTTTTTCAACTGCTTCCTGTAGATGGGCGGTAATGACACCGGGCTCTACCCTTGCGATGAGATTGTCTTGATCAATCAGGAGGATGCTGTTAAGGCGATTCATAGATATTACGAGGCCGCCTTTCACAGGGAGGGCCCCACCGCTCATGCCACTCCCCGCTCCCCTCGGTACAACGGGAAAACCGGTTTCCATCGCGAGACGGAGGATATTGGAGATTTCTTCGCTCTTTCCGGGAAAGGCGACGGCATCGGGCATGAACTCTAACTTGGTGGCATCGGTTCCGTATTCGGCCAAATTTTCCACAGCGCTTATCAGGTGATCGGCACCGACGATATCAGATATTTTTTTGAGGGCAGCTTCCGGGATCATCGGGTAATGGGCGAGCGGGTTTTGATGGCATGTTCGATTGTCATTCGGTCCATATATTTCAGGTCCCCTCCCATGGGAACGCCTAAGGCGATCCTTGATATTTTAATACGGGGATCTTTATCTGATAAGAGTTTGGCCAGGAAAGAGGCAGTGGCCTCCCCTGCTGTGGTAGGGTTGGTAGCAAGGATGACCTCATCAATTATTTCCCCTTCGAGCCTGGTCAAAAGCTTGCCTATCTTCAGGTCTTCCGGGCCGATCCCATCTAAAGGGGAAAGTACGCCATGAAGTACGTGGTATCTTCCCCTGAAGACCCCTGCCTCCTCTATTGCGAGCTGGTCTCCAGGTCCTTCAACGACACAGACCGATCCATTAGCGCGATTGTCATCCCTGCAGATTGAGCAGGCATCATCATCGGTAAGATTGAAGCATATGGAGCAGAACCTGATCTTTTCTTTGACATCTATCAAGCTCCGGGCCAGTCCTTCTGCCAGATCCCGGTTACTTCTCAATACATGAAGGGCAACCCGGGTTGCAGATTTCTGCCCGATCCCGGGGAGCCTGGAAAATTGCGCAATTAGATTTTCTAAAGATGGTGGATAAATCCCCATCACATCATGCCTGGCATTCCGGGGATATTCATTCCCTTGGTCAGTTGTCCCATTTCCTCGTTCATCATGGCTTTTGCCTTGTTTAAGGCGTCATTGACTGCCGCCATAATAAGGTCCTGGAGCATTTCCACATCGTCCGGGTCAACGACCTCCGGATCGATTTTAACGGAAAGCACATCCTGTCCTCCATTTGCCACAACTACAACCATACCGCCTCCGGCGGAAGCCTCAACCGTTCTTTCGCTGAGTTCTTCCTGGAGTTTTGCCATCTTAGTTTGAAATTTCTGGGCCTGCTTCATGATCTGACCCATATTAGGCATCCCTTTCATTTGTTTTCCTCCTCTTATTTTTCGATGTTTTTTGAACTGTTATCTCCGGTTCTGATGGGATTTTCTTTCATAATCTGGCCCTCAAACAGATTCAAGATTTCCTGAGTTGTTTGGGAGAGCTTTGAATCCTCGGGAGCTTCACGCCTAAAGACCTTTTCCTTTGGTTCTTTTTGTGCACGGGCAGGGGCGTGGTGATTAACGATGATTTTCACCTTAAGATCTTTTCGGAAAAACTCCCGACAATAATTAACTAATTGGTCATATCTCTCCTTATCGTCAAAATATTTTGAGGAAAAGGACTGGTTTCCGCTCTCTATTTCCAGGGTTTCTCCTGTCAGTTTCAAAACCTGCCACTCTTTGAGGATACTGTAGGCCGCCTTGCTCTTAGTCGACAGAAAGGCTAAGAAGTCATCCCAGGTCTTATCGTCTTGATCATGCCCGGGCTTCCCTTTTACTTGGCTTTTCCGGTTTTCCTGGCTCCAGACTGCATCAGGTTCTGAAAGCCTCTCTGAATTTGTTTGTTTATTATCCACAGGAGAGCATGCCAATCGCTTTTCCAGGGATGTAAGTTTTTTCAGGAGGTCATCAAAAGAGAGAAAATCTCCAAGGCTGCACAGCTTGATCATGGTTGTTTCAAGAATCAGACGGGGATTGGATGTAAACCTCAGGTCCTCTTCTCTGCTGATCAGGAAGTTCAGCAAGAGATGGAGCTTTTCCTCTCCGGCCATTTTTGCCAGTCGAATGATCTCTTCTCTATCGCTCTCGCTGATATCAATCAGGTGCTTCTGTGGGGCTATCAGGCTAATCAGGAGATTCCTGAATTGTTCCATGAGTGCCCGATAGAACTCCTTTATGTCGTAACCATAGTTGTAGATCTTTTCTACAACCTCGAGACACCTGTCAGCAGCCCCTTCAAGAATGGCGGCTGATGATTCAAACATGATATCTCTGTCGATAATCCCTAAGATATCAGTAATATCTTTTTCCTCTACCTTCTGTCCGCTAAATGAAATAACCTGGTCCATCAGGCTTTCAGCATCCCGCATGCTCCCTTCGGCCTCTCTTGCGATGATTGCCAGCCCGGAAGTTCCTATTTCAATCCCTTCATCTTCTGCTATCCTCTGAAGATGGCTGATAATTTGAGACGGAGAGATCCTTTTGAAATCGAATCTCTGACATCGGGACAGGATGGTTGCAGGCACCTTGTGAGATTCGGTGGTTGCAAATATGAATTTTACATGGGCCGGTGGTTCTTCGAGGGTTTTTAAGAGGGCGTTGAAGGCATGGAGGGTCAGCATATGCACTTCATCTATGATGTAAATGCGATACCTGCTCGAGGATGGCATATATTTGATGCTTTCCCTCAGCTCTCTGATTTCATCGATTCCCCGGTTGGATGCACCATCAATTTCCTGGACATCAACGGAGGAGTCTGCAGTGATTTCCGTACATGATGTGCATATGTTGCAGGGTATTCCCGGTTCCCCCTTCTCGCAGTTTATGGCCTTGGCAAAGATTCGCGCAACCGAGGTCTTTCCAATACCCCTTGATCCGCTAAAGAGATAGGCATGCGCCAGCCTGTCGGTCTTTATGGCATTCATCAGGGTCTGGGTAATATGTTCCTGACCTATGACATCCTGAAATAGCTGGGGACGCCACTTTCTGGCCAAAACCTGGTAAGTCATGATATACGTCTTTGGTTAATTGAGAAATTGAGGGATTAGAGCAAGGAGATTATGTTCAATTCCTTAATTCCTGAATTCGTAGATTCCACGAGTGTCCAATTTCCATGCAAACTGTACAAAAAAAATGAGAACAACTACTTAACCATTCAACCACTTAACGAGGTGTGTTATTATGGCGGAGAGAGAGGGATTCGAACCCTCGGTACCACTGTTAGCAGTACACGCGATTTCCAGTCGCGCTCCTTCGGCCAGCTCGGACATCTCTCCGGGACTCTAAATATGCCAAATGTATTGTAAACTGTCTGGAAATATGGCGGAGAGGGTGGGATTCGAAACACTCTTGAAAAACCCGCTCCAAAACAACATGGAGAAACTATATTGTTTTGGGGGGAAAAGTCAAGAGGGAAAGGTTTGGGAAATTTGATTGGAAGGGGTAAAAATCTATATATTGTTGGATGGTACCTCTTTGCGATGCAAGATATTGTGGTTATAGGGTCGAAAAGGGGGTGGGTGTGAAAATATCAGATGCGGCCTGGGGTGAGCAGGTTTCGGAAAGGTTTTGGTCCTAACTATCACCCACCATAAAAACCAGCGGAGCTGCATAGCTACAAAAATTGAGGGTTTTACAGATACTAAATAATTATATTAAAGAGTTGCTGAGGCCCGACCCATAGACACAGTAAACAGGACTTTTTTCTTGACAAGTTGTCAAGAACCGTGTAATGTAAGCAAATGGACAAGATAAAGGAGATTCATATGCAAACACTTACGGTAGGAGAACTAAAAACCGGTTTTTCGGAGGTTTTGAAAAAAATAAGAAGCGGCGAGGAAATTGTTATAAGTTACGGCAAAAAACGGGAAAAAGTAGCTGTGCTTGTTCCATATTCAACCTATGCATCTACACCGGAAAGAAGTCTTGGTTTACTTAAGAACCGGGCAGGGTGCATAATCCATGACGACTTTGAGATTAGTGAGGAGGAAATGCTTGCCTCATGAACATATTGTTGAACACCCATGTGTTTTCATGGTCGCTTTTTACCCCCGACAAATTGAGCAAGGCAGTAATCCGTGAGATAAAGTCTCCGAACAATGACGTGGCTGTCAGTGTGGTTACATTCTGGGAAATTTCCTTGAAGTATACACTTGGAAAACTCGAATTAACCGGAGTGAATCCGGAAGAACTGCCTGATTTTGCAGCTCAGATGAATCTGGAAATATTGCTGATTACCGCCGCTGAAGCATCTACTTTCCATAAGTTGCCAAGGCTTTCACACAAGGACCCCTTTGACCGTATCATTATCTGGCAGGCTATTCAGCGAAAAATGACTCTGGTATCAAAGGATCGCGATTTCAAAGCCTATCGTAAATTTGGGCTTAGAACTTTTTGGTGAGAATTGAAATGTATCAAAAACTAATAAACTAACAACGTCCCGCATTATCCCGCATGGTACCTCTTTGCCCTGCGAGATATTGTGGTTATGGGGTTGAAAAAGGGGTGGGCATGAAAATATCAGTGTTGGAAAGGCGGTTGACCTAAATTAGCAGTTATCGGCATAAGAATATATTTCGAATTGTTAGTATGCAAATTAATTCTGGTGAAAAGTGGATTCAAGATTTATATAGGTAGCTCAGCATTGAGAAGAAGGCCAAGAACAGCCTATTTCTCTATGTTTTTCCTAATGGTAAGGTCAATCTTTTCCAATTGCTATGCTCACCGCATTGAAACAACTCCATAAGAAATACAGATGGAGGTCATTAATTTTATTCACTATGCAAGATGTGACACCAAATTTTCAGATGTTAGGCAAGATCCCTCTTAGATTAGGGCTTCTTTATCATAAGGGTTTGACAGATCCGGTCAAAACGATACCATTTTTTTAGATCATAATGAGATATTCACTGTTTATTCGCTTTTTGTTGGGCAGACTCTTGACAACATAATGAATTTAAAGCTATTTTCTCCGAGCACTTCAAAAAAGGAGATAAACCATGAAATGTGTAATCTGCGGCATAGAAATAAATTCCATTGAAGAATCAATTGAACAAGGCTGGATTCCGTATTTCTATGAAGTTGAAATCGAATGTGGCCCTGCGTGCCCTGAATGTTCAGGAACCCTTATTCAAATGGGTAAAGACGGTGCAATGGAGTTGAAAGAACAATACGAAGGAAAAATTAGATATAATGACAATTTTTTATATGAAGCTTCGGAAGAAGAATGTCTTATCGGTATCGCCATACAAAACAGCATCCAAAGCATCTTGAATTGAGGTTACTGCCATGGCCCTGACTAAAGCCAACCTGATAGATTCCCTTTACGATCAGTCAGATTTCCAAAAACAGAAATCCACGTCCGCAGTTGAATCCCTCTTGGAAATTATCAAACACACATTGGAATCTGGTGAAGATGTCCTGATCAGTGGATTCGGGAAATTTTGTGTAAAAGATAAGAGTAAACGGAGGGGGAGAAACCCTCATACTGGGAACAGCGTAATGCTGGATGCGAGACGGGTTGTGACGTTTAAATGTTCGGGAGTGTTGCGGGAGAATATGAATGGGAAAGGGTAGTCTCCTCAAAATCGATATGCTTTTCAGAGACGCAACAGGTTTGGACTACCAGATGTAACCTTCTGCTTTTGTAGGGGCAGCGCAAATGCTAAGATAATATAGGAAAACTTCTGTTTCTGGTTTCTCTGTTTTCCGACTATGATAGTAGCAGTCAATACCTCCACCAAAGCCCATTATCTTGAAAAAATTTCTTTTTCAGGTCGCTTAACCCGGTCTTCGTTTCCTGAGTTCTTTTTACCATTCTTTTCATCTGGCATGTCGCTGTCCATCATCATCTCGCTTGATTTGCTGAAGCTATTCAATGTACTCCAATCGATACCTAATATTGCATTCGGCCAAAAAGATTCTTGTTTGATTTTCGATCTCACCCACCTGAAAGCAATGGAAAAATTTTCAAATCGGCTCCCTCGGGAAGTGGGTCATCAGCTTTAAGGATGCGAGCATTCATGATTACAATTGTTTTTTGGGGCTCAACGATATTCAGTCGCTTAAAGAGATCCTGTAAAGTGGCTCCCAGCGGTAGTTTCACTTGGATCTTTTGTCGGGGATCATAACCCGGCATATTGAGGCCCAAAGTGCCTCGAAATCCGACATTCACTTCCATAAATGAACCTTCCCGGACCCTGGCCACTTCACTTTAGCGGAGCTGCCAAAGTCCGGGCATATGATTTACTCCTTTCATTGGCTATCGGCGTTGGTCATTTTACGATAGGGCCACATGCCGTCCTCACCGGATCGGTGTAACCGATTTAATTCTCATCAGCAGAGCCGGTGGCTTATGAAGGAGTTATAAGGCCGCATTGTATACAACGCCGCCCAGAATTACAAAAGTGCTATCCAGCTCATGGTCTTGAACATTGAAAACCGTGTTATGAGGTGGCAAGGGTTCTTCCTTGAAAAACTGCGGCAGACGATCGTCTTTATTGGTCAGGCCTGCCTTGCGGTTGAACTCACGCTCCACATGGATGGTTTTAATACCCAGACCGGCCAGTTCGTTCGGGCCGAACTGTGTCCCCAGCTTTGCATTTACCATGGTCAGCAACGTGCCAAACACCTCGGGCTGTCCCAGAGAGGTTGATGCCAGGATACACAATCCCAGAGAGTCCATCATGGCCACACCGATTTGGTTGGTCCTGGAAACATTCATCTGACCGTCTGATTTCAATGGATCCAATTGACCGCCAAAAGCGGCCAGGTTTTCGGCCAGCACCGGTCCGGCCGTGTGGTCTGCGCCCTGGGGTGATGTGGCATAGGTAACACCATAACCTTGTATCGCCCTCGGATCATATGCGGCAATGCTCTGGTTCTTGACCACAGGCACGCGATGGTGATCAAAGTGTTTGCCCACGGCTGCAGGGCCGTTACCTAACAGCAGCCCCATCTGTGTTCCCTGGGCCACTTCTTCCAGCAATTGTATGGCCGCCTGGCCATCGCCAAACTCCTTGTAGCCGGCATCCATGGCGACCGCGATGGCAACCCCTGTGTTCATGGTGTCCAGGCCAATGTCATCGCATAGAAAATCCAGGCGGGCAATGGTATCCAGATCATCGATACCGCACATGCCGCCAGTGGCCCAGATGGTCTCATATTCCAAGGATGAGGTGACATACGAACCTTTTTCGTCCACAAATACATTGGAACAATTGACAATACAGCCGCTGCATCCCTTATGGGTGGTCTGACCTCCTCTTTGGGTAATGATCTCAGCCATCTTTTCGCCGCTGATCTTTTCCCAGCCTTCAAAAACACCTTGTGTAGCATTTTTAGCAGGGAAAGCCCCTGCAGAGTTGATCAAAGCCACCAGGGCGGCAGTGCCAAGGCCGGGCATAATCTGACCACTGAACGGATCCTCTCTTACCGCTTTGGCAAACGCCTTGCTGGCTTCATTGAATGCATCAGGATTTGCCAATG
>Ga0114923_10003364_pt1 | contig 10789 bp, 2 predicted proteins | sample SumtaG_FD_89578 | JGI IMG/M metagenome (GOLD analysis project Ga0114923, IMG submission 89578) | Deep subsurface microbial communities from Indian Ocean to uncover new lineages of life (NeLLi) - Sumatra_00157 metaG | ecosystem: Environmental > Aquatic > Marine > Oceanic > Sediment | place: near...
CCTCCTGTGTGAACTGGCGGAAGCGCTGTGCCCGTGGACCAGTGGTCCCGGCCTGGGCCGCTGCCAACGCCCGCTCCATGTTCCGACCGACCTGCGCCTGGGTACGACCACTCCGAGGAGTGATGCCCTGGCTGAGGTCGATGAGATCCTCCTGGTCAATGTCGTAGCGCTGCAGATCGATGTCCTGGCGGAAGCGGAGGATCTGACCCGCCGCTGTCTGCAGCCCCTCCAACGCCTGATCGAAGGACGAGAAGCCGTCCGTCCGGCGGGCGAGACGCATAGCATCACCAACCGTGATATTCAGACCGGCTTCGTCGGCAGCCCTAGCGAAGGATGACTCCTCCCAGATCTGGTAGATGTCTGGCGTGGACGTTCCGGCCAGGAAGTCAAGCTGGTCATCACGGCTGAGAGGCGCCAGGCCCCGGGCCGCCAGTACAGCATTGAATGCATCAAAGGCGCCCTCATTGTCCCGAAGCGTCTTGAACTGGGTGAACACGAAGTCCACATCGGACAAGCTCTGGCCCTTGGCCAGCATGTCGCCCACCATGTTAGGGTCGAGGTTGGCTGGGTTCCGGTTCTCCCTCACGAGGATCTGCTTGACCCCCACCTCAAACTCCAGGAAGGCTGTGACCGACTCTGTGACATTGAGGCCGGTAGCCTGGATCTTCCCAAGCTGGGGGAAGCGAGCCTTGAACGAGTCGAGCTTGGCGATGTTGTCTACCAGCCACTCGTCGCTCTTCTCCTCGGCCACCTTGATGTAGAGCAGGTCTGTCACCGCAGGGTAGTTCTGTGCCCACTGGGGCAGCACGCCTTCGTCCAGTGCAAGGGTGATGACTCGTTTCACGTTCGACTCAAAAGAGCCGGTCCCGTGAACCTCTCCGATGTCACCAGCGAAGGTCTGCTCGTTGGTCAGCGTGGTGAAGATGTCGTCGGCCGACGTGAACTGAGCAGGCCTCCGGCCATCACCAAAGATAGCGTCAAGATCGCCGCCCGTCGCCTCATAGAAAATCCGCCGGTCCGAGTTCGGCAGCTTATAGCTAGCGAACCACTTGCCGGTGTCAGTATCGAAGGCCCACTCCAAGGTAGCTGAGGACACGATCGAGACTCGATCAGCCTCACGACCACCGACACCGACCCCAGTCTGCGTCTCTGCCCCCTCCACGTCACCAGGCAACCTACCAATGTCCACAGCCGACGTACCGCTGCCTTCATCGGTGCCGCCACCTACATTGACCTCGGTCTGTCCGAGGATGCCGCTGTCGTCCACCTCAGGCCGCTGTAGGCCGCCAGGCCCATCGACCAGATCTGAGAAGTTGATACCACCGTCGTTACTACCCAGGAGGAGGTCATCCGCCGTGGCCGCATCAACGCCGAGTGTCTGCATGATGACATCGGTGCCCACAATGACTCGGAAGATGTCGTCCCTGATCTGGTCAGCGTCTCGGGCCGTCCCGGTGACGCCTTCCGACGTGCCGTCGATCTCAGCAACCCACCCGGCCAAACGGTCTGGTGTGATCTCCGGAAGTTCACCGGGGAAGGTGCTTGCGATCTTGGTGATGGCATTGCGGATTGGTGCGTACTTGCCCCCCTCGGGGATCAAGGCCAGTAGTTGTTCTTGGGTTGCCATTCTAGCCTCTCAGTAGGTTCTTGACGCCGGAGACGGTGCGCTCCAGGTTGGAAATGAATCCTGATGTATTCTGAACTGCTGACTCCCGCTGCAGGTTGGCAGCAAAGGTGGCGCCGCTGCTCCCTAGGGCAGCACCTCCGCCGACAACACCAGAGATGTCACCACCGCCGAGGGCAGCCTGGGCCGCCGCTACGTACGGGGTGATGTACTGGCGCTCATCCAAGCCGGGGGGCTTGTTGCGGTAGACCTGATTCCAGCGAGACTCACCTTTCATGCGGGTCGTGATGAACGTCTCGAAATCGATGTCCTTTTGTCCTCTTGCCTTGACGTTCTCATCGATGAAGGCCTTGGCCCACGCTCGGGCCTTCGGCTGCTCCTCCACCAGGAACGCCCGGTTGAGGCTGTTGGCCGCATTGGTCAACTCATCGAGGTCGAAGCTGTTGCGGATCTCCTCGGCTGTAGGCAGGCGGCGCCCACCCCCGCTAGGCTTGGGGGCCAACGACTGGAGGTTGGCTCCGTAGCGATCGGCGGCCCACTGGAGGCTCAACTGGAAGATCTGTTGGCTCCCCTCCGGTGTGAAGGGGTTGATCTTGCCGTTGACGAAGATGGCGGGGTTGGTCTGCAAGGAGTCGCCCTTGATCCTGAACTGGTCTTCCACGTTCCGGTTGATGAACTCCAGGTCGGCGTCGGTAGCCACTCGACCACCCAGCCAGGTCAGTAGTAAATCGTAGTCCGTGCGGAACTGACTGTCCAGCACGAAATCTTGGAACCCCAGGTCCTCCGAGAGGACTCGCATGGCCTGGCCCATCTCAGTGCGGAGACGGTCACGCCAGTCATTGATATCGAAATCCTCCGGCGTACGCTCTAGCCCAGTCCGAGTAGGTTCGACGGGCGTCGTGCCTGTATCTTGCCCGGAGGTTCCCCGGAGAAGCGCTAGGGCTTCCTCTGCTGTAATTGCCATGGTGTGACCTCCTATGGAACCATCGTCTCGGGGAAGTAGTAGGCCTCTTCACCAATGTAGAGCCAACTGAACTGCCGTCCGAAGAAATCTGTATTGCCGTACCGCTCAGGATCTCGCACCAAGTAGATGGGGAGGCCTGCCTCCACAGCGTCCTGGAGCCGGTCCCGCAGGCGTATGCGGTCCTCGTCACCGCCGTCCTCAGCAAGCTCACGAGCGTTGATGCCCACCAGCCTGGTAGAAAAGACCTCCGGCGGAAGGTCCGGGCCGGTGATGCCGAAGATGGCCGCCTTGCTCCCGGTAGTGGAGAAGAAGAGTGTGTCCCCGTCGACCACCTTGCGGATGAAGACACGCTGGGCGTTGGGGTTGAGATCGCCGTTGGGTTCTGTCAATACCGAAGGCTCATCGGGGGTCCAATCGAACTCTCCAAGGTTACGACCGAAGGCCTTGTCATAGAGGCTCTTGATGTCCAGCTTGCCAAGCACATCGTCTTGCATCATCCGACCGAGCCGCTCGACACCCTTGGCCCGCATCTCCAACCACTCACGACCACGAGCCTTGAGGTTCTGAGCGTCGTCCAGGAAGAGGAGCGCCTGCTTGTAGAAGGTCCGGGTCTCAGGCTTGAGGCTACTGTTGTCGATGGTCGTGGACATGACCGTCTCAAAAGCCTGGCGCCCAGCGTTACGGGGCGACCGGATGGCGTTGAACTCAGTCATCACTTCCACGAAAAGCGGGTTGTCGAGATAGGAGTCGCTGCGGAAGTTGGCGATGTCCTGATACAACTGCACGAACTCCTGGTCTGGCTCCAGATCGATGCCCAGTGCGTCAGCCATGTTGCGCTGCTCATCGGTCACCAGGAAGTCCAGGAGAGGGAAGCCGAACTCCAGGTCATCACGAATGCCCGACTTGTCGCCGGGAAGAGAAACGCCCCATGCCTTGTGCTTCGCCGCCACCGAGAGTCGGGAGCGGAGGTTGTCCTTGAGATCCTCCAGGTCCACGGGATCCAACTCGTCGCTACCCTCCAAGCCGTCAGTCATCCAGCGGACCACCTGATCGAGAGCCTGCGGGAAGTTCTCCCACACCTCCTTCTGCGTAGTCCAGGGACCAAGGTCATTCTCAGCCGTCCGATCCAGGATGAACTGCAAGGCAGTCTGATCCTCTGCGTCCACAAGCTCCCACCGGAAGTCGTTGAACGAGGTCAACACCTCCTCGTAGAGGTCGGCGGCTACGTTCTGCTTGGATTGCATCTGAAACCCCAGGATCTCAATGGCGAAGGCCACCGGGTCCTTGGGTTCGATGTAGCCCAACTCCTCAAAGTTCTGCTGGCGATCCAGATCCTCAGCGCTGCCGCCAGACCGGTAGGGTGTGGCGCCCAAGATGTCGAGGCCAAGCTCGCTCTTCTCCCACATGGAGATCATGTTGACCGCAAGGCCCTGGTTCTTCACCAGGAGGATGTCCCGCTCCCGGGCGGGGAGGTCGAAGAAGTGGGAGCGGATGGTCCGGGCCGCCTGGTCTCGACCCTCGGTTGTGGTCAAGTCGAACCTCGATGCATCGAGGCCAGGGAAAATGCCCCGATCCAAGTGGTCCAGCCAAACCTCTGCCAGGTCTCGGGCCTGGTCCACAGCCGTGATGCGAGAGGGGATGGCAAACTCACCGATGGTCTCCACGAGGAGCGGCAGGCCGTTGGCCCGGGCGAACTCGCTACCTAGGTCTCGGAGGAGGTCATCCACCAAGGCCTGGATTGCAATCTCGCTGGCGTCGGTCGGAAGCTCCTGGAAGTCCTGGAGCAATTGCTCCAACGTGGCGGGGTCACCCATCGCCTGCTGAATGCCCCGGAGGTAGGTCGTCTTGACCTTCCAGTCCCCGGAGAGTGCGTTGCGAGAAGGCACCCGGTCCGGGTTGACGATGAGGTCGAGCGCCTGGACGGTGTCAGTCAGGCGCTTCACGTTACCACCACCGGCCACGAGGGTGGACAGCAGGTTGCTGCCACCGTGCGGACGGGAGAAGGCAAGGCCAGGGAGGAAAGCACCAAACTTCTGGAAGTAGGCTCGGTACTCCTGCGGCTCTTCGATGGGGTCCGGCGCCTGCCACTCAAACGCCAGGTGTGCGGCCGCCATGGGGAGGATACCAAGGCCCGGGATCATGGTCATCAGTGGCGACTCGCCACCCACCGGGAGGAAGAGGAAGGGACTCACGTCCAGCCGCTCGACCCCAATGGCACGGGCCGCTGCGCCAAAGATCGGGTCCTCATCGATATTGTCCAGGTCGAAGTCAGTAGCGGCCAGGCGGGAGATCAACGCCATGGTGCGAGGGTTGGCGGGCAACAGGTCCACCATACCCTCCGCCAGGTTGTTCATGGCTGAGAAGTTCGTGCGGTTGAGGTAGCCCCTAAGCTGTGGGCGAGACATCGCCTCACGACCCCAGAACCCCCACATATCAGCCCAAGGCTTACCGAACGGGAAGGCCGCCCGGGAGGCTCGCCCAACCCGAGACTGCATGTGGAAGGCATAAAGCTGGTGCTCCATCTCTGTGACGACCTTGCTCTCTACAATCTCATCGAGGTAGCGCTTAGACACCACACCGTACCGCTCTCGCATCAAGGTCTCGACGTTCGCCCGACCCATGTTGCGGATCGACTGGCTGGCGGCAGGGAAGTTACGCTGCAGGAGCATGTCGAACTCACGCTGGGTGACGATCTTCACACCCTGCGCTTCGTAGAGCTTGTTCATGCGTGCCCACTCGGAAGTACGCACTGTCTCCGCCAACATACCCCGGCGGTAGTTGACCGGCCCCTGGAAGAAGTTGTCGCTCAGGAACTCCACACCCTTCATGGCCACGTTGGCCGAGGGGATACGCTTATTGCCCGTCACCGACTGGAAGCCTTCCAGCACCCACTTCGGCAACGCCTGTGGACCGGCCTTGGTCGCCCCCCGCAGGGCCGACTCGGCGGTCGCATCCTTCCACAACTGGAGAGCCTGAGCCTTCTTGCCCGCCTTGATGCCTCCGAGGAAGTAGTTGTCCACCGTGGCTTGGATGCCCTGAAAGACCAACTCGACTGGCGGGTTGACTCGCCGGGCGCCCGTCTCCATATCGAAGTAGTCCATGGTACGCAGGCGAGAGGCTTCCGGGTTGGTACGGAACCACTCACCGAAGGCCTCCTCTCCAAGAAAGTAGTTCTGAAGGTAAGCCTCATTCATCTGCTGGCCCGCCGTTCGGTTGGCCGCTTCGTAATACTCGTTGTTGTTACCGTTCTTCCTGAACTCGATGTCGTCAATGCCCACACCCCGAGTCTCCAGGAAGGCTCGCTCATTGGCCCGGTAGAAATTTGGGTAGCTCTCCAGGGCGGTGAGGCGCCGGTTCCAGCGGGCGCTCAGGCGGTTGTTGGTCCGGGTGAGGCGGGCGCTCTCGGCCAGGCCAGCGACCTTGTCTTCGCTCCAGGCGAACCAGGATTCCCGGCCGCCTGTGTGCCAGGTACGGAGAAGCTCATCAACACTGACCACAGCGGCCGTACGGGGAGTCATCACCTTGTCAATCATCCACCACTGGTGAGCAGTGTCCAGGCCACGAATGAGACCCTGCCGGGTGCTCCGCCTGATGCCTGCCCGGAGGCCCTTCGTGTCGGCCTTGTGGGCAATCATCATCATCAGCGGGTTGGTGGGCTGGGTGTAAGTGGTGGCCGTGCCTAGGTTGTGCATCACCGTAGTGAGAAAGTCAGCATCACCAGCCAGAGCAGCGACGGTAGCATTATCATTGAGCGCATCCAACAGGCGTTTCGGGATGTAGCCAAACTCCCGCTGCAGGGCGGCCTCGGCTGAGATCCCCTTGTCCATCCTCTTCTTCACAGCCTCAACCATCTGGGTCATGCTCTTCCGGCCACCGTTCAATAGCTCCCAGGGCACCATGCCCGTCTTCGGATCGACCAGATCCTTCAGCTTCGGGTTGGTGGCGATGTGCTGTCGGTTGAAATCATCATACATCTCATCCAAGATGTTGGTAAGACCATCATAGTTGTTCATCTTGGCAAACTCAGCATCCTGCTTCTTGACCAAGGCTCGACGCTGGTCCTCCAGAGCATGGGCCGCTCGCACCCGCTGGGCGTTCCGGGTCGACGCTCGCTGGAACGTGCCGTTCGGGGAATCACGTAGCGTGTCCAGGGTGAGGGCACCCCGGCCATCTGCGATTTTCGTCTCCAGAGCAGTGAGCCTACGGTCTATGACCAAGGTCTGCTCCCGAAGCTCGTTGGCCGCTACACGGATAGCTTCCCGCTGTTCCCAGAAGCGCATCGTCCGACCGGCATAAAGGTCAAAGTTCGCCATGTCGTTGACCCCACCCCAGAGGCGAGCAGAGATCTGGTTGATGGTTGAGGCGCTGTTAGCGTTCGTGAAACCGATCTGAATGTTGTTGTTGATGGGCACCATGTTGCGGTCGATCCACCGACCAACCCCCAGCTTCTCCACGGTCTTGTGGAAGAGCATGGCCGACTGGATAGAGACCGCAGTCCGCATCCCGCTGGCCGGGTCTCCGCCACCCATGATGTGCTCAAACTCCATCTGAGCCATCCGGTCAAAGTCCACATCTCCGAAGCGGGCGCTGTCGGGCAACAAACCCTCCGGGCTGACGTGACCGGTAGAACTGATCCGGTCCGGGTTGACCTGAGAGTAGTCCAAGGTCTTGACGTGTTTCTCATCCACGACCTCATCGAAGAGGTCCTTGCGGATGACCGGCGTCTTGCTGCTAGGGTTACGGTCGGCCGCCCTCGTCAGGCGGTTGCGGAACTTGGGCACGTCGGCCGGGTCCAAGACCTTAATCACGACCGGCAGTTTGCCGGTGAAGCCCTCCGCCTTCAGAGCCGCCAGCCGGTGGTTACCATCAGCCAATACGAGACGGCCATCGTCCGGCATGAGCCAGACTTGGATAGGTGTCTTGTCTCCGGCGAAGGTCGTCACCGCCGCCTCGGGACCACCGTCCTGAATGGTTTCCCTCATCTTCCCAACCCGGCTGGCGTCCGACTTGGAAATAGTGCTGGCCTGGAAGTCCATCTGAGCGATCTTGTCAAGCTCCACGATGTCCATCGTTCCGTCTGGGGCGATCTTGGCCTTGAGAGCCTCGCTGGTGGGAGCCGCCTCAGTCACCCCGAAATCAGGATCGATCTTGACCTTGACGGGTACAGCGTCCTTGCCCATGGCGGTCAGGGCCGCAGCGACATCAGCGTTAGCGGTCATCGACCGACGCCCCGTCGTGGGGTTGTAGGTGATCTCCGGCACCATCTTGGCCGTGACACCCTCGGTGTTGATCCGCTCAGTGGCCCTCTTGATGCCCGAGGCGTTGACTGCTCCCTCAGGGATTGAGGTCAGGGCGTGCTCGGCATTGATGTTCCGGGTTACCTTGGCGGTAGGAGCATCATCCAAATAGCGCAACTGGCCGGGGGCCAGAGTGCTGTTGTGCCCACCAGCAACATGGAGGGCTTCACCCAAACGGCCGGTAGCAGCGTAGTGCTCCATGGCAGCCAGGACACCCCGGTTCGGAGCACCGCCCCGAGCGATGTCTACCATCTGCTGGTGGACCAGACGGGCGATAGGGCTATTAGCCGCCCGCAACGCCTGGTTGGGGTTGATCGATCCGAGTCGGCCCCGCCCAGCAAGGCGAGGCCCAAAGATCCAGGTCGTGGGGTCGGCCAAGGCGGGCACCAGAATGTCCAGGCCCAGTCCAACCAATGTGCCCTCCAATCCCAACGCCTCCCCCACCGTGTCGGTCCGACCTACCTCGCCCCAGAAGTCTGACAAGGTCTCACCATCAATCCACGGGGTCTGCTCAAAGAGAGCCTTGCCCCCGAGCGTGGCAATAACACCGACCGTCTCGACACCTTCCCCCCACAGGGAGAGCGTGTCGAGAATCACGTCGCTGATCTGATAGTTTTCATCGGAGAGCTTCTGAATCTGCTGCTCCACATCCTGCTGCCACAGGTCAGCCTGCTCCTGCAACGCCTTGGTCCAATCGCTATGGAAGGTCACATCCTCGGCAAACATGCCGAACGCCGTGGTCTCGTCGCCACCACCCATGGCCATCCACTGGGTGTGCGCCTCAGGACTAGTGTTCTGGAGGATATCCCACGCATCAGAGACAGGGCCGATACCCATAGCCCGCATGATCTCAGGATCGGTCCGGCCTGACTGCCGCTGGAGTTCCGCCTCCATAGCTCGCCGCTGCTGGACGATGTCCGTACCACCGAACAGGTGATCGAACCCGATGGCGAACTTGTTGGCGAAGTCCTTGGACTTCTCATCAAAGTCCCCGGCCGCTTCCCAGCCAAGAGCAAGACGGTAGGTAAGTTCCCCACCCTCGTTAACCAACCAGGAGAAGCCGTCGACCCCAGCGGTTATACCCTTGCCAATGAGGCCGAAACCTTCCCCGACACCCTTGATAAGCGTGCCCTCAAGCGTGTCCTCTTCACCCGCCAGGAGGCGGCGGGACGATGTTTCGCCTCCGAACTTGTCAAGAAGGAATGGCAGTCCGGCTGTCAGAGTGTTCGCTGCCGTGTCCAAGATCCCCGAGCCAGGAATGATGTCCTGCCCCTTCTGCAAAAGTTCTTCCCCGATGTCTCCCTCAACCTGCTTCTCGATGGTCTCAGCGATCAGCCTCTCTTGGTCCTTGAGGTCTGTCAGCGCATTGGTGGCCCGGAGGACGGCAAGGTTCGGGACGTTCTCCTCAAGCCACTCAGTAATGGACGCCTGCGACCCGGCCATCACCTGGCCGATCTGCCGGTCGATCGTGTCCTGAACGAAATCGATCTTGGCCAACTCCGCCTCAGCACCCGACTGATCGAGGTCAGGGAAGTTGCGCAAGAGCGTGTCGACACGGGTGGCCTCAATCGATGCCTTGTCCCGAGTGTTAGCCTCTCGGATGGAGTTCCAGAGGTAGCCGTTGTAAAGGTCGGCAGTGGCCTCAGCGTCGAACCCAAGCGCTACAATGTCCTGCTCCTCAAACTGTGCGAAGAAGTCGACAGGGATCGACCCGCCATGCATATAGTAGGCCTCTTCCACGGAGGTGAGGAAAAGGTCCTGCTTCATCAGATCAGCGTTGGCATATTCGATGCCGCTGTTGGCTCGCAGCTTGGCCGCATTGAGGCCCCGAGCAATGTCGGGACCGAAGGACTCCTCAATCGAGGGAAACTCCTTGTAGACCTGCGGGACAAGCCGGGGGTCCACAGCCGTGGCTACGGTGAACTGTTCGTTCTGGATGTCCCGAAAGTTGAATCCGGTAGGAAGGTCTACGGCAGGAAGCTCTTCTGGGACCTCGTTGATCCTCAGTAGACGCTGGCGTGTGCTCTGTTCCTTCCGCTCCTCTTCAGAAAGAGGCATTAGGCCTCCCGGGCAAGGGCGGCCCGGAGTGCATCACGGGCCATCTGACGGAGGACCGGCGAGGAGGCCCCCAGGGCAAGAAGGCGGAGCTTCTTGACCTTGGGGGAGTCGCTCCGCAAGCCTGCAGCACTCGCTGGACCTTTGCCCGGACCGAGGCTGAGGCCATCGGTGACGGGGAGATCGGAAGAATGGCCACCATCAAGGAGGCGAGAAAGCTCGTCGGCGCCGGGCGCTCCGGCCGGTGCGGGCGCTGAACCAGGCTGTGGGCCGGTCTGCGGCCCAATAGCTGTCTGCAACTGCTGGGCCACGACCTGACGGTCTCCCTGATCGAGACTTCCAGGCTCTATGGTCCGTGAAATGTCGTCAGCATTCGGCACTAGAGTACCTGCCTTGGTGCGTCAGGGGAAAGAATGGGCGGCTGACCGGGAAGGGCTGCGCCCGCAGGAAGCCCTTCGGCGTTCCCCGGGATACCCCCTCGGGCCAAGCTCTCTGCGGCCACACCAGCCTGTCCGGCCTGTGGAGTGACCTGACCACCCTGCGCATTGGAAGCGGCAGCGGCGGCCTCTTGGGCCATTTTCTCCTGCTCTTCGTGGAACTTCTCCAGGACCTCCTCCATGGTGAGGTTCGGGTCGTTGAGAAGCTTGAAATATAGGAGAGCAGACTTCACGTCTCCCTGTCCCGCCTGTGCGATGATGCCACCGTTCACAGCGTCGATCATCGCTTCCTTGGAGTTCTTCTTCTCCTCACCAGCCTCGTCATCGAGGAAGTCAAGCTCCCCCCGAGCCGTGGCTCGTGAGATTAGTCCGGCCTCCTTGACCATAAGGAGGCGGGTCTCACGGTTCACCG
>Ga0114923_10003365_pt1 | contig 10787 bp, 9 predicted proteins | sample SumtaG_FD_89578 | JGI IMG/M metagenome (GOLD analysis project Ga0114923, IMG submission 89578) | Deep subsurface microbial communities from Indian Ocean to uncover new lineages of life (NeLLi) - Sumatra_00157 metaG | ecosystem: Environmental > Aquatic > Marine > Oceanic > Sediment | place: near...
ACTTGAGGATAGAGAACTACTAGAACTGCTACTGGATAAAGAACTAGAACTACTGCTACTAGATGACAAGCTACTCGAAGAAGAACTAGAAGAACTTAAAGAACTACTAGAACTTAAAGAACTAGACGAACTAGAACTACTAAGAGAACTACTTGAAGATAAGCTCGAAGAACTACTAGAAGAACTACTAGAAGAACTAGACGATGAACTTAAACTACTAGAAGAACTTCCTACTCCTTGCCATAAATCTACTTCTAAATCAATAACAGTAAAACTCATACTACTACTAGAAACAGAAAATGATGATGACAATGAACTAGATGAAGAACTGGATGATGAGCTAGCACTAGAAGATGAAGACAAGCTACTAGAACTAGAAGATGACGAACTACTTGAACTTAAACTAGAAGAACTACTCGAACTCGACAAACTGCTAGAAGAGCTTGATGAACTAGATGAAGAACTTAAACTAGAAGAACTACTTGAACTGGATAAACTACTACTGGAGCTAGATGAACTAGATGAAGAACTTAAACTCGATGAAAAACTAGAACTAGAGCGTGATGATAATGAACTAGAAGATGAACCAGCTTCTGCTGTTATATCTAGATAAGGGTCATTAGTCGTATCTCCTGCATCAGCATAATAAGCACCACAAGAAACACCGTGGTCTTCACCATTATTTAAATAGTCATGGTCATATTCTCTACAAACTATTTTTGTTTCACCTGTTTTATTTACTTCACTACAACCAGTAGGATTAAAAGAAATAGTATTATATGAATTATTTGACCAACCTGATGTATTTCCATATGAACTTCCACTAAAGGCATCAAAATCAGCAACAGTTAATGTAGCAGCTTGCGTTCCTTTTTGAGCACATACATTACCCATATCAGCTATATATGTTCCATATACTCTCAAATCACAAGCTGTAACTGTAGCTCCAGCACCTACACCTGAAGTATCAAAATAGTAAAATGTCCTAATAATACTAACAGTGCCAAAATGGTCAGTAAACTCACTTTCTATAGCATAATTATATGATGCATCATCATCAGAATAACGACTACCTGTAGCTGCATCACGACCATCTACATAGTCTGCAAATTCTGGCAATAGTATCGCTACATAACCATCAGGAGTTGAACCATAATAAGCTGTAGCATCTAAATAAAACGTAGGATTATTAATAATAAGCCAATCTTTACCTGTATCTGTAGGATATTTTTCATAAAATAATTTTCCATTAACTTCATATAATCTATGATTTATTTCACTACTCGATTCACCATTTTCGCACCACATTCTAGGAATAGGCAACCAAATTTTATTTTTGGAATCAATCGAAGATATAAAATTAAATCTACCTTTTCCATCAGGAATATATTCTTTACCATTTAGTATATTTTTGAATGTATTAGATACTATAAAATCTTTGAGATTAATATTTTCTACAGTTTTAAAATCGGTAAGTTGTTTTGTAGTTTTTACTATTCCTCTAGTAGCAACTACTCCAATCTGTGTCTGTAGAAAAACATCATCTAATATTTTATGTTCAATCGTATAATGATTTAACTTTTGAATAGAAAGAAACTTATTGGGGATTGAAACATTTTCTCCATTAAGAATAATATTAATTGGAGTTAATTCAAATTGTTCATCATTATCACCTCTTATACCAAAAAATTTAGTGGATTTTTTATCTGCTCTAAATCCAACAGACATTTTATTTTTATCTGTAAGATAATGAGCATTATAAGATTTACCTGTTACAGTCTTATATGCTAAATCAATAACAACATCATCCCATTCTTCTTTAGCAGGATTTTCTCCTTTACCAAGTTTACTCCAATAATGAAGTGGTCTGCCAAAAATAATATGACGAAGCGAATTATCGGCATTAAGAAAAACTTTAGATTTTTCTTGTCTTCGTTCTTTAATTTCCTGCAACCTATTTAATCCCGCTAATTGATAAATATCCATTTTAGAAAGGTTTACCTATTTCAACAACATCCATTTTACATCGTTTAGAAAACTTACTGCAAAACAAATTCATGAACTCACTATAAGAAATTATATTATTAAGAGAACCAACAGTATCAAATTTTTTATTTTTAAATAAAGTTTTTATCTCCTCCGGTATATTCTTTAAATTTATACAACAATGAACAGAATACCTTGTTTCCTTTCTTCTGGCAGCAAATCCTGCAATTTTCTTTCCATTAAGATAAAGATAATTAGTTTTAAGTTCTATAATTTCTTTGGAAAACGTCTTGAAAATTCCAGCCATACAAGCTATCACTGAAAATATTTTTTCTTTATATTTATTTGGTTCAATAGATAAAAAAACTACTCTTACGAGACAAACATTTCCACACCACATTAAACCACCAGCTTCATAAAAACTACCAAAAGTAAACTTACTTTTATCTACATCATCCTTCAAATAATCCTCTATCTTCTTATTATGCCCTATCATAAAATAATTATCAGTAATAAGGGCACTTACTATTCCTGTAGAAGAAGATAAATTATCTAACATCCAATCAGAATAAATAGAATAAGTTTGCCCTTTACATTCTCCCAAATCAAGGTATTCTATCATACTTCTTCCTCCTTCATTTCAAATTTCCTTGTTTTTTTTCTATTATCTTCTTATACAGCCTCTTGATATACTCTACAAGCTATCCAACCACTACCGTCTATATAATTAGCTATAGGAGTTAAACTATAAGAGAGAGTAAATTCCGCTCCTGCAGCAGCGGCATTATTGCTAGTTTTAACTTCCCAGGTTGTAGAATCTCTATTATAAATTGCCAAATAAACTGTAGAAGCAGATGGAGCCATACTACTTTTCACTCTACAAGTAAAATCAACTATATTCTTGAAAGTATAGCTATCTTTAAATAAAAATATTGCATATTCATTAGTAGCTGTTTGTGAAACATATATATTGTCATCAGTCTCAACGTCTACATAATCTCCTACACTAAAATTAACCTCTAAATCAGTATCATTAGCTGGCAAAGCTGCTACATCTCCATGAGAATAATCTTTAGATAATTCCTCTAAATAAGCAAAAACATGACTGCCAACTACTAAAACAGGAGAACTCCTGGTTGTGTTTGTATTATCACCGAGTTGGCCATCTGTATTTTCCCCCCAAGTCCAAACTTCGCCGTTGGCTTTGAGGGCGAACAAATGTATATTCCCTTGAACGACATCTATAAAGGAATGAATACCAACTACAGAAACAGGGGAACTTCTGTTTGTGTTTGTATTATCACCAAGTCGGCCCACCCCATTAAATCCCCAAGTCCAAACTTCACCATTAGCTTTGAGGCCTGCACTTGCCAGCCCCGCAGAAATCTTTATAAAAGAATGATTACCAACTACTAAAACAGGGGAGCTTTTGGAGTTGCTGTATGTATTATCACCAAGGGTACCCCATGCGTTCCTCCCCCAAGCCCAAGTTTCGCCGTTGGCTTTGAGGGCAAGGCAATGAGATACTCCTGCAGATATCTTTATAAAGGAATGATTACCAACTACTAAAACAGGGGAGCTTTTGGATACTTTTGTATTATCACCGAGTTGGCCATCTGTATTACGGCCCCAAGCCCAAGCTTCACCATTGGCTTTAAGACCCATACCGCCATAACTCGGTGCAACAATAGACACAAAAGCATGGTCTCCAACAACAGATACGGGAGAACTTTTATCTATTCTTGAATTATCGCCAAGAGCACCATAATTATTGAAGCCCCAAGACCAAGCTTCACCATTAACTTTAAGGGCATGACTATGCTGGTCACCTCCAGCGACTTCTACAAAACTATGATTGCCTACAACTGACACGGGAGAGCTTCTGTGGGCTGTTGCATTATTGCCGAGTTCACCTTGTGAATTATAGCCCCAAGCCCAAGCTTCACCATTGGCTTTAAGGGCTATGGCATGGACATTTCCCAAACCTATCTTCGTAAAAATATGATTACCAACTACAGAAACAGGGGAACTTCTATCCGTAGTTGAATTATCGCCAAGAGAACCACCATAATGATTAGCACCCCATGCCCAAGCTTCACCATTGGATTTGAATGCGATGTTATATATAGGATAAGGCATAAATTAAATCTCTTTATATAATTTTTCGGTTTCTTTTACAACTTCTTCCACATCAGGTAAATATTCATAAAAACTGCTTGGAAGATAATGAGCACTCGAACCGTAAACCGTGGTTGGACTGCTTTCATATTCATAGCACATGAGCTTCTTATGTAGTGCTACTGCCCTGAAACTCTGGTTTCCATATCTATAAGGCAGTATATGGTCTGGATGCTTGCAGGTCGGTATTAGCACAATCCCGTTGTCAAAGGCACCAGCAATGTGAATAGGCGCAGAATCATTTGAGATAAGCACCTTAGCTTGTGATATCAAGGCTATCAGAGCACCGAAACTGAGCAGATTACGAGTATCAAGCATCCCTTTTCTCACTTCAACATCAATCGTGCCACGGGTCTTTTCATCTTGACCGATTAAACATACCTTTAGCCCATTTTCATGGAGACCATCAATAACTTTCTGCCACCAATTCTTGGGAAAGGTTTTTGATTCCCAATGTCTTCCTGCGTGAACTAAAACAAGTTCGTTAAGATTCTGTATTCCTAAAACATCTATAACTTCACTTGTATCATTAAAAGAAACAGATAGTTTTATCCTTTTATTTTTATTTGGTAAAATACGTTTCATGAGAGACATAGAAATATAATCTACTGAATGACTTAATAAATGCGATACAGCCATCCACATCAAGGTTTCTGGACCAGGGAGACTTTGCACATGATAATAGGGAGTATCAGGTTTAAATGTAAATTCATCATGAGAATAAACATCTACATTTAAATGTTTAAAAATTCTTGGCCAATGAGTAATTACAGTAACGTCTTCAGAAGGATATACTTTTTCTCTTAAAAATCTCACTGGAGGCTCCGTACATATCTGGTCACCAAGACCACCTTGAACATTGATAAGAATATGCTTTTTATAATTGTAATTAGGATGGTCATTGCCCCACCTTTTAATATCTTTTTTAATAAGAGAAAGCACAAATTCCAAACTTGGATAACCCGCATAATGAATAACATAAGAATCAAAACGTTCTTCACCAGTAAACTGGTCCATACAAGTCATACGATTAAACTTATAGGGAAGCTCGAAAACAGCATACTCATTACCAGAACGCTCCAAGAACTTGGCAAGTTTGGCATTGAGATAGCCCTGCTCATAAAAATTGAACACTTCTTTTTCTGGCTTCTTAAACAATTCTTTAAAATGTCTAGGAACAACCATTATACCAGTGTTATAATATTTACCATTCCATTTCGGCAATGTTATTCCATATGCTTTACACGCTTCCCACATCGATTGATTTCTCTGACTAGTCCAAGGCATTTCATTAAACAATGCCAACTTATTAGAAGGAACAACAGAAAATATATCTGGACAATCTTTTCTAACTAAAATATCCGTATCCAAGTACAAAATACGTTCATACTTATTCAAATAGCTATGAATAGCCAGAAACTTCTCCCAATGGGGAGTTGAGCACTGACTCTCCTTTATACACATATAATCAGCATCTATCCGTTTTGCATAATCTTCTATTGTTGGATGTGTATATTTTGCCATCTCCTCATAAACCTCGCCTACTGCTATAGTCAATACCAAATTCTTTTTCATGATTCTGTCTCCTGTCTTCTTACAATTCAATTAACCAATCCGAGTCCCTACAATTGATAATAGAAAGATTTCTTTTTCCTGCAAATTCTTTAACTGCTTTTGTAACACCTGGCCAAGCCACCAAACTATTATAATCATGACCTGCTAAAATCCCTTCATCCTTAACTTTTGGATGCCACAATTCTAAATCTTTCATCACCCCCTCATAACTATGTTCTCCATCAATATACAGGTAATCAAAATATTTATCCGGAAATAATTCAACTGCTTTTTCCGATTTTTGAAACAATAATATTGTTTTTTCACAATGTTCTGCCAATCGGTCTAACATCTCTATCATATTCTTTTTCTGCATTCTTTCAGTTTGATAAACTCCCCCATCATCGTAAGGAAAATATGGGTCCACCAAAAACAATGTTCTTATATTCATCTCATTCAACATAGCTAAAGCATTGTGACCTGCACGAACACCGATTTCAACCGCTATAATAGGTCTTTTAATCTTTTCATTCACTTTTTGAGCTGATTTACGAATAAACATAATTAAGATATTAATCTCTACAATATACTCATCTTATAATCGCTTCTATCCAATATTCTTTTCTAAATTCTTTTTTTGCTCTCTCACGTGCTATCTTACCTTTTTGTTCTAATATTGTCGGAGTAAGAGAATTTATTATATCTATTACTTCTTCATGTTTATTTATAAGCCAACCACATTCATTAGTAACTCTATCTTTAGCTCCATCTCTATTTTCTGCGATAACAGGTAATCCTGCAGCCATAGCTTCCATAATAGCACGAGGACCTTGGTCAGTATATTTCTCTGGCAATAAATACCAATAACAACTTCCTCTAGCTAAAAATTCTGTAACTGGAATTTGATTTTCTCTATATTTAACAACAAGTGGTATACTAGGCATGAAACTAGGAGGTGGCATGAACGAAAACAGAAATGAAGATGAAATAGCAAGTTTTTGAACTATATCTACTATATCTCTAGAATATTTATTATCTCCTTGAGAACTATGACGCATAATATGAACTTTACTATAATCAGGTTGTATCTTATAAAATTCAGTTAAATCTATAGGTGGAGCAATAACTTTAGTTTTAACATTTGGCATTCTTTCTAACAATTTGTCTTTCAAAGTTGAGGATAAAAATAAATATTCATCCCAATTTTTAGTCCATTCTGCTTTACCAGCTTGACCTAAATGATAAGTTAAAGCCATCACCTTTCTTTTTGCTTGAACTTTGTTAAAGATATCAAATTCTGGTTTATGAAAATCCCAAATCATATCACTAGCATATAATAATAAAATATCACAAGAACTACTAATCTTATTAGTTATTCTTACATTAGATAATCGTTCTCGAATAGCATTACATAATATTCCTTGTCTTGTGACTAACTCTACATCATAATTTCTTTCTTGTGCCATCTTTATTATTTCTATAACGGAACGTTCTGCACCACCCAACATCTTTCCATTAGAAACAACTTTAAATATAGGTCTATCAATTACTTTCATAGATAGTACACTATTTTCATTTAATTCAATCTTTTCTAGAACTCCACCTTCATAATAAGATGTTATGGCATCAACTACTTCACGAGTCTTTATCATATTCATACAATGAGGAATCCAAGCTTTATTTTTATGTTCATCAGACCATTTACTTAAATTAAACTTCTTTCTTTCTTTTTTATCTTTATTTTTATATAAATTGTAAACTTCCTCACTAAGTTCTCTTTTTTGAATTTCTTTTGATTGATGAGGTAACCATTTTTTAAAACATCCTGCTTTTGAACAAGCCCAACATGCTGTAGTCTTAGCACAAGGTAAACAACCTGTTTTATGTATGTATCTTTGCATCTGATATCCTTCAAACGTAACTGGTTCTCTAGCTCCCGCAGGAACTACACATGGTTTATCAAATGCTGCAGCTATATGAGTCAATGAAGAAACTAAACTAAGACATCCTTGCGAATGATATACTAAAGTAAATAAATCTCTTAATCCAGTATCAAAATCTTGAGTTTTACCGATATAATCAATAACATTTTTCCCTTGCAATCTATATTTATTATCTTTAGCTAATCCTACTTGAACAAAAGTAATCCAAGGTAAACTATCTACTACTTCTTGCCATCTTTCATCGAACCATCTTTTAGCAGCATATGGACCACAATCTATATTTGCAACCCAATATTTTCCGGCTATAATTTTTCTTTTTTTCTCATAATCACTCAAAAAAAGTTCAGGTTTCAATGCTCCTTGAGGTATTTTTATTTTTAGTTGGTCTTCTAATGACATCCTGAAACCCATACTAAAATGTAAACCATTAGTTTTAGAACCTTGAGTAACTATTCTAGGACCTATACCAAAGACTTCACCAGAACCACTGAATTGAGTGATATGGGGATTATTATCCCAAATACGTTGATGATTAGTTTCAACTTTAATTTCCCAATTAGGAAAAGCTCGTTTTAAGTCTCGAACTGCAGGAGTCATTTGCAAAGTATCTCCCACCAACTGATGATTTCGTAAAATTAATTTTCTTTTTTCCATATTCTCCTCTTACTTTTTTTTATCTATATTTTTTCTACCTATAATTAGACACTCTGTTTTAATAATAGGTAATTCAGTAGCTTCTACTACAATAGTTACTTTTTGCAAAGTGGAATCATCTTGATTATATAAATTAAATTTCTTTAACAACTTTATTATTTCTTTTTCAAATTTTATTTTATTGTCATCTTCTATTTTATTACATAACCTTTCACATTTTAATTGATAAATAACACTTTTAATTAAATTAAAAAATCTCATATTCTCTCCTTACTTTTTAATTTCGCATAAATAATATATCCAATGGTCTTTTGTTTCTAACATATTATTTGTAATGTTTTTTGCCGATAAATCGAAAACTCGAATATTTTTATATCCTATATCATCTAGTATTTCATACTGATATTTTGGATTAATATACATTGTTGCTATTTCTTTATGATAAGGGTCATCCATAACTGCACAATTTCTAATATTAGTCTTTATATGAGTAGAAAAACAAAATATTTTATTTGTGATTATATAAATATTTTTTAAAACTTTTAATCTATCTTCTATAAATATATGGTCTATTCCATTAAGACCAAATAACACAAAATCGTAAGTTTTTGATACATCTAAATCTCTAACATCAAACACTTCAAAAAATAACTTAGGAAACTTTTTTTTACAGATATCAATCATCTTTTTTGAATAATCCATTCCATAATATTCTCTTACCAACGGTGCAAAAAACTTAGTCATCCTTCCACCACCAACTCCCATTTCAAACATGGACATATTTTGTAATTCATCTTTAATCATATCAAAAATCAATTGTTCAGGTTTATATAAATAATCTCTAGTACCTAAATCTTCCAAAATTTCGGGCAATTCATATATTTTTTTAGTATCTTCTAATGATTTCATTTACTCCCATTTATTCTTTTTTAAATCTCTCAATTCTTTATTAACTAAATCATCTTTAAAATATTCTAGAGTTGGTAAAATTCTATCTTTAGGAAAATCCTTTGTAACCCAAAAATGTTTCATATTTTCTTTCCCACCAATATCACAAGTAACACAGATAAAATATTTACCAGATTTTAAAGCTTGAGTTATCCTTTCATCTAAGTCTTTTGGTATGATAGACTGATTTTTTTCTTCCATTTCTTACTTTCCTTTCATATATTTGATTAAATTTAATTTACCATAAATCTTTTAAAGCATTATCATTATTATTTCCTTTTCTGTTATACCCCCATAAAGAATCTTTTCTACATATAGCATATGGTCTTATACTATTATTAGACGGTAAACACCAAATAGAAACATTATTCTTATGTAATTCACAACTAATAACTATATCATCTACCATATGATGTTTTAACACAAAAATATCTTTAGTAAACATATCTTTATGATAAAGTACTCCCCAAGTTCCACAAACTATATTAACTTTTCTAACTACTTTATGTTTTTCAACAAGACGAGTATTTCTATATGAAGTCATCTTTTTACCTTTAAATTCTCTACCTCTATAACAGCAAACACCTTTTTGAGTTAAAGAATCATAATAATCTATTAACTTTTTAGCCCAATCTTTAGGATAAATCACATCATCATCTGCTGTCATTAAAACATTGTTAGCAACTTCTAACCCACCAAGCAATTTAGTAATACTTCCTCTATCTTCAACTACTTCATAATTTATACCATTTAAAAAGTTAGGAATTTTCCCATCAAACTTCTGATTCAATCTTTTAACATATTTAGGAATCCATAGATAAATAGGAAAACCTTGTTCTTTCAAAGAATTTATTCCAGCTTCGATATGATTAATTCTAGATGGTAATGTAGTTAAACTTATTATCATTTCTTTTTACCTTCAAACAATTTTCTTATCCATCTTCCATCTGCATTATATATTTCTTCTAAAACTTTTAAATCAACATCTAAATCATAAAATATCTTCATCTCTTTAATAATTAGTTCTGGTTTTAAAAATATATAAGTAATTGGGAATAACCAAAAATCACCGCCATGTTTTAGTATAGCATCAAAAATATATTTATATTCTTCTTGTAGCTTTTTTAAACCATCATTAAAATTTTTACATCGTCTAACAGTTTCTTTAGACCGAATTGCACAATAAAAATCTCTAGTTGGCACTATCCATTTAATTTTATAACCTTCATCTTCAAACGATTTAGCTATTCTTAATAGTGGAGGATGTTGCGATGCAGCAGGAACACTTGTTCTATAAACAATATCACCAGTAAAAGTTCCAATAATATCTTTCAATTCAGCAACTTTTTCTAATTTTTCAGTATTTTTAAATTTTTTTAAATCTCTTACTTTAGTAAGGTCTTTATTAGTAACCAGTTCTGGAAAAGCAAATCTCTCTAATAATTGAAATCCTTTATTTTGCTGACCGATATAATCACTAAAACATTTTTTCCCTCTATATGAAGCATTTTCAAATAAAAGAGC
>Ga0114923_10003366_pt1 | contig 10786 bp, 13 predicted proteins | sample SumtaG_FD_89578 | JGI IMG/M metagenome (GOLD analysis project Ga0114923, IMG submission 89578) | Deep subsurface microbial communities from Indian Ocean to uncover new lineages of life (NeLLi) - Sumatra_00157 metaG | ecosystem: Environmental > Aquatic > Marine > Oceanic > Sediment | place: near...
ACTCGAACGCACAACCTCCGGCTCCGGAGGCCAACGCTCTATCCAATTGAGCTACGGGGACAAATAAAGCGATATCCTAATTACGCCAAAAACCGCCTAAAGTCAAGAATTTAACCTGTTTCCTGTTTCTCCTTATCTCCCCAAAAACAGGCAATTGTTTGACATAACTGCTTCTTACAAATATCATTAATCCGGTATTTGTTCAGGAATTACCGCTAATGACGCTTTTAATTGATTTCGTGTATTTGCTGGCCGCAATAGCTTATTCTCCTGTGGTCCTTTACAGGATGGCAAAGCACAGCCGTTACCGTGCCGGCTGGGCGCAGCGATTCGGAAGAATAACCCGCACAGATAATTCTAAAAAATCCATCTGGATTCACGCTGTCAGTGTCGGTGAAGTCAATGCCACGAGGACCATCGTAGAGGAACTTAAAAAAACATTCACCAAATTCGAAATTGTCATCAGCACAACCACCGACACGGGCTTCGCCCGCGCAAATAACCTCTACGCCGACTCACTCCAAATCTTTTACTTTCCGCTCGATTTTTCACTGATAATGCGCCGTGTCTTCCGCGCCATCAACCCCGCCGTGTGCCTGCTCATGGAACTGGAAGTGTGGCCTAATTTTGTACGTATCGCACAAATGAACAACGTCCCTATAGTCATTGTAAACGGAAGAATTAGCGACAGGAGTTTCGCAAGATATAAAAAAATAAAACCAATCACCAGAAGGATATTCCGAAAAGTAACCCTCATTCTCGCCCAAACCCAGCAGTATGCCGAACGATTCAAAAAAATAGGTGCTCTGCCCGAAAGGGTCTTCGTTACCGGCTCACTCAAGTATGACACCGCACAGATTGTTGATAGAGTCGAGGGCTCCGACGAACTCGCCGCCCGGTTGAACATCGAAAATCAAAAACTGTGGGTCGCAGGTGCCACCGGAAACGACGAAGAGCAAATCATACTCGACGTCTTCAAAAACCTTAAACAAGATGACCGCTTCGGCGATTTGCGACTCGCAATTGTCCCACGCAAACCCGAAAGATTTGACGAAGTCGCTGATTTAATAGAGCAGGCCGGCTTTTCTTTAACTCGCTACAGCCGAATAAAACAAAAGACCGCACAACCTTCAACTGACAGACAAACAGTTATACTTGGTGACACCATGGGGGATTTAAGAAAGTTTTACTCCCTGGCTACAATAATTTTCGTCGGTCGCTCCCTTGTACCAATGGGGGGTTCCGATATGGCTGAGGCCGCCGCACTTGGAAAATGCACCATCTTTGGCCCACATGCTTTCAACTTCACCCAGACCGTTAGCGCACTGCTGGCCGATGACGGTGCCATTATGGTAAAAGACAAGCAGCAACTCCTTCAGACGGTGATTAAATGCCTTATTAAACCCGATTTTGCTCAAAAAATCGCCCAAAACGGCCGGAACGTTATTAAAAAAAACCAGGGCGCTACTAAAAAAACTATAGAACATCTCAGAAAACTGCTTATTTCCACCTCATAAATATACTGTTTACATAAACATTGCCTGAAACCCTTGACCGTTTTTCCTCAAGCCCTTTTAACCCTTTTGTCGAAGAAATCCTTATAAGCGATAGATGCGTATCCTTAGGGAGTTCTGGATATGACAATAGAACGCTGTAAAGAGAACGTAATTCTCGTAGAATTGCCCAAAGAGCCCGATACCCGCGAAGAGCTTGAGAAAACCGTTAGAACTATTTATACAAACCCCGTTAGCGATGTCCTCATTGACTTCTCTAACGTCGACATTATCAGGTCACCCACTATCTGTGGCCTCCTCAGGCTACGACGCTCGATTCTCGAGGCAGACCGCAGACTTGTCCTCTGCAACGTCTCACCTTTGACAATGGGAATCTTCGAAAAAACAGGACTTGATACTGTCTTTGAATTTGCTGAGGACACCGCCGTCGCATTGGAAAATGTCCTCTCTGCCGATTGAGAACTGACGCTAATGCTGGCGATGCTCTCCTAACCTCTTGGCCACCGCCTCAATGTGTGCCGGCCCTGTACCACAGCACCCCCCTACTATACTCACTCCCGCCGAATATATTTTCTCAGCCGTAGCGGCAAAATCTTCTGCGTCGACTTTATACACGGTACTGCCATCCACCAGTTCCGGCTTGCCCGCATTTGGCTCTGCGCAGATTAAAGCATCCTCGCCTGAGGCCTTCACTGCGGATACTATTCGACTTGCCAGTTCTGCATATTCCTCGAGAGAAGCTTTGCCGCAGTTAAAACCAACCGTATCCACACCAAGAGAAACTATTTTGGAAACTGCTGATTCGACATCAACTCCCATCATCGTCTTGAAGTCCCAGCCTACACTGTCGAAGGACATCAACGCTAATACCGGCAAATTACAAACACTTTTGACCGCTTCGATGGCGATGCTTATTTCATCAAGCCCTGTCATTGTCTCGATTATTATTCCATCCACCCCCGCCGCCGAAAGTGATCTCGTCTGTTCCGCAAAGGCCTCTCTAAGCTGTTCCGGTTGCAGGTCCCCCAATGGTTGCAGAAAATCCCCACTCGGACCAATACCACCCAATATATATTTCTCCTCCCCCGCTGCACGACGAGCTATCTGTGCCGCAAGGTTGTTTATCTGCTCAACTTTCTCCGAAAGTCTGTGCCTTCTGAGAATTATCCCATTCGCTCCGAACGTGTTTGTAATAACACCGTCGCTGCCCGCCTGGATATATGACTCGTGTATCTCCTCAATCGTCTCGCTGGACTCTATATTCAGATAATCGTGGCATGCCCCTGCCTCTACTCCTCGAGCCATCAACTCCGTACCCATTGCGCCGTCCAGCAAAAACAACCCCTCTCTTATCCTCTCTCTTAAATTTACCCTGCCCATAGATAGCCTCTTTGTTTCATGTATTTATGTGGATATTTCTCGTTTTACTTTTTATTTACTCCGTTTGTTCAAGCGTATTGCCTCCCACGATTTTATAAACATGCTCGAATCCTCGCGGCTCTGGCCGACCAAACAAAACCGCTTGCTGCTTCTCATTTAAACTCGTCTTTTTTGCCGGCTTGAGATTAAGTGTAATCTCAACCGAATCTTCGCTATTACTGCCCTCATTCACAATCCTTATAAAACGGGGCACCGAAAATCCTTCCACAACCTCTTTATATCTATCCATCTCCGCAACCAATACTCTTTGACCTCCCTTATTAAAATATTCTATCCTTCGCACAAGATAATCACAGATATCAACGTATACTTTGCGGCTTTCCACCGACCCGTTTCGTTTCGTAAGAACGTCGAAGCTCCCTTCTTTTGACAAAAACCAACTGTCCCTGCTGCTTACCTCGTTTACGCCGACCGCTTCCAGCAACATTTTCGGGTTAATCAGCACTTTTGCAAGGTTCTCCTGTTCGTCCCACCTGCCCCACCAGTAACCGCTGATTTCTTTCGGTCGTATCGCCAGCCAGAACTCCTCTGCGTTTGAACCAAGAACTATCCCCTTCGCGTTCATTGCTACATCCCCCTGAAGGTAAATCTCGCTCGGAGGATTCACCCACAGCTTCACCGCAAAGTTTTCTTTTTGAAGTTTCATCTCCTCATCGTAATAATGCAAAAGACACTGCCCGTTTGCCTTGACAGAAACAGCTTTTTCGGACTGTAATTCTAAATTCGACACCGACTCAACCGCCGATAGAGCCCCTGGACACTCACGTTTTGCTATTTGCTCTTGAGGGGCGCAACCCCACAGTATTACTAATAATACCCCTGCTGTAAAATAGAGTAATATCCCTCGCCGTGTCCTTTGTATCGAATTTTGGACTTTCACGCTCACCTTTTCGCTATACGCTGGAAAAAAATAAATTCTTTATAATTCCACCTGAAGTATCTTGCCTAATTGCGAGGACAATTGTTCGATTTGTTCCTCGTTAAGGTGCGGGTTTGTCACTTCAGAGTATTGCTTCTCTCCGGTTATCCGCAAACGCCAGATTTCCTTCTCACCTTCGACTTTCGTCGAATCATATTTAAGACGACGCTTCCGCATCAAAATCAACGCAAGAACAAACCGAAAATTTATCTTCTCCTGCTCCATCTCCTGTGCCAGCCTTTCAAAAAAAGCCATCAGCATCTCATCGTCGACGAATATCGCTTTCTTCTCATCAGGGTTGGACAGTTTCGTCCGCCAGTAGCAGTACACTTCCGGCTTTTCTGACTCCCAGTATTCTCTGCTGAAATCACGCCGCTCAAAACCTCCTCCCGCCTCCACAAGCGCAGCAAAATATTCTTCCCCGTAATTTATCGTTCTTCCACTCCCGCTGCACTCACCCAGCGGCTTATCGATTTCCCACTCTGCCATATAGTTGCTCTATAACTTCACTCAAACTTCAGCCATTCGCATATGCCCTCTGCCGTCTTAGGCCCTATACCTTTCACCTTCTCAAGATCCTCGCAGATCCTAAATGTTCTGCTCTCTGTATTCGCCGCACCCAAGTCATCCCGGTACGATACTATCGACTCAGCTCGACTTCTGCCTATCCCGGGCAGCCGAATCAAAGACGGCACCGACGCTTCGTTAGGATTAACTCGGCTCTCTAAAACTACGCCGTTATCTTCATCGGCAACACAAAGAAAACTACTCACAAAAACCGCCGACAAAAGAATACATAAAACCACGCAAACCACAAACGCCATTGACTGAATGTTGTACTCCCCCCTCTCTGGTTTTCCGCTAAAGCCTTCGAAATTCATAGTTACGCCGATTTTGCCCCTATCGATTGAATATGGTGTTGCGCAGCTTCTGAAGCGTTTCGTAAGATTTCTTTGGTTCCAGCTCCGATGTCAAAAGCCCGCTGTTCGCTATCGTACTGCCCTTTACGTCGCAAAGGTTCGAATATGTCACCCCGTCGACAAAAGACTTGCTCAAAGCAATTTTATAAAACTGCTCAAGCCATTGGCTCTGCTGGGATTGCCCCCACTCCTTGTGCCATATCCCCGCAACCTCGCTGTCATGAGAGCCGCTCCCGTTTGCGCTCGGAACCTCCACCGCCGTTATGTAAACCGGTTTGGCTATCGGTACAAAATAATCCAATACCGACGATACCTGAAGCATGTCTCTTACATGCATACCCGCCTCGTCTTTACCCAAACGTATTTGCAAACCGAACGCGTCAAAATTAATCCCGCTCTGAACCACCATGTCAACATAAACCAAAGGGGGAATACTGTTCGGCATCGTCGCATAATATTCTCCCCACGGATTGCTCACTTCTATTATCTTCAATGCCCGGTCGCTTGCCGCCTTCACCGCCATACTCGCCGCTCGGGTCATTTCCAGAATCTGCTCAAAGTCAAAACCGAAGTGATTAACAGAGTTTAGACTGCCCGTAACACACCACGACCGTACACTTGGATATCGAGAAACCATTCGGGAAACAAATTGATACGCCATCTCCCGAATCTTCTCAAAGCCCCACTTGCTCTCCAGAACCCACTTCGGAAGATGCTCCTTCGAAAACCGAAGGAGTGGCCCCGCGCTGATAGCTAACTTCTTCTTACTCAAAAGTTCTATACACGCATCTGTCTTAGAAAAATCATAAAACCCCTTCTCTGGTTCGATTTTCCCCCAGTTCACCGGCACCGTTATAAAACCGAACAGTTTCAGCAGCTTTTCCACATACCTCGGATTTGAAATCTGCTCCGGGTCTATTATACACCCAAGACAACCTCGACCAAATCCGTGGTTCTCGCTCCTTATCTCGAATAGAGACCCAGCCTGGCTCCTTGCCAGTTCTTCTGAAAAAACAATTGCCTGCTTTAATGCTTTGTCTGCCAGCTTGGATGCCAGAGACGCGTCAGATATGTTCTGAATCGCCCGAATAAACAAATCTTGGGCCTTCTTCGATATGTCGCCAAGCTCCTCCTCTTCGTTGAAGAACGACCAGTCCTCACGCTTGGTTACTATTTGCATCAGCTTCGCTCGTGCTATTTCCACGTTCAGAATGTAAGGTTCCTCCTTCTCCGGAACACATGTCGTCGGAAGCAGCACCTTGCCGAAACCTTCTATCGGCCACAAAAGTGCAAGACCTGCCGCTTCCTGGTTCGGTTTGTCACACTCGATTATACCCTTCTTGAATTTGACCTTCGCCCGCCGTATCGCAATACCGTCCGTACCGAACATATAAACGCCGCTCAGCGTGAATTTGCTCTCAACCTCGCCGTTCTTGAAAACCTTAAATCTCATTTTTGCCCTTCAACTTGTCATCGCTCACATTTCTAAACTACTACGCCCCACCTTACCGCCATCTTGCGACTGCACACAAAAACAGCGCCTCCTGCTTCTCGTGATTATAGCAGCTATCTACTGCAACGCAATGTAAACTTTGACGCTCGCTGATTTTCCTCGAGACAAAGCCCTTCATAAATTAATCTTGATTCTTTTCCCTGTGTGGGTTAAAATACCGCCGGATAGTTTTGTTTGAATCTTTACCTCTCAATATTGGAATAAGGAAGGGAACAGAAATGACCAAAGGCAAAAATCACATCTCTCGCAGAAGCTTTATTAAAAGTTCTGTCATCGGTGCGACGGTGTTGGCCTCCACCTCAAATGCTAAAAATTTGTTCGCACAGACAAACAACCCACCTCTGCGTATGGGAGGACCGGTTTTAGATAAACATGACAATCCCGAAAAATGGGTTCGAATGTTAAAGGCCCTCGGATACCGCGCCGCTTATTGCCCTCTCGGCACCGAAGCCTCCGACGACCAGATCAAAGCTTATGCCGAAGCTGCCGCAAACGCCGACATAACCATCGCTGAAGTTGGTACATGGAGCAATCCAATCAGCCCGAATGATAATGAGAGAAAACAGGCCTTGATAAAATGCCGTGATGGCCTTGTACTCGCTGACAAAATCGGCGCAAAGTGCTGTGTTAACGTAAGCGGCTCAAGAAACCCAAAACAATGGGCCGGCCCACATAACGACAACCTCACGGAAGAAACCTTCGATATGATTGTAGAAACCACCCGCAAAATCATCGATGATGTAAAACCCACACGAACTCACTTTACACTCGAAGCTATGCCCTGGTCATATCCTGATTCGCCCGACTCCTATGTCCGGCTGCTAAAAGCTATTGACCGCAAACAGTTTGCCGTTCATCTCGACCCGATGAATCTTATCTCGAGCCCACAGTTGTATTTCAACAACGCAAAGCTTATCCGCGATTGTTTTGCAAAGCTCGGCCCCTACATCAAAAGCTGCCACGCAAAGGATATCATCCTGAAGGATGACATCTACACCCCGCATCTCGATGAAATCCGCGCTGGCCTCGGAAACCTCGATTACGCCGCTTTCCTGAAGGGACTAAGCAAATTTCCTGATGTACCTCTGATGCTTGAACACCTCCCGAATGCTGAGCAGTACAAACTTGCTGCTGACCATATCCGCTCCGTGGCCGCAAAACTCAGCTTGTCTTTCACCTGATAAATTACGCATTTTCGTGATGTGCTTAGAAAAGGCTTGTTCTGTTAAATGAGCAAAATTCCGGAGACAGGCAGGTTTTTAACCGCAGATTGTATGTTAGTTTGAACCAGCTTCGTTCTGGCCGTAAGTACTCATCTGCTTCATCTGAAATTCATAAAGAAGGTTGTTTTTTTCAATCAGTTTGGCTATCAGATTAATCTGATTAATCAGTATCTCAATCAAATCGATGTTCGTTAGTGTCGATTCCGGATTGTACTGCGGCAAAGCAAAAACCACATAACCGCAGTTTGTCCGTTCCGTCGCTAATTGTGCTGCTATGATACTGTGGTTGTCAATCTGGCTTACTACTGGCTCGTCCCCGTCGCTGATTTTACCGCAGACTTCCTTCAAAAACGACTCGCTTAGCTTAAGCTCCGAAAACTTCTCCGTATTGCTCGGCCAGCTGTGGCCCTCCTTGTCGATGAGCACCATAATCGGGCCTTCTTCTGGAAGAATCTCAAAAACCTGCCGGGCTATCTGCTCATTTAACACACAACTTGCTGAAAAAAGCGAGTCATACATATCCATTTAAACGGCTCCTTCTTTTTAGAAACTGCTGCGTACAAAAGGGTTGTCGGTATAATCGGAAGGGAACTTTGTTTATGCTCTCCTGTTAAGGCAAACTTTGCCAAAAAACGAAAGATTTGCAATACTTGAATAATTTATGGGACTAACTTGTGACTCTTAGTAGTGCCCCGGGGTGCTCAGTAATTGAGCATGGATTTGAAACTTGCCATCGGGAAATTACCCGGGCACTTTGTCCCCCCGGTATAACCCGGCGTCTCACGGTGACCGTAAATCCTGTTTTTGGGAATGTTGTATCGATTCTGCAGAAAACGCACAAGCTTCAACAATGATTGCATCTGGCGGCGAGTAGGTCTCGAATACGTAAAATCCCCAACGAGACAGATTCCTATCGCGTCTTTGTTTGCCCAGTTTCCTGGCGTGCCGCCACAGTGAGCCCCTGCAATCTGCTGACGCCATCGAAAAGTAACCTCAACCGCCCCATCTCTGCTGCCATTACCGTTACCTATCACAAAATTATACCCCACACCCTTCCACTTGTGGCCGTTCCGGTGGTAATCGTCGAACATCGCCGCATTACCCCCTTTGGTTAGGGAATGATGTATCACCATAGCTCGCCACCCCTTCTCCAATGAGGATGGTGGATGCCACTCCCAGGGAACATTCTCCGGGCGAGGCTGAGTCTTTGGCGGCTCGAATACCGTTGGCTGAACAATCTTTACGCTGTTGTAACTGCCCGCGAGTTCAGGCATCGCTTCTTCATTGTATATGCACCCCCCTGAGACAAAAAGAAGTGTTAGAACAAAAAAAACTCGATTACGCATCTTGCTTCAGCCCCTCGGCCGTTAATTTCTAAACCCTGGCTTTGCTGTCAGGTCTTGGTTCACTCACTCGGTACGCCCCCGGCCTTTGTCTTATATTTGACCATATGAACGCGGTTGCCGGTCTCGTTGAAATTCACCTCGTCCATGTAAGAGTTTATAAGCAAAAGGCCACGACCTTCCGTTTTGTAAAGGTTCTCCTCTACTCGAGGGTCGGGAACCGTTCTCGGGTCGAAGCCCTGGCCCTCGTCGGTCATCGTAATCTCGACTTTCTCAGGGCCGATAACATAATCTATCTGAACCGCTTTGCTCGAATCCATCTTATTGCCGTGCTTAATTGCGTTGATAAACGCTTCTTCGAGGGCAAGATGTACGGAAAAAATCTCCTCTGTGCTGTAATTACTCGCTTCGATTTCCACTAAAAGTTGCTTACACACCTTAATTATGGCGGTCGAACTGCTTTCTACTGATACTGAACCACTAATTGCTTCGCCTGCGGTCATTCTCTTATATCGTCCTAACAAACATCAAAGCCATAAAAGGACCATACTACATCTCCTCGTAGGCCGTCTTTGCTCTCATTATCGGCCAGTTATTGGTAAACAGAGTAGAAAAATTGTTGCTTAATCCGATTCTGACAGATTTGCAAACGCACTTTCTACGTCCTTGTATATGTCGAATGTCTTCGTCAGACGGGTTATCTTGAAAATCTCGTATATCTTCGCGTTTATACCACAAAGCTTCAACTGCCCCCCCCCTTCATAAACCTTTTTACTAACCCTGATTAAAAGGCCTAAAACCGCCGAAGACAAAAAGCGAACGTTACAAAAATCCAGAATTAGCTTTATACCCTCCCCCGGCAAAATCACTGATTCTAAAGACTCGCGAAGCGCCTGTATGTCCATCTCTTCCAAAATCTTCTCGTCGGTAAAAGTAACTATAGTTACACTTTTCCGGTACTCTACGCTTATGTTCGGCTTCATTGGAACCATAGCATTCTCCAAAAATCTCGTAAATCGTGCCCAAATCCTATGTCAGCCCTCTCCCAATGTCAAGTTTTTTGCTAATTTTGCTGCATATTTGATTTTTTTTAAAATTTCCCAAAAAAACTCTTGAAACTCTTGAGATTTTGCCCGAGAATGTAAAGCACGTATTGTATGTATAATAAGCCTTGAAACTCTTGTGCGTGGAAGAGGATTAGAGATAACAACGTTATTTGTAAATGTGGGAACTTCAGGGTAAGGACAAAATAATTTTCTAACTGATTCCGCTTCAAAGACGATAATCTTCACAATTGATTTGTTTTTACACTCTGGCATGTCTCGGTTTTGCATCGGAGCGCAGGAATGTAATTTCAGGTACGATGACCTCTTAATAGACCTTTGAGGTAAAGAGAGTGTTGTCCTTAGCCTATTTATGAAATTAAGGAGTTGTTGTTTTAAAATCACGCGGACTAAGTAGAGAATATTTGTTATTAATCAAAGGAGGTTAAAAAATGAAGATTAGTAGGTCCACTGGTTACGCCCTGCTGGCGGTTGGCTATATCGCAAGTCACCAAAAAGACGGCATTATTTTGTCGCAGAGCATTTCCAAAGAGTATAACATACCTTTGGAATACTTGCTCAAAATACTGCAGCAATTGGTAAGGGCTACCGTACTAAGAAGCAAAAGGGGACCACGCGGCGGCTTCTCGCTTGCCAAGTCTCCTAAAAAGACTACCCTTCTGCAGATTGTAGAAGCTGTCGAGGGGCCTATGATTAGTCAGCTTAATCTGACTGAGCAGGCAAAAGGTGATAAATTCGCAGCAAAAGCTGAAAAGACCTATGAAAAGGCTATCGCCCAGGCAAGGGCCGTTTTTGAAAAAGCAAAAGTGGGCGACCTGATTGGGGCGTAAATAAATAAAAAAATGCGAAT
>Ga0114923_10003367_pt1 | contig 10780 bp, 4 predicted proteins | sample SumtaG_FD_89578 | JGI IMG/M metagenome (GOLD analysis project Ga0114923, IMG submission 89578) | Deep subsurface microbial communities from Indian Ocean to uncover new lineages of life (NeLLi) - Sumatra_00157 metaG | ecosystem: Environmental > Aquatic > Marine > Oceanic > Sediment | place: near...
GCTCATCGACCGCGACTTCAGCACCGACAACGGTGACTTCGCGGACGGCAAGTTCAAGACCCTGATGGGTGTGCCGGTCGTAATGACGAACCGCCTGCCCGACGGCTCCGCGATCACCCACAAGCTGTCCAACGCTGCGAACAGCAACGCCTACGACATGACCGCTGCCGAGGCTCGCGTCTCCGCACTGATCCTGCACCCGAAGGCGCTGCTCGCGGGCGAGACCATCCCGTTGGAGAGCGACGTGTTCTTCGACAAGGTCGAGCGCTCGTGGTTCATCGACAGCTTCCTGTCGTTCGGCGTGGCCAATCGCCTGCCCGGCGCATGCGGATCGGTGATCTTCGCGGTGTAAGCTAACAAGACCTCGGTCAACGAGGCACTAACACAGTCTCTCTCCTGTGTCTGGGGTCATCCTGCCTTCGGGTGGGGTGGCCCCTTATTTTTCGAAATTCGTTATGCACTTTTCAAATAGACTAGGAGCCTAATCATGGCAGCACTGACTAAGCTGGACGTAATCAACGCCATGCTTGCCACCAAGGGCATCGCTAGGCTCAGTGCGTCCGACACGTCACACCCCTCATACATCTCGGCTAACGCCAAGTTCGAGGCAGTTGACACAGACTTCCAAGGCAGAGGATGGTGGTATAACAGTCGCCAGACTACACTGCTACAAGACGCAGGTGGCGAAGTCTTCTACCCTGCCAACTACATGCACGTTGATCCAGCAGAGATCGACAAGGAATACGTCATGTCGGGCGACCGGCTGCAACTTTACGACCAGACTAACGAGACGTTCGTCATCTCGGCAGACGTGAAGGTCAACATCGTAGAGCATGTCCCCTTCGAGAGAACACCACCGACAGTGCGCGCCTACATCTACGCACAGTGTCGCTACGAGTGGTTCCTCGACGAGGACGGGGACGTAGTCAAGCTACGGGAATACAAGGAGGCCACTGGTATCGCGTGGGCCTTCATGAACAGAGAGCACCTGAAGAACGCCGACACCAATCAACTCCGTGGATCACACGGGCTGTGGTATAGCGGCGGCGGGCGCAGACTTAACAGGGTTGTCGCCAGACAGCCCACGTAACAGGAGCCACACCCATGGGAGTGAATGGAGCTATAGGAGCGATGCTGCAAGGCGTGAGCCAACAGCCGTTTCGTATTCGCTTACCGGGCAAGGTGGGCGAGCAGATCAATCTGCACAGTGACGTTAACAGAGGGCTGATCAGCCGTCCGGCAGCAGTCGAAATCCTGAACATCGGGACCGAGGCTGTGGCCATGGACTTTGACACCGTCGTCATCGAGGATGTCACTTACATCGTTGGCTTCAAATCAGGTGAGACCCGAGTGTGGGACTTGGCTGGCACAGAATACACGCTGACACCGCAAGACGCGAATGCCACCGCCTACATGGGCGACAACATGGGCTTCCACGTCTATGACAACACTGTCTATGTCACCAACCGTGACACGGTAGTGGCGGCAGACTCAGCTATCGACACGAGCGGCGTCAAACTAAACCAAGGATTGGTTCAGTGCCTAGGCGGCAGCTTCGGTCGTAACATGCACATCACGATCACGTATGCCGATGATACGGTTGCTTCTGGGTTCTACAACATCCCAGACACTGACCCAGACAAGGTCAATGGCGACAATATCATGGACAACTTGGTGAATACTGCACCACAGGCTCTAGCTATCCATGCTAACCTGAAGGCTACCACCACGTTGACCCTCAACCATACAGTGCTGTTGATCACCGATACCTCACAGACCTTTACTATAACTGTGGAAGACGGTGAAGACAACTCAGTGCTACGCGGTTTTGTGAGCACGGTGGACAAGATTGAGAACCTCACCAAGTTCGCTCCGCACGGCACACTTGTGCAGGTCGAGGGTGAGGACAAGGCAGACGACGACTTCTACATGCGCTTTGAGGTCGAGGGTGTAACGACAGTCGGCGACGGCTTCGGGACCACCGGACTATGGCGCGAGTGGGTCAACGCTCAGGAGGCGGTGTCGCTGGACTTCACCACTATGCCTCATGTCTTGTTCAAGATCGGCAGCACGTTCTTCTATGAACGGAACCTGTGGAAGTCGAGACGGTCTGGTGATACTACCAGCAACGACCACCCCAGCTTCGTAGGCGAGAAGATCAGGGACATTGGAGGCTTCCAGTCACGACTGGGGTTCCTTGCTGGCCCTAACCTTGTAATGACACGCACGAACCAACCGTCAGACTTCTACAAGAAGTCCGTGGTTGTAGACACCGACAGCGACCCTATCGACATCTCATCTACTACGGAGAGCGAGAAGGACCTACGGTTCATCGTGCCGTTCGACACCGACCTACTGCTACTGTCCAACAAGCATCAGTTCCTAGTGACTGGGGCTACAGGACTAACGCCAAAGAACGCTGCGATGAAACAGACGACCGACTTCGAGATGGCGGGCGCTGCCCGACCGTCGAGCACTGGTCGCACCGTAATGTTCCCATTCACTGTGGGTGCACACGCGGGCATCAATGAGTTCTTCGCCTCGGATGAAATCGCCACCAACGCAGCCGACAACTTGGTTGACACGTTGACTACATACATCGTGGGCGAGGTTGTCCAGATCGAGACCAACACCAACGCGCATATCACCCTGATCAGGACCAACAGCGCAGCTAACAACAACGTGCTGTGGGTCTACAAATACATCTGGGAGAACGTGGAGAAGCGACAGTCTTCATGGAGCAAGTGGACGTTCAACGACGAGATCGCTCATGTGTTCTGGGATGAAGCAACCATCTATGTTATCTTGCGGGTTGGGAACGACTACATCCTGACTTCAGTTGACATGGACTACGCTACACACGCGGTTGGCTTTAACCCAACGCTGGACCGGCGCAGCGAAGAAGTGCTGGATGGCTCGTTCCAAGTGTCACTGCCATATTCTGGGGCATCCTTTGTCCAATACACTGGCTGTGACAAACCGGGTCAGGACGTTACTGCCACAGAGACAGGCAGCGGTCCCTACACCTACACGTTCGACGAGAACACCTGCCCTGCCGCTTCTACGGTGATCGCAGGTATCTCCTATGTGTCTTCCGTGACACCGACTATGCCCTACGCAAAGCATCGCGATGGCAAGCCCAACCGGGCTGTAGACCTCGTGGTCAGTCGGTTCAAGGCGGCATATGAGAACAGTGGGGCAATCCAGAGCACCATGTCGTCGAAGTATAGGGCTACTGATACTGTGATTGACAACGCATACGTCATCACAGTTGGGAACCCTGACGACGAGAACGAGATCGGCATCAGAGACGGCGTGTTCGACTTCCCTTGGGGAGAGCAAACGGACAGGTCTAACCTGACACTAGACACGCTGGGCATCCGCCCAATGTCGCTGATCGACTTGGACTTCGATGCACAACGCTTCAAGAGAGGAGTTCGGATCACATGACCCTAAGTCCAATGCACGCGCAGATGGGTCTGTCCTTTGTTCAAGGAGTGACCGGCTTCGCGAACCAGAGTATCGCCTCACGGTTGTCGAGCAAGCTACAGAAGTATCGCAACCAGATGGTGGAGTTGACCGGCGCTATGAATGAGCGTGTGATCAACCTCAACGAAGTGGCCACACGAGACGCAGGCGTGCGCGCAGCATTTGCTATCGCAGCAGCTTCCAAGCGAGACTTGGGTGCTGCCGAGGTGGCCGCTGCGGCGCGCGGCACCAGTGGTCGCAGTGTAGACAGCACTATGCGAGGACTTCGCAGGTCTGCACTGGCGGCACAGGCAGCGCGAAAGCTGACCACATCGACTGAGATGCGCAATCATCACAACGAGCGGGTCAACAACCGAGTGTCCACTATACTCGGTCGCGATATACAAGTGCACTCCAAACCCTCTGTCCTTATGGCGGGCATGGGAGTGGCGTCCAATATGTTCAATACATGGAACGCCAACCGCACACCGAGTGAGCAGGCGGGCCTAGGAAGCTCGTCTAGCGATCAATTCGTAGACTGGTGGGAGTAACATCCCACCAGCTAACTCAGGAGAAACCCCATGGGGCAACGAGACGTCCGTCGGACAGTCGTTAATGACAGTCTGGCACGGGAGGCGCAGGCTAATCCTGTGAGACTTTCCGGCCCCGGCATCCAAGTCGGAGCGCAGCCCGCGCCGCCACCCAGCATCGTCGGGCAGCTTGCAGACACACTTGGGAAATGGGCTAACGAGACACTACAGGCTGAAGCCAATGCAGAGCGCGAGCGCGCTATACTTGACGGCAAGATGGCCGCTGCGCAGGGTCAAGCCTTCGATCAACTAGAGATGCAGGGTGCGGACAAGTGGGCCTTAGAGGGCCACCGCGCCATGAACGCCACCACGACCGCCGCAGTTCTACAGGCAAGTCAGCAGCAGCTTATCACGGATAGCGCCTTCGCGCTGTCCCCCGAGGAGTATCGCGCACAATACACTGACCAGCTTGCGAACATGGTGAACGGACAGGACCCGGCAACAGCCCGGATGATCCGTTCGCGTATGGTAGACGTGCTTCCCGGTCTGGTGAGCCAGCATACACTGGCCTACGCCAACCACCAAGAGCAGCAGGTGTTCGACGCACTGGTGCAGGGCATTGGACCTATGTCCAACGACAGCACTACGGCAGAGGCACTGACTAGCTTCATGGCTGGTGGTGAAGGCTCTGCTACTGCCGCCCTGTCCGGCGCTCGCAGAAGTGAGGCGATGGTCGAGGGCGTAGTGCTGGCGTTCGCAGAGGGCAATCCGAAGGCTTACGGCATCCTACAGGAAGCTGACCTACTGGACGACCTCAGCATAGATCAGCTTAACCGGGTCAATGCTGCTAACACGCAGTATCAGAACAAGCAGCGTAGGACATATAGCGCTGTCAGGCAGGCGCAACTCTCGCAGCTTGAGTTGGACATGGAGCAGGGTATGGACCCGACCGTGGCCATGAACCGCTTCATCGACATCGAGATGCAGTTCGGTATTGAAGCCACGATGCAGGAGGCCAACGCTACCTACAGCAGCGCACTAGGCTCCGAGCGGGTTGACAACAAGACCAACGCCCTCATGATCGAGGACGCCACACGGCGCAAGGATCACGGTGCACTAGCCGCGCTTACTGGCGAGTTCATCACGTTCATCGAGAGCAACAACGATCCTAACGCACTCGGACCTGTGATCAAAGGCGGTCTGAACAAGGGCGACCGTGCTCAAGGACTGTGGCAGGTAATGCCGCGCACTCTGAAGAAACCCGGCTTTGGCGTCAGGCCCAGCAACGGGACGATAGAAGACAACGAACGGGTTGGCAAAGAGTATTGGGCCGCTATGGTGGTTCGCTACAACGGCGACTTGGACGCTGCTGCTGTCGCCTACAACGCTGGCCATGTCAACGCAGACAAGTGGCTCGCGGCGGACAAGGACTGGAACGTCCTACCCGACCGTGCTCAGACTGAGGGCTATGTCAAGAAGTTCAACAAGGCAAAAGATGCTGCTGAGTTCCCTACTGTTGCGGAGCGCTACAACGAGGCGCAGTCCGTGCTCGCTGCTACCAAGAAGTTGGTAGAGGCCGAGGATTGGGAAGCCATGATGGTGGGTATGCGTCAGTCTGACGATGCCTACATGGACGGCAACATCAACGAGCCTACGTGGCGTGGCAATAGAGCCGCATTACGCGAGCAGCATGATGTCAAGCTGACCGTCGCATTGGTCAACGCGGACAACGCGAAGATCGACGCCATGGACAAGTCTCTCTTACGTGCTGCTGCTGTGGCACAAACTGCTCAAGACAAGTCAGACCTTGAGCGACGTAGAGCGCTGTTCAACGTCGCTATCACTGACGCCAAACGCGTGTTCCACTTCGCTACTGATGCGGAGGGTGCGACCATCGCTGAAGTCGATGCCGCTCGTATAGCATACGAGGAGGAGATCACTACGGCGGCAGGAGTTGCGGGTATCTCGCCTACTGGCCAACGTGCATCAAAGATGCGCAACGGAGCAGAGGCTCAGTGGCTCAAGGCTTCCAAAGCCGCCGAGGCGTATGCAGCAGTTGGTTCGGACATCAAACGCCATGAGCGTGACGGCAACCTGTCGGTGATGTCAGACAAACACCAGCGCAGAGCGTATGAGCAGGCTACAGCGGAGGCAGTCGCCAACGCACAGTCGCAGCCGCCAGACGAGGCTATAGACTTCTTCTATGAGCAGATGTCGAGCTACTACTCCCGCGTGGGTCAAATCGACCCCGCCTTCGTGGCGAGCGAGAGTTCGGCGCTTCGGATGCTAGTCGATAATGACGGAAATGCACTTCCGCAAGCGGCGGATGCACTTCGCAGGCGCGAAATAATGCTTCGGGCAGACCCTCGATTGGCTGACGGATACTTTGACGCGGAGGCGACGGCACTTGCTAACGGAGTGATGAGCATCCCTACCGGAGTGATCGAGGAAGGCATGGTAGCCTACCATAACCAGCGGGCAGATCGTCGCGCGGGTTCGGTAAGTATGAACATCTTCCAAGCAGCCGAGTCAAGTCAGGCTGAGATCAATAACCACATGCACAACATCAAGGCCGACCAAGACGTTGGTCTGTTGCAAGCATGGTTCAGGACCGACACGGACAGCAGCGACTACATTGACATCTCTAATACAGAGTTGGCTCGTGTTCGCAGCCCAGCGTTCCGTGAAGCACTTGACGGTCTGGGTGAAGCAGCCTTGCAACGTCAGAAGATACTGCATCCATTCGACAGCGCACAGGCGTTGATGCCAGCAGCCGAGGCAGACGTGCGCAAGCACACACTGGTCGGCGGTGGAACTATCGTGCAGTTCGCACAGGACGTGGATTGGCGAGAGATCGCCCTCCCCGGTAAGGTGAACCACTACGAGAAAGCCACACTGGGTCACGACTTCGTGCTGACTTACCTGCAAGATCAAGACGTGCAGAGCCGGTATGACTTCATACGTCCAACTGGTATCAGAGAGCACTTGCCCACGGCTGTGCGAGACCTCGGGGACTTCCTCACGGGAGTAGTCGGGTTCGACACAAGTCTAGGCGAAGGTTTGAAGCCGGGTGACGCCGCACTGGCAGGCATCCGAGGAGTGCGCGAGTTCATCGTGGAGGGTTCGGTTGACGGCACCAAGCTGTTCGCCCGTATCGTCCTAGCCGATGGCACTACATCCGCGCAGATACCTATCCCGCTGGCACTCGCTGGCGAAATCTACATGCAGAAGTTCCCCAACTTCTAACTGAAAAGTCCTCGGCACTGCGGTGCCGGGGCCACCCCTTTCATAACAGGAGAGCGCCATGTCGTTCGCAGACGAACTACGCAAAAGTCTCGGCCAGACGATCATCGGCAGCACCCTACGCGACGAGATCAATGCTGACCCTACTAAGAGGGCTACTGCCGATCCACAGTTTGTGCGGGCACCCGACGTGCCTGACCCCGCAGACGTTGCCAAGGACCCCAAGTTCAGGCGACCGGGCGAGGGCGTAACTAGCCCCTCACTGACTGACCTGCCGGGCACACAGATCGCAGGACAAGTTGACATAGCACGCGCGGCCATGAGCATCGCGGAACTGGCTGACGCAGGACTTGAGATCACGGCAGCACAGAGCATATACGAACGTCTCAGCGACGAAGGCTGGGCCAGCCCCTTCGGTGGAGAGTTAGACGGGACTCCTTACGACAAAGAGGAGTTCGCAGCTACACTTCCACCTGAACTGGACCGCAACGCAGTGGCCACCATCTTGAGCTACGACACCGTAGAAGGTGCTACGCGCACACGGGATCGTATCATGGAAGACCTACTACGCGGAGCACAACTTGCCAAACAGGCGCCGGGTTCCGGGCTTGCTGTTCTGTTCGGGTCTTTAGCTGACATTGACTTGCCTCTCATAGCATTCAGTGGTGGCGCGTATGGAAGTGCCAAAGTGGCGGGCAAGACCCTACGGTTGGCCAAGTCTGCGGGTATGTCACCAGCAGCAGCTACACGCGCATCGTCTATCGCACAGGGCTTCAACGCAGGCGCACAGGCCGGTGGCCTCGTGGGTGTGGGAGAAGTTCTTACACGGGATGACGCAGAGTGGACAGACCTCGCTGCTATGCTTCTGACCAGCACTGTGCTGGGCGGGACCATCAGCGGGACCTTCAATCTCGGTCGCAGTGACACTGTCAAAGCGGCCAGAGCCGAGTTCCACGCGAGAGTTGCGGAAGACAATCCGAACTTGCGCGATGACTTCAACCCCGAAAAGGCTCTCGATCCGGCAGACGGTAGAGACCCTACACCTACTCCAGAACAGGCGTTTCCCGGTCTTACGCCAGTTGGCACTAATGAGGGCAACGCCTTCTTGATCCAGCGGTTGGTAACTGATTTGGCGGGCGCACGTCAACGCGCTATACGCGCTAAAGACAATCTAGCCCGCGAGGGTGCCTCTGCTGCTGATATAGCTAGAGACACGCGGTTCCTACGTGAAGCCGAGAGCCATGAACGGGAGTTACTGACTCAAGCGACTGACGCTGGAATGGACCTTAACAGACTAGAGAAGGTCGTTAAGGGGGAGTTGGACACCGGACCTACAGTGCCGCTTGCTGTAAGAACTTTGGGCGACACTGACGCTACACCGCCTCGGGATACCGGCGATCCTGCGAATGCTCGTGGGGCGCCCGCTGGAGGCTCAACGGTGATCGGTGGCGAGGCTCCGCAATCTGCGGGTGCTGCGGCCACGGGAGCCGGTGGACGGCCTCAGAGGGTCCTTGACGACCCGGCAGGGCCTATTGGTGAGGCCGAGGCGGCGTGGATTGATTTTGCCGACAACTGGCGACATCAAGCGCAGTTCTTGGACACTAAGGCCGAGGAAGCCGCTACATGGTATGGCAAGGTAACGCTGTCAGGCATTGGAGGATTCAGTGGGAATAACTTCTGGAACCTCTACAAGTCAGACGCCGCCATGGCCAACTGGGTAGCGGTCAACCTGTTCGAGAGCCCCAACGGTATGGGACGTGGTCGTGCTACAGCCTCCTCACTCATGGAGATGTATCATCGCCAAATCCAGACCGAGATCGGGCCGCAGTTCATGGATGACCTACAAGCCAGTTGGGCCAAGGAGAATGGGCTGACTTTCGGCAATAGTGGGCACAGTATCTCAGCAGCAGGCCGAAGGGCGTTCAGTCGTGAGGTTATGCTGGAGATGAGCGATATGCAGCTTGGGCGCACGAGCACCCGAGCTAAGTCGGTCAAGGACGCTGCCGCACGCTACGACTCCGCTTCCAAGCAGGCACTCAAAATCCTGCGTGGCAAAGAAGGTCAACGGCCCGTCGATGGGTTCGACCCCAGTGGAGTGCGAGACAAGGATGGCCACATGCCCTACAGGCACGATGGCAACGCTGCTAACCGACTAATACGGGAAGGAGTGACCTTAGCTGAGTTGGAGGCTGGTGTAGCAGCCGCCTACAGGTCGGCAGGTATCCAGAGAGCAGAGGACGCACTAGCTATAGCGAAAGCTACACTAGCACGGTCTAGGGCCAACGACTTCGAGCTAGACAGCAGTGTTTCTACATTGCTCTCAGGTGACGGTCGTGAGTGGCTGCTGCACGCGCTCGAACAGACTGGCATGTCACAAGTCAAGATCAAGGCACTCATGGGACGCCTCCTGAGCGATCAGGCAGAGCGTGGCAAGGAGAGCTTTGCCAAACGGCGTAACGAGCTTGACATGGATATGGACATACCCAACGCCAAGGGCATCTCGATCAAGATGATCGACCTGATGGAACAGGATATACACCGGAGTTTCCAGCGCTACACTAGACAGGTGTCTGGTGCTGCTGCTCTGGCACGCCTCGGTATTGGCAATCGAGCCGAGCGCGCGTCTGTGATCAAGGCCATGCAGGCCGAGCAGCGCGCAATAGGTGAGACACCTACCGAGACCGAACTACTGGAGGCGATGTTCTCGCACTTCAATGCAGGACCTGTTTACGGGTTCTCTAGTGGCCGCACTAACAGGGGCATCGGCGTGGAGTTCGCTACAGCGAAGCGCCTCGCTAACCTTGGGCTACTTGAGAAGCTGGGCATCACACAGTTAGGCGAAACCGGCGCGATCATCATGCAGGTGGGACTAGCTAACTTCTGGCGACGTGGGCCTATGAAGATGTTCGACAAAGAGTTAGCAGACGCAACGTCTCGCTTGCTCGATGACATCTCCTACGTCACTGGCCAGATCGGGAACGACCACCGCTTCTTCGCGGAGTGGCTCGACCTCGATGATGTGTCAAAGGCTGATCAAGCCAAGTGGTTTGGAGCAGTCGGCGTCCAGAACATATCCAAGTGGACTTCTAACGGGGCCTTTGTGCAGAACTACACCAATGGCTTCAATCATGTCAGAAGCGCACAGCAGAAGGTGGCTGTTGCCGGAATGGCCGACAAGGTCATGCGCGAGTTGCGCGCCGGTAACAGAGAAGCAATGCAGAAGCGGTTCGGTAGTGATCTCGGGCTTGGGTTCGATGAACTGGATGAGATACTTGGCCTTATAAGTGATGGAACCATCGTATTCCATGATAGGGGCTTCGTTGACCAGTTAAACCTAGACCAGTGGCCACCTGATTTAGCTGATACCTTCGGCGCTGCCCTGACGCGGAACATGAACCAGACTGTGCAAAAGAGCATGGCTGGAGAACAGGATGCGTGGATGCACACTGAATGGGGTTCGATCATGACACACTTGATCACGTTCCCCATGCAGGCATTCCAGAAGCAGTTCATTCGTAACGCGAAGCACTTGGACCAGC
>Ga0114923_10003368_pt1 | contig 10780 bp, 8 predicted proteins | sample SumtaG_FD_89578 | JGI IMG/M metagenome (GOLD analysis project Ga0114923, IMG submission 89578) | Deep subsurface microbial communities from Indian Ocean to uncover new lineages of life (NeLLi) - Sumatra_00157 metaG | ecosystem: Environmental > Aquatic > Marine > Oceanic > Sediment | place: near...
CATTATCGTCGGATTAGTCCAGGGCGGTATTCAGGCCCTCAGTCGCTCTTACTATTCTCGATTGATTCCTATTGATCAATCTGGTGAATACTACGGATTCTATAATATGCTGGGCAAGTTTGCGGCCATTATCGGCCCTGCTTTGATGGGTATTGTTGGACTAATTGTAAAAAGGATTTTGATGCCGGTATCGCCAACCCCTGAACAAATTACAAATATTGGACAATTGGCTTCACGCTGGAGTATTGGATCTCTTTTAATACTCTTTTTGGTGGGAGCGATTCTTTTCTATTTTGTTGATGAAGAAAAAGGTAAAAGAGAAGTTGCTTATTTATCAGAGTTATAGCTGTGAATCCTGTAACTCGGCCAGGTGCTTAGCTAAATTCAGCAACCTTTCATCATCCATCCAACCTCCAATTATCTGCAATCCTAATGGCAGCCCTTCTTTTGAGACCCCGGAAGGTACTGTGACCACGGGCAATCCAGTATGACTCCAAGGCTGGTTCATAACCCAGTCTCCTACCGTATCAATGCCTTTTGGTGCCGGACCCGGGGCCGCCGGCGCAAGAAAAGCTGAAAGGTTATGCTGTACCATAATATCTATCAATTCATTTCTGAGAGTTTCGCGATGGGCGCGACATTTTTCAAGTGTATCCGAATCCACCTTTTGCCCCCTTAAGATGGCCTGACGATTGCCCTCGCTGTAAAGGTCAGAATATTTTCGAAACCAATCGTGGTGAACAATGGCAAATTCGGCTTCACATAATTTATCGCCATATTCTATTATTTCTTCAAAATTTTCAAACATTTTTATGTATTTTAGTTGAACACCCGCTTCTCCAAGAAGATCACAGACCTGTTTGAATTGATTACGTGCTTCTTCATCGGCCCTTTCCAGGTATGGACCTTCGGGGATTCCGCAAATCAGGGTCTCATGTCCGGTGGTGGGTTTCCAGTTCTCGATAAGAATCGATGCCGCCAACATCGCGCCCTCAATATCGGAGGTAAAAAATCCCACGTGATCCAGAGAAGGAGCCAGTGGGATGATGCCATCCATGGGTATGCGGCCAAAGGTTGGTTTGACACCAACAATTCCGCAAAAAGCAGCCGGGCGAATTACCGATCCGACCGTTTGTGTTCCAAGCGCTAGCGGACAAAGTCCTGCCGCCACCGCGGCTGCAGAACCACTGCTGGAACCACCCGGAGTGTGTTCCAGGTTATACGGATTACGTGTCGGTCCGGGTGAATAGTTCGAAAATTCCACCGGTACCGTCATTCCCATGATTAGGGCACCGGATCTTTTTAGTTTTGTTACAACGGCGGCCTCCGGACCTCCGATAACTACCGGTGGAAGTCTACTGCCGGCCCGGGTGGGAAAGCCATCGACATGAAAAATGTCTTTAATCCCAACAGGGATTCCAAATAAAGGGGGACGTGACAATGGATCCGGGTAAAATTTGATCAAATTGTCCAAATCGTTTCGGAGTCTTTCAAAGCGATTTTGAGGTTCCGGGCAAAACGCCATGATGTGCGGCTCACGCTCGTCAAACAGATGTTCCAGGTGTTTCAAGTAATCAAAAGGTGATTTCTTCCCGGAACAAAACTCTGGTGCCAGCGCCATAAGACTGTCAGGATTTTTCTCTACTAAACATAGTTCTTTCATTAGTTTCGCTTTTTTTAATTCCGCATAATTACTCATTATTAAAAAAAAATTTACGAATCCTGTTTATCCTGTTATCCTGTCTAATATTTTTTACTTTTTTGGCTCTTTTGACAACACTTCGACCAGCTCTTTTATCTTTGGGATAGTCTCAAGTTTTTTTACGCTTGTTTCTAAAAATTCTACATCGTTTGAATGCAGAACCAGTGAGGAGCAGTATTTAAATTTTGATACAAGTGTTTCCCATGATAATGGTGAACTTCCGTTGCCAATTGGTTTTTCAATTTTGTGGTCATATTTCTCTCCGCTTGTTGTTTCAATATGGATGACAGCGCCGAGAGTTTTGCCTTCTTTGCTTAACTCTGGAAAAACATAAGGTTCAATTTTTTTCATATACTGATTGATGGTCGTATCGCATACCTTCTCGTCCTCAAAGTCCTCGATCTTTGCCTCGTTGTTTAATAAGATCAGAGCCAAGCAATAGGGCAAACTGAATTTAGCTTCCATTCCGTTGGCAGGGTATGGATGTTTTAAAACCTGGGTGGCTATCTTTGAAAGTCCACATCGAATGTGTTGAATATCTTTAGGTGACAGATTGTGTTCGTTGAGTAAGTATAGCAATGCATCCATGGACGAGTGGGTATAATAGCAACAGGGGTATTTTTTAATGTTGATACCCGGAGATATGATGTCGAAGGTGCGGCCCAAATTCGCCGTCACCTTGTCGACATCAAACTCCTCGTTTTCCCCAAATAAACTAAGAAATCCATAGGGACTCTCGAAGATGTTTGGATTGGCCGTAAATCCCGCTTTCGCTAATAAAGCAGCAGCTACACTTTTTGCGGCGGCACTACCGGCATGAAAGGGTTTCACCATTGTTCCGAAATTTGATCTAAGGCCACTTGCCTCCGAAGCCGCGATTCCAAAGGCTGTCCGGATCTGTTCAATATCCAGATCTAGAATCTTCGCACCGGCAGTCACAGCACCTATGATTCCTATTGTTGACGTCGCATGCCATCCCTTTTCGTAGTGTCCCGGTATGAGTCCGGGTACAGATGCAATCCTGGCCATGACTTCTTCACCTATAACATATGAGGTCAAGACATCTTTGCCGGAAGCCTTATCTTCTCCGAGGGCTAAAATGGCCGGAAGAACGGTCACCGAAGGATGGGAGATGGCTGTATCGCTATCATCGTCAAAATCTAAAGCATGGCCCATTGTGCCGTTGGCAAGGGCCGCATTGGGTGCAGAGGTTTTGAACCCTCCCGCTACCACGCCGGATTGAGGATTTCCTCCCATTGTTTTTACAAATTGTGTAATGAGTTTGCCCACATGCTGTGTTGAACCGGCTAACATTACGCCCATGCAGTCTAAAATGTGAGACTTGGCCTTCTCGGTTGCTTCTATGGGAAGACTATCAAAATTTGTTTTTGTAATAAAGGTGGCCAGCTTTTTGGTTAACAATTTTATTTCCCTCCTTTAATATTAAACTCCTCTTCTGTCTCCTCTACTATTTCCCGGATTGTTTTCTGAACGTCGTCGGGAAGCGGTTCAGGTTTGTGAGTCTCTAAGATTTCCAAAGCCTTTTCCCACGACCGCTCGTAAATTGTGGTTCCTCCCGCCTTTTGCCACTCACTACGGATTCTTCGATCGATTAATTCGGGATATGTTTGTTCTGTCCGCATATGTTTCAGCGTGTGATCATGGCTGAGGTAGTCTTTGAAGTGTCCTGTTTCATGGATCACATCAACCGCCAGGGTCTCGTCGTTGACGGGGATTCCCTGGATCGTATATTTAATCAATCCGGCAAATTCATTATCCATCACCATTTGCCCGTAATCCATGGTGACTCCCGTTTCCGTGTTGCCCAGTCCGTATATCACGTTGGCACCTGCCAGCGCGGGAAGGAGGGCGGTGAGAGTCTTTTCATGGCCCATCTGGGCATCAGACACCTTGTTATCGCTCTACCCACCGGCGACCTGGCATGGCAAAAGATAACGGCGGGCAATTTGTGGTATCGCCGCGTTGAGCAATGCCGTTTCTGGGTTTCCTACCACCGCTGCGCCGAATCGCAAATCCATGCTACAAGACGAGCTCCCATATATAAAAGGCGTTCCTTTACGAGTCAGTTGACTGAGCACACAGGTTGAAAGAATTTCCGCGTTATGGAGTACCAAAGTGCCTGCAAGGGTTACCGGCGAAGATCCTCCGGCCATGGCCTGTGAAAGGCATTTGGTTACCAGACCCGACCGGGCTGATTCGATGATGATTTCACAACAGTCTCTTGGCAATCTGAGTGGAGTAACCGGACAGGTGCCGCATGTCAAAATGGGACGATCTTTTATATTTTCTTTACCCCCGACAACTGCGGCTATCATTTCCATAATTTTTCGCAACATAAGACCGCTTCCCGCTGCCAGGAACATATGCTTGGTCGTATTCAATAACATAGCTTCAGCATTGTGGACCGCAGCCACTTCCGGCGGTACATCGTGACATCCCAGGGATCTATGGCAGATATCAATATGTTCCAGAGCGTCAACCAGCCGGGTAGCATCGGCGAGATCCGCTTTGGTGGGCTCCCGCAACTCGCGTGTGCGAGGGTCGGTGATTTGAATCGCTTCGCCGAAACAATCAAATCCGACCCGATTCTTTTCAAGGAGCATGTCATCTTTTGGGTTACGTCCGGCCAAAAGAACAATTTCCGGAGCCGATTGAACGGCGTCTTCAACCAGGTTGGGAGGTATTTTGACAATTCTGGTTTTAGGATCAATATGGGCTCCGCCACCGTCAAAGATCTCCAGGGCTTCTTCGTCCTCAACAAACATACCGGTTTTCCATAGAACTTCCAATGTTGCCGCATGGATATCATTAAGTTCATCATCGGTAAAAACATTGAACTCTAGCCCCTTTCCATACCTTTTACCTGCCTTAACGTTACGTTTCATTTTCTTTCCTTTCTTAGTTAATTAATCCATTAAACCTTCAGCTAAGCTTAAGGTCCAAAATATTCTGATAAGTGAGTGAATTAAACTGTTACATTATAGTTTTGTTCTCGCCCGCTCTCTATGGTCGCTTGAGTTCACAGAGATCACAGAGAGATAAATAATTTGTCTGATTTTTTGAGAGGAAAAATCAGACAAAATTCTCAGCCACTTACGTGGCATATAGCATCCGAAGCCGTTCAACATCTCCAGCGATAGCTGGATGTTAGTTTGAGCTGAATCGCCCCCTCAGCGATTCAGCTCAAAGACTCAGTGCTCTCTGCGAGCTCTGTGAGAGATTAACAAGACTCTTTTAGGGTCACTATCATACCACACCTTTTAAGGGTGGTAGTTAATTTTCTTCGTGTGACTGCTCTATCGCACTTCGGATGAGTGCAGCAAAACGAAAAGCCGCATGAATGAATTTACCATACGGCATCGTGATAAATAACCCTACCACAAAACCAAGGTGCACTATGAGCAGAGTACCCATGGCCGGAGTCGCCCGCAAAACTAAAAGCAGCAGACCTGTAAAGTTCGTAAAAAACAGCAGCACAAGAAACGAAATATCCATACTCATGGAGCGCGAGGCGGCTGGTACAGCGTCCATCCGCGTCTTGAGATAGAGCAATCCTCCAGTCCCAGCCAGCATGGCTATGCCACCGATGGTTCCCAGCATGACAGGCCAGCTCCAAAACCGGTAAGGCGCTCCCCAGTGCAGGAAGTGTTCATATATCGCTGCGATCGTTGTCGAAGCAAAACAGAGTATGAAACCATAAAACACGAGATGATGGAACCACCGTCTGGTCATGCCGAACCGCTCGTCCGGATAATTGCAACCGTATCCGCCGCCATCCAGATATTTTAGACGCAGAGTGTTCCAAATCGCTTTTATATTGGCACGTGGATCGCTCAACTCGCTGAGTCTTCCACCCGTTTCTCGCCAGAAGTTATAGACCTCTATCAAAAGGCTTGCCAAAATAAAGAGAGCCAGTGCTGAGAATGGCAAGACAATATAAGTATATGGGATAACGTTATAAAACGCATTTTCGCCAATATGGGTAGAAAAGACCACCGATGGTTCTCGAAAAAAAAGTGCAAGCAGAAAAATAATCACCACACTTATCGCAGTAATCAACGAGACAGCCATCCGGTTCTGCCGGAATAGACCCGCGAAAAAATGGGGCCAGCAAAATTTCTGGTATGTTTCTATGCTCAGTTCGGCCAGGGTTTTCGGAACATTTAACCCGAATTCGTGGGGGGGCGCATACTGGCAAGCGTAATAACAATCACGGCAGTTATGGCAAAGATTGGCCAGATAATTCAAATCCTGTTCGGAAAATGTCCTTCGAAGCTCCATTGCCGGAAAAACCGCGCAAAATCCCTCGCAATAGCGACAAGCGTTACACAATATCATCACCCGTTTAGCTTCTGCAATTGATTCAGCCAATGGCATGGCGTGCCGCCTCCTTTCCTGCAATCCTGCCGAAAACGGTTCCGATGGTCATACCCAACCCTGCCATGTACCCCTTTCCAAGTATATTACCTGACATGATTTCGCCTGCTGCAAAAATGTTCGGCGCCGGCTTGTCGTCCTGCATGATCACCTGGGATTTCTCGTTAACGGTTACCCCAAGATATGTAAAGGTGATCCCGGGTCTTAGTGGATACCCGTAAAACGGCGGAGTATCCAGTGGGCGCGCCCAGTGGCTTTTAGGTGGTTCTATTCCCTCAGTCCTGCATTCGTCCAGAACCGTCGGATCGAAAGTACCGAGACGTGTGGATTTATTAAAAGTGGACACTGTCTTTTCAAGCGCTGATTGGTTCAAGGAGAGTTTGACAGCCATTTCACCGATGGAATTTGCTTCGATTGGTGGAAAAACCGACGGTATGAACAAGTTTGTGGACTTCGAATCGATAATCGAATAGGCAATCTGATCCGGTTGTTGCGCGACGAGGCGACCCCAGATGGCGTAACGTTTCGGCCAGAAATTTTCGCCTTCATCATAGAAGCGCCTGGCGTGCTTGTTTACAACGATCCCGAAAGGCATACAGTCGAGTCTTGTAACAATTCCTCCATCGAACTTGGGTGCCCGGGCGTCGACTGCCACGGCATGGCACTGACGTGTGTCTCCTACAGGTTTAGCTCCCCGGTCAAGAAGAACGCGCAACATCCTCCCCTTGTCATAGGGTGTTCCTCGAACGATAAAGTTGTCAGCAGACTCACCCCAGTATTTCTTAAGCCATTCTATGTTTGACTGGAATCCGCCTGAAGCTATAACGACGGTCTTTGCTTTAATCTTTCTTGTAGATTCGTTTACTCCAAAGGTAGCGGAAGTAAAATTGCCTTCGTGAATTTCAAGATTACGAACCTCTGCGTCATACAATATCTCAACTCCCAGTTTGCCGGCAGTAGCATAGTAGGCATTCATCAAGGCCTTGCCTCCACCTAAGAAGAAGGCATTTGTCCTTCCAAGATGAAGCGTGCCGCGCATTGAGGGTTGAAAATGGCATCCGTGATTCGCCATCCATGACCCAATATCCATCGATTCGCGTATAGTGAAGCGAGCAAGTTGCTCGTTAGTCTGCCCACCAGTTATTTGCAACAGGTCATCCCAGAATTCTTTTTCAAGATAGGGACCCGTCAGATGATCATTTGCATGTTCGTGTAAGTAACGCAGATTACGTGTATGACGACTGTTACCGCCCCGAAAGTCTTTGGGAGCGCTCTCAAGCAATAAAACTGTTGCTCCGGTCTCCCGTGCCGTTATCGCAGCGCATAGTGCCGCATTGCCACCGCCTACGACCAATACGTCGATGGTTTGCGAAGACACTTCGCTGTCTTGAAGGTATCCTCCTGTGTGAAAGTTCATGTCACGTCCTGTTGAAGGGTGAGACTTTTGCAAAACGCCCCCTTTTTTCCAATTTCTGTGCCTGCTCCGTGAAATGCAGAGCATAATTCTCTGGGGTCAGGCTCAACATTTTGCACGAAGTGACACGGAGTGAAGCATAAGCGCTAACCTTTAGCGCTATCCTCAAAATACTCAATGTATTCCTGTGGTTAAAATTTTCGTCTTCCTTGAACTTGAATCCCGCTTCAGCGGGAAGCATTTTTCAAAAGTCTCGACTCATGTGTAGTTATAACAATAATCGTGCCAATTATTTTATTATTATGGCCATATATTATCAGTTGTTTTTTCATTATTTATCCTTTTTTATAAGACGGCTACATACTGCGGTTTGCGGGAGGGATAATTAAAAGCCAGATCAGAAATTTGTCGAAACGGCACCGTAAAGAAAGGGCAAAGATTAGAAATCAGGAGCTAATATTTCAATTTATGTTCACGATTGTTAAAAAATATTGACACAATATTAATTTTATGAAACAAGCGTGCAAAAATATGAACATTATTATCTAAAAAGAGGATGAAAAATTGAAAACCCAACCTTTTAAAATTGGAGTGATTACCTCCAGCATTTCTTTATCGAATTATGTTCGCAAAATTATGGTGGAATCAGACGAAGACATTCGGGCTTCATCCAAAGGACTGGATGAAGCCCTTCCAGTAGGAAGGCAAATGGAAAGGGATGGCATTGAGGTCATCATCAGCCGTAAAGGTACGGCGCATCTATTAAGGGAGAATTTGCATATTCCGGTTCTATCTGTCCCAATGTCTTCCTTTGATGTACTGACATGTCTTAAAGAGGCAAAAACTCTTGGAACAAAAATACTATTGCCTTGCTTCCGGAATGAATTGAGCGATGTCGAAATTATGGAAGAGCTTCTTAATATAGAAATTTTGCAGGGTGTTTACCATGGCAAGACAAGTCTGGAGGAAATGGTTTTTGAGGCTCAGAGCCAAGGCTGTCAGGTGGTTATCGGTGCCGGTGTAGCAGGGCGATGTGCCCGAAAATATGGCCTTGAGTTCGTGGAAATTCAAACATCAAAAGAGGCCATTGACACCACCATTGAAAGCGCCAAATCCGTTGCACAAGCCAACAGAAATGAACAACAGAAGGCCGAACGTTATCGGAGCATCCTTGATAGCGCATCTGAAGGCATAATCGCTTCGGATCAAAAAGGGATCATTACAAACATCAATAAAACTGCAAAAGAATTTCTGAAAATCAATGATAGCGATGTTATGGGAGAGCCCATCACCCAATACTTGCCTGATGCGCCTATCTTCAAAGTCATGAATCTTCAAAAACCTGTTCTCGACAAACTAACGAGGATTAACAAGGAGTTATTTGTATTTAATCATTTACCCATAATGATCGAAAATGGGGTAATTGGCAGCATTTCCACCTTTACGGATATCTCCAATGTAATGAGAGCCGAAAATGAGGTCCGGCGTACGCTGGCTAAAGGGATGATAGCAAAGTACACTATTGAAGATCTCATCCATCGTAGTCATATTATGCGAGAAGTTGTCACTATTGCAAAACAATTTGCATCAACCGATACCACCATCTTGATCACCGGGGAAACAGGCACGGGAAAGGAAATTCTTTCCCAGAGCATCCATAATCTAAGCCGCCGAAAAAGCAAACCTTTTGTCTCCATTAACTGTGCGGCTTTGCCCGACCAACTTTTGGAAAGTGAGCTTTTCGGTTATGAAGACGGTGCTTTTACAGGATCCAGAAAAGGGGGCAAGCCAGGTCTCTTTGAAATAGCTCATAAAGGGACTATTTTGCTTGATGAAATTTCTGCAACGTCTCATAATGTTCAACCTCGTCTACTGAGAGTACTACAGGAACGGGAAGTGATGCGAATTGGAGGTATCCAGCTAATTCCCATTGATTTGAGAGTGATCGCCACCTCTAATAAGGATTTGGGTGAAGAGGTGCATCGTGGTAATTTTCGTGAGGATCTTTTTTTTCGTCTAAATGTCTTACAGATATATTTGCCGCCGTTGAGGGAAAAAATCGAGGATATCCCTCTGTTGGTAATGGAGTTCATCCGAAACATATCACAAGAACATAAACTGGAGCCCATCACAATTCCTAAATCCTACATTGACAAATTGATGGCATATTTCTGGCCGGGAAATGTTCGACAACTTCAAAATACCATTGAACGATTGATTCTTCTGTGCGGTTCTCGGTTCAACCCGAAGATCTTTGAAAAACTATATTCGGAATTGATCCTTTACTCTCCCAACGAAAAAGAAGCTATTGTCGAAGCAAATCATATTTCGTTGAAAGAACAACTAAACCATCAGAAAAAGGAAAATGAAGCGGATATCATACGTAAGGCTCTTGAAAGAAGTCGATTCAATAAAGGCAAAGCAGCGGAAATTCTGGGAATGAGTAGAACTACTCTATGGAAAAAGTTAAAGGAACTTGAAATTGAATGATGCTACTTATCAAAGATTTTGGTATGGCTGTGATCTGTAAAAAATATCTTAAAAGGCTCATTTCCATGGCAAAAACAACATCCTATGCATAAAATCAGCCCTGTTTTTTCGTTACTCTGCCATCAAATCAAACTGTTATCCCGGTCCGACCTGAAACATAGAAACATCAATTGTTTCGACAACGTCGAAAGAATCTCATCGCCATAGGTGGCACGTTTTTCTTTCAAAATAACGGTACGGATGCGGTTTCCCACATGCCAGTATAAAATAACCTGCTGGGAATTAACTGCTGTTGCCACATTTCTTCTGGCTTCCTTGATAAGGGATTTAATATCGTTGAACAGTCGGGTTGAAACACGCGTGAGTTTTGCAGTAGCTTTTTTTTTTTAGGAACTAAAGATTTTGTTGAATTTTTTTTCATTGAACCTTTTTATTATGTTTTTAATACCCCGTCCGCTTGCGGCGGAGAGCTTCATTTGAATTTTCGCGGAACTTGTTTCAGAAAATTGTCTTGAATACTAAAAAATGGACTCAAGTCGATCATATAGATGAACAACCTGTAATCGGAAGATATCATTTTTAGGATAGATTCTTCATGAGAAAAGCGGGTTAGACTCTAACTGCAGATATCGTTAAATCGTTGAGTCGTTAATAGTTGTAAATAATGGGATACTATTGATTTGAAAGAAAATTGGACTTTTGTTCCTCTCCAAATAGTAACATATTGGTATAATTATTGTTAATGCATGTTTTTTAAATTCCACTGTTATTTTAGC
>Ga0114923_10003369_pt1 | contig 10779 bp, 2 predicted proteins | sample SumtaG_FD_89578 | JGI IMG/M metagenome (GOLD analysis project Ga0114923, IMG submission 89578) | Deep subsurface microbial communities from Indian Ocean to uncover new lineages of life (NeLLi) - Sumatra_00157 metaG | ecosystem: Environmental > Aquatic > Marine > Oceanic > Sediment | place: near...
CATATGGCATGATTTTAAAGACGGAGATTATTATCAATTCGAATTCGTAAATCCTTCAGATATTGGAAATCCTTCAGACACTAGTAATTTACTTATTCCAGATGTTAGACCGTCTAATTCTGCAATTTTTGTTTCAGTTTATAAGGATGGAAATTTTGAATCAAGTGGGTATGGCTCTTTTGATGTTAGATTAATTTTTGATGATGATAGAAATTCTTTTTTTCCTGCTGTTCCAGTATTTTTTAGTGGAGAATTACCAATTCTATATGAGTCATATTTGATAGATAGTTATGGCTTTATTGATTCTCCTAATATGATGTCTAGAATTAGAAATACTTTTTATGGTCTGTCAAGAGGAAGCGTTGAATCTTTGGCAAATTATGAAGAAGATGAGTATGGGATAAGTAGAGATTTAATTTTAAATAAAGATATATCTACAAGAGAAATAAGATTTGGAGATTTTTCAGATGTTATCAATGCTCATTATATATTTAAAGATTTTAAATATTATTTAGATGACTCTGTTGAGCCATATAGTATTGAGGAAATTAGCAATAATACTGTTGGAATAGATTCTATATCCTCTCAAGATGCAGTTGTAAGTAATTATGGAGATATATGGATAGTTGGTATCACAGGAATGTATTATTATATTAAAAAACAAAATAGAGTTGTTCAGGTTGGTCCTGATTTAGAAATTCCTGGGATAGAAAATGATAATTTAGAAGATTTAAAGAAGTTTAAATCTATTGCCTTTGACCAATATAATAATATGTTTGTTGGAGGAGATCTAGGTATTGCAAGATATAGCGTAGAGCATATTAACGGATTTAATACATTATCTCTTGGAGTGAGTAATACTATTACATCTATTATTTTTGATAAAAATAATAAAATGTACGTTGGAACAGAAACAGGTTTATTTTCTTATGATTTAACCTATACAGAAAGTGTAATAAGTGGGATTTCATCAACTTCTATTTCTGTTGTTTTGGACACTACCTCCTTATCACTGCAAAATTATCCAAATGAATATATAACATCTTTAAAAGTAGATGATAATAATTGTTTATGGATAGGAACAAGAAATGGAGTTTATAGATTTTTTAATGATAAGTTCTTGCATTTTACTACTGTTCATGGTCTTCCTTCTAATAGGGTTAATGATATAGCTATTAGAAACACGGCTATTAGATATGTAGCTACCTCTAATGGTATAGGAAAAATGACTGGGTTTAATTTTGACTCTCCAATTTCTTCAAGGGATGGAGTAATATGGGGAGATAATGTTAAAAGTGTTATGTGGAAAGATCCAAATATTCTATTTGCAGGAACACTTTCTAGAATAAATCAGATTATTTTTGATGATATTGATCAAACTTATGAAACTGTTTTTTATGAGCCAGGGGCTTCTATAAATATTTCACCAGATGATTTTTATACATATTATTTAGCAACAGAAGATATTACAATTGAAGATAGTGATATTGTTGAAGTTTATATTAATGGCAATTTGGCCAAACATGGTTATGATATAGGTATCGATAATAAAACAGTTAGATTTAGAACTCCTTTAAATAGTGAGGATGTAGTAGAAGTTATTATTAGAAAAGACCTTGAAGTAGTGTCTGCTTTTTCTCAAACTCAAGAAGAGAAGGAAAGCACCGATTCAAATTTATTAAAAATTAAAGACATAGCTGTAGGCGTGAATGTAATTAATAATATTGAAGAAGGAACAATTTATACTATTTCAGAAGGAAAAAATAATGAAGTTAAAATAAATGATAGTAATAGCTTGCTTCCATTTGATAAGATTCATTTAGATACAGTTCCTCCTTATTTTACAGAAGATCCGTATACTGGAATAAAAATAGGAGAGCAAATTGATAGAAGCGTAGTTAAGGTAAGTATTACTGGAGCGCAGGATGACATTTTTGATGAGTATGGAGCTGTCTCAATTGAAGGATCTGGAGTAGACAGAATGATTGTATCTAATTACGATAATTTTACAATCGATGGGTCATTTTCTCAATCTTCTGTTCCGTTTTCTGCTTCTGTTAATCATGATTTAGGATTAACATTAGAAGATGTGGTTAAAGAACTTAATATAACTGAGGGGGTTGGTTCTTCTGTATCTTATATCCGCTCTACTAATGAATTATTTGCAGGGGTTTCCAATCCTGCTATTGTTTATAAATTTAATTGGGGCACAGAAGAATGGGAATCATTATTTACTTATGATGAAGATCAATATATTGATTTTGTAACGATATATAATCAAAAGTTAATAATAAGTGTAGGTCATGATATAAATCCATCTATAGTTTATGTATATAACGGTATTAATAGTGTGTGGACTGAATCTATGGTTTTATCTTTATCTGAATCTAGAGGATATTGTTTTCATGAGGTAGATAGTAAATTTTATATAGGCTCTGGAGTTGGTCTTGGAAATGAATATAGTGAAGGTTCTGGCTCTAGCGGTTCTGTGTATCTATTTAATGATGGAACGGTAGAAAATGTTGACCCATTTTTGACAAAAATTGTTGGTGGTTTGGATGAAAATGTTTATTCATTAACTAGCGTAAAGAATAGTTTTAATTTATTAGCATCGACTGGCCCAGACGGTTATATTTATGAAGTAGATGTCGAAAATAATTCTTCTTTCATAATATATAATTCTGTTGAAGCTATAGTTTCTTTGTTCCATCAAGAAGATATTGGAGAAACTTTTGCTGGTGGAGAATCTAGAGGTATTATTAGAAGATCCGTAATTTCAAATAATACTTATGATGTATCTTTTAGAACTATCCCATCAAAAATTAGTGTTCTAAAATTATTTCCTGTTATTACTGGAAAAGAAGAAGAGGGAGAAGAAATCTATACATCAACTTTTGCCGCAGTTGGTAATACTATTTATTATTTATCTAAAGCAGGAACATGGATATGGAAATATACTCATAATGAAGATATAAATGATATGGCTTTTGATGATAGAGAGAATAAAAATGCTTTATATGTCATTTCAGAAAATGGTATAACTAAAATTAATCCTCTTTTGCAGAATAAAACTATTTATTTGAAGTTAATTGATAGAGCAGGAAATGAAACAGTATTAGATACCACTATAGATGTGTCTGATAATAGATTTATAGATAGCATATCTATATCAGATCTCGTTGATTTTGTAAATGAAAATAAAATATTTGAGCTGGACGAATTGGGTAATGTCGTTTATAATTTAAATGGAGATGATAGATTTTATTCTGGAGATAAGGTTGAGCAAGAAAGAGGAGAATATGTTAGCGAAATATTTGATGGGACTAATGATTTAGTTAAGTGGGAGTCTCTTTCATGGGAAGCAACGGAATTATTTAATACTCAAGTTTTGATATATGTAAGGACATCTACATCACAAAATGATATCTTGCTGGCTTCTTGGGTAGGGCCATACACTGATGACCAGTCATCTGGTGTAGATATTAGCCCTTTATCTGGTCAGTTTATTCAGTTTAAAGCCGTTTTGACAAGTTCAGAAAAAGGAATAACTCCTACTTTTCATAGGGCTAGCATAAGAGCTATTACAAGTGAGTCAATACATTTTTTCACTACTAATTTTACTATGTCTGATAAACTTAATAAAGGAATATTGACTAGTCAAAAAATTGTTCCTATTTCAGCAGATGTTGTTTTTGGTATTAATACTACAAACTCTGTTGATTGGACAGAATATCAACAAATTGATGAGAATAGGATATTTGATATAAATCAAACAGGTCAAAATTTAAGAGTTGGGATAAAATTAATAAGTCCTAATCGTTTGTCTATTACTCCAACAGAATTTGGAGAGTATGGACCTTATGATTCAGACTTATATGTTAATACAATAGATTTTGATTTTATAAATAGTACTGGCTCTACAAATAATTATCATTTTAGAGTAAGATTATATGATGATTTAGATTTAAAGAATGAGGTTTTTTCAGCATATTCTGAAGATAGTCCCGATGGTTTTAGTGTCGATGGGGTGTCCGTCCCTATAGGGGGAGTAAGCATTCTTAATGCAGAAGAAGTTAATGTTTTATTTTCTGTTCCTGGTTCTGCTAATATAGATTGTGAAGAATTTTATTTTGTAAAAATAGAATATATTTACAATTCTAGTTTTGAGTTATTTTCTGATGATGCTTCTTTTATTGCTAGTTGCACTGCGTCATTTATTGATAATGTAGATTTTAATTTTACTAATAATGGAACTGGATCAAATAATTATCATTTTAGAATAAAGTTTTATCAGGATATAGAAAGAACAAATGAATATAAAACAGTATTTAGCGGAAATGATGTAAGCGGATGGTTCGTAGATGATGTTCAAATTACCGCAGATGGAGCATTAGTTGTTGCCGGAGATACTATCAATGTTGTTTATAGATCAGATCCAGATGATTTTGTAAAAGGAGCTATTTATTACCTTACTATAGAAGCACATGATGGAAGTAGTTATGTCTTCGCGTCTAACTCATATACTTTCCAAGTAATAAATGTCCAAAGTACAGAAGCTTGTGGAGGATATTCAGATGTCCCGATAGTTAAAAACTTTGGGATTATGTTTGAGCTAGATAATAATGAATTTATTACTTTAAATAATTAACATGCCTTTAAAAACAAAAAATTACAATTTAGAAGCTTTTAAAACAGGAGATATCTATTCATCGAGAATTGATAGGAGAAGATTTACTATCATAGATAATGAGATGGCTTTTATTTCTGATAGGATTCCTTCAGGGGTTATACTTGGATGGGATATCACAAATAATGAAGATGGAACTGTTGTTGTCTCTCCTGGTATAGGATTAATTAATAGGAAGGTTGTTCAGTCTTTTGGCGGGTTTGAGGTATCGTTAATTAATAATTCCGTTTATTATTTTTCTATAGAAAGTAAGGATGGAGTTATTGGTGGCACAAGTGGTAATTCTAATATAGCTAGTGTCGTGGCTTCTAATAATGATCCTCCATCTTCTCCTTCAGGACTTAAAAAAGAAAATAGCATATTAGACTATTTAGCATCTTTGTCTTCTTACGATGATGATTTTATTAATTATCTTAGAGAGATAATGGGAAGAAGAAACGAAGAAGATAGTTTAGAATTGATACCATATAAGGAGGTAGCATTTAGTTGGAGTGCTAATTTAGAAGCTGATTTTAGTTATTACTCTATTAGGAGGGGATCTTTAATTACTCCTTCTAATAATCCAAGCGATATTGATCCTAGTGGTCCCCCTCCTGATCCAAGTGCAGTTCCTCAATATGGTAATTTCGTAGAAATAAATATGACTACAGAATTAATATATGTAGATATAAATTTAGTGCAAAATACTTTTTATGCTTATCAGGTTGTTGCTGTTGATTTAAGCGGCAATGAAAGTTCTCCTTCTGAAATTATTATTTCAACAAATATAGATGATAGAATTCCATCTCCTCCTATTTTTGTTCAGATATTTCCTGGGGATGAAACATTACAAGTTATATGGAATAATTCTCCAACTGATAATATTTTAAGATATCGAGTTGTTGTTCAGCCGTTAGATGCTGATTATTCTATTGATGGAGATCCTACTATAGCTTATGTAATGGCAGAAACAGAATCTGAATTTGGTTCTACATTTGTTGTATTTGAAAATTTAGAAAATAATAAAAATTATGATATAACTGTTTATTCTGTTAGTTTAGCTGGTAATCTTTCAGATGGTATTACTGTAAGGGCTTTCTTAAGCAGTAACGCAGGAGCATCGGAAATAAATAGTATTGATGTTGATTTTTCAATAAGTATATTTGAAAATGTTGGTTTAGAAACTACTGTGATGTGGAGACATGAAAATAATGACCCTTATATCCCTCCTGCTGAAAAATTTCTAATAACTTTTGTTGAAAATGGAACTCGTTTTTCTGAACCTATAGAAGTGTTGGAGATAGATTCTAGACAAAGCAGTTGCCCAGACGGAGATGACACTCAAGGTTCTTGTTATGAATTATTTATTAAATATTTGCCTTACAATATAAATGGAAGGATAGAACATGAATCTATAAAAGAATATACTCCATATTTAATCATGATACAAGCAGCAGATGAAGATGATAATATAAGTAATGGAGTTGTGACTAGAATAGCAAGAACTCCAGTAACTGATTTAGTTTCTTCGGTTGCTGATTTTAGTATCGAAAGAAAAACTGATGATAGTATCTTTTTGACATGGACTAATTCTACAGAGTCTTATTTTTCACATAATTATATTACTGTTAATATTTTAGATTTAGGAAGTTTAGATTCTAATGGTGTAAATTATGTAGAAAATTTAAGAATAGATAAGGCAGATACATTTATTATTCCTTCTTCTCAATTTAATACTAATTTTAGATATACTATAATAATTAATTCTTTTGATACATTTGGAACAGAAGAAGGAGGAATAGAAGAATTTAAACAATTTGTTGCAGAAGAAAATATTTTAAGACCATCTTCTGCAACTGGTTTAAAAATGGATAATGGAGATACGGAGATATATTTGCAGTGGGATAAAGATACAAAAGGAGAAGATATAGAGTTTTATAGAATATATAGAGCTACCTTTGCTTTATATCAACGTTCTTCTTCTTTTCAACCTATTGCTACTATTCTTTCTTCTTTAACTGTTTTCACAGATTATACGGTTGTTAATGGTACTGGCTATTCATATTTTGTTACTGCTATTGATATATATGGAATTGAATCTTTAAATCCGGTAGAAGATGGGCATATATCATCTACTGCTGTTTCTGGAACTCCTGTCGCTAGTAATTCTATATCTCCTCCAGAGGGGTTATTAATTAATGTTGGTAGTGGAGCATTTGATGTAGAATTAGTTTGGGATGTAACTGCTGGAGTTTTTGATGGATATGAGATATTAAAATCGATAGGTAATAATTATTCATTTGAAATAATAGATTATGTTTCTGTTTCAGAAAATAGCTATATAGATGTAGATGCATTATTAAAAGATGGAGAAGAATATTATTATATAGTTAGAAAATATAGAAATGAAGTTATTCTAAATACTACAACTTCTTCTGCATTATCTGATAATTCTATATCTATAGGAAAAGTAACTACTTCTAATGGGGTTAGTAATGTTAGTATAGATTTGTCTTCAGTTATTAATCTTGAGAATATGATAGATCCATTAACTACTCAAACTGTTGATGCTTTGGCAGTTCATCATCATACTAACGATGAAAATATAGATAAAAGAATTGAGTTGCGTTCTAATGTTAGAGTTTCTGATTGGCAAACGAATGATTATCAAGTTTATGTAACTGATGAAGATATAGAAGGTGCTACTGGTTATTTCTTACAAATTAATGGCACATTAAATGAAGCATATTTTACTGACAGTGATGGAAATGTTGATGTTTCTAATTTAAGAAAGGCACAATCAGGAGAGTCTCCTGTCTTATTTGAAATACAAGAAGGAAATAATAAAATTGTTTTTAATGAACAATTATATTCTCCAGAAAGTTCATTTACTGCTCCATACTCTGATGCCCCATCAGTGATTTTAGAAATGGTGGGTATTTCTGAGGTTGATAATTTTCTTCCAGAAGTAAATGTAGGAAATATAAGTGCTAGTCAATTTAGTAGTGGAAAATTGAGTTCTACTCAAATTCCAGGTATTAATCACGATGGAAGAAAAAGAGAAAGGTTGTTGCCCTTACTTCTTCCTATGAAAACGTTAGATAATTTTATATATAGTATAGCATCAACTTATGAAGATTCAGATAGAAATTTAATTGGAACTTCAGTTGCTTTTTATGATATTATATTAATTGAGGGAGAGAGATTACTAGCAGCTACTAGTAGTGGTATATGGTTAAGCAATGATTATGGAAATAATTGGGAACAATCTGCTACTTTTTCTACATCTGTGTATAGATTATATAAATCGATAGAAGGAGAATATTACGCGATTACAAACTATGGAGTTTATAAAAATAATGGAACAAGTTTTCGAACATGGGAGATAATGGCAGGTTTAGAATTTGTAAAAGCCATATGAGATATAACTGAAGATGGCAGTGGTAATTTATATATAAGTACTGATTTAGGAGTTTTTAAATTAAATAATGAATTTATTCCATATATAGAAGATACATGGCAAAAGATGCCAATTTTTGGAGCTAGGAGTTCAGAAGCTTATGCGATAATATATGATGGAGATTATATATCTGGTTCAGGAGAACCAGGGGAAGGCAGAATATTAGTTAGTAATGAATTAGGCCTTGTCCAATCTGTTGATGAAGGATTAACTTGGAATTATATCCCCGATTTAGAATCTTTTATAAAAATTAGAAATTTTATAATAAATAATAATTATATATTTGCGTTGTCAGATAATGCTGTTTATAAGGAAAAAATAGGAACGAATGGATTTATAAAGATAGGAGATACAGACACAACAGTAAATAGAAAAATAGTAATTTTTAAAGATAAAATTTATATTACTACAAATGATGGAATAAAAGAGTCTAATTCAAGTGATATATACAATGATACTTCAATAGAATTTATTCCAACTATGAATTTAATGAATATAAAAAATAATACAGTTATAGTAACTTCTCTTAATAATATATCTGATGATATATTTGTTGGGATTGATAGAGGACTGTATATGATGGACGAAAATAGTAAATATTGGCTTCAGTTTGAACAGAAAGAAACAGTTATCCCTAGTATTTATGTGGATGGAGAATTGCAAAAATTAGGATTTTATTACAATAATGGAGGAACTGATCAAAATATTAGTTTTGATGAAATTGTAAATACTGAAAGCTTAATAGAAGTTTCTAATAAATATGATATATATTCAACAGAATTTGGAGGATGGTCTCATAATAGGTATAGCTCTAAATTTGTAATTCATAGTAATAATTTTATATTTGGAGAATCAAGAGATGAAATCGATTTAGATGTTAATCAATTTGCTGATTTGCTTTTGCCTGTTTATGATGATAATAATGCTCATAAAGATGGTGCTGATAAATATAAGGAATCTTTGCAAGCTGATTTAGATATAATAACAGGTTCAAGTATCCCTTCAGGGGAAGATTTGGTAGATTTAATTTCTGATACTTATCAGCAATTCGAATTATTTTTATCTCAAATATATGAAGATAGTAGAACTATTGTGGATGCTGAGGGAAATATTTCAAATTTTATTCTTCCACCTATTAATACTGATGTAATAGTTAAAAGGAATAGTGTATCAAATGCAGGAGAGATAACTCAAATTGAGGAACCAGTTTATACTCAAATAAATACAGAAAGAGGAACGTCTTATACAGCAACATTAAATATTGTTGATGGAGTCTTTGTATTTGGTTTCCCTTTTGATAAATATGACCAACTAACGGTGGATATTTTTGATGTTACCGTAAAGAATGCAGGGGATAATTCTCATAGAGAATTGGAAAATATTTTTGAAGAGGCATATTCTGGACCTCCTTCTTATTTGTCACAAGTTCAACAAGTTAATTTAGTTAAGATAGGATTATTTACTGAAAAAACATGGCCAAATGAACAAGAAGATTTAGTTCCATTAACTCAATCTAAAAATATAATTCCTGTTGATAATAATTGGTATGATACATTGAATTCTACTATTAATTATACTAAAGAAAGTTTTAATGAAACATTAGTATCATCAATAAATTATCCATCAGCAGTTAATTATATTTCTAATATAGGAAAAATTTTTGTAGGAGGAAAAGGTGTAGTGTTATCTATTGATAAAGATAGTTTAGAAATAGAAGAAATTAATTTTGGTTCTATTGGAGATCAATTAGTTCGTAGTATTTTTCAACGTAACGATAATATTTTTATTTTAACAGATAATGACATATTTATTTCTTCTGATGATGGAGAGACATGGAATGAGTTTAATAGAAGTGGTTTGCCTAATAATTTATATTCTATAGGTGCTATTACTAATAATTTAATTGTAGGAGCTGAAGATGGAGTATATATAAAAATGTCAGATTCAGATGCTATTGATTGGGAGAAAGTAAAAGATGCTACTTCTCCTGTAGAAATAATGTATACTTCTAATATTTTATTTGTTGTAATTGATAAAAAAATTCATATTTCTTCTAATGGTTTTACATATTCAGATACAGGGATAGGAGAAGATTTAGATATTATTGATATTGATAGGCATGGGTTTAAAATTACATATATTTCAACAATTCAAGGCTTATATACTGATAATGGAACGTTTAATAGCTTATCTCCGGTATTAGAAGAAATTAATTTAGGAGAATTACTGGGAGAAGATGATACAGTTAATAATACTACTACAGATGATTCTAATAAAGTTGTAATAGGTACAAGTAATGGTTCATATGGTTTAATTAAAGATAATATATTAAATATTAAAAGTGATACTTCATTAGATGCTATTCATAAAATTCTTATTGTTGATGATAATGAATGGTTATTTGGTCAGAATATGTTTAAAGTTCCATTCTTAGATTATCCGATTAGATTAACAACAGGTGCTCCTATGTAAGGAAATATATGGCTTATACACAAATACAAAAAATAGAAAATCCAATTCCATTAGCTAATAATGAATGGGGTATTAGATCCGTCATAGATGGATATCATATGATTGTGGCAAGAGGTACGGCTAATAGAGTAGAAGTATATAAGAGAGACATTGAAGGAGTATGGCAATTTACTAATGGTGG
>Ga0114923_10003370_pt1 | contig 10777 bp, 8 predicted proteins | sample SumtaG_FD_89578 | JGI IMG/M metagenome (GOLD analysis project Ga0114923, IMG submission 89578) | Deep subsurface microbial communities from Indian Ocean to uncover new lineages of life (NeLLi) - Sumatra_00157 metaG | ecosystem: Environmental > Aquatic > Marine > Oceanic > Sediment | place: near...
GATGGAACATAGGAAATATCTTTATCTCTCCTAACCAGTCAAACCACTGGCCTCGAATTTTAGTTATTCCTTGAGTAGTAGTTTCTAAAAGATATTGAGTGGGGACATTACCCAATGTAACAATAATTTTTGGATTGATTAAAGCAATCTGGGTTTCTAAATAAGGAAAACAAGTTTCTATCTCGCTTTTCGAAGGATTACGATTTCCCGGAGGTCTGCATTTTGTCATATTGGTAATAAATATATCTTCTCTTTTTATATCAACTGATTGTAGAATTTTAGTCAAAAGTTGTCCTGCTTTACCAACAAAGGGAATACCTTCCAGGTCTTCTTGTTCTCCCGGAGCTTCTCCGATAAATATTACCTTAGATTTTGCATTTCCTTCCCCGGGAACAACCTTAGTACGAGCAAGATACAAAGGACATTTTTCACAATTTTTACATTCCTCTGCCACTTCTTCTATAGTAAGTGGATTAAGATTTTTAGACATCAATTTTACTCCCCTTTATTTTAATTATTGAAGTAAACATTAATGAAAAGAACTACTAATAATTATTTTAGGCAATTAATTATCTTTAAATTTTTATAATTTTACCATTTTTTTATACTTTTTAGCAAGCAATTAAATATAGTATCGAGTATCAAGTATTGAGTATCGAGTTAAGAAAGCGAAAGAAAGGATAGAAAAAGCAGCATTCTTCTTTCTATCTAACTACTCCATTAAAGCTTACACTAACAAGAGGAAGGCCAGAGAAAATCCTGAGCCGAACAAACTCCATTTAAATAAAACTTTCCCCAAAAAGAAGGATTTTTTGAATAAGTGTAGTATATATAATATAAGGACTTCAACTAAAATTTAATATTGTAACCTGTATGAAGGCAACAGGAGAGACTTTTTCTTTCCATCATATAAGAAAAGGCGCCGAAGAGGCAAGATACCAAAAGTATCCAAACTTTCAGGCAAAAGGACTGTTACCGGACAGAACTCTGGAGAGCTTTATACTAAAAAGCACCGACGGGGCAACTCCTAATCTTTAGGAAAACCCATACAGAGTTTACTAAAGAACTATTTCCTAATTTCTTAGGAAGAATCTTTCAGGTAAAAGGACAGAGTAAGAAAGTAATATCCTTATTTTTTTATTCTGTCTTTTTTATTTTAAGTTGTTTATAAATTGCTTTATAAAGATAATTTTTTATAGGTAAAGAACGATGTTTTAATAAAATAAATAGTAATTTTGTGAACTTGTTAAGCCACAAAAATATTCTTTGCTTATGTAAAAAGGGTTTTTAATTTACCATCTAATCGAGAGAGGGAAAATGAAAAAATTAAAGATATTGGCGTTATCGGATTTACATCTAGGAGAGCCTGAAAGTGTTTTGTTTAATAGTGAAGATCGCTTTAACCTAATTGATATCACAATTAGAAAAATTATTGATATTTCAAAAGGAGATAAGATATTTGATAATGGCATAGAACAGCTGGTCCTTATCGGTGATATAGTAGATCTTTCTGTAGCATCTGATGAGGAAGCTTATAAAAATGCCAAGGTTTTTCTTACTTCATTGTTAGATAAAGTGAATATCGATAAGATAATATATATTCCAGGGAATCATGATCATCATCTTTGGGTTGAATTATTAAAGAAAGAATATGGAAAGGATAATTTTCAGGATTGTTTCCCTAAAATAAAAGTTGATTCATCTATTTTAAACAAAGAAATGTTTATTAAAAATTGTTTACAAAGTGACTACCCTGCTGAAAGAATTGAAATATATTATCCAAATTATAGATTTGAAACAGATACTGCTTTTTATTTTTTTGATCATGGGCATTTATTTGCAAAAGCTTTGGATAAACTTACGAGTGCAAGAATGGCTAAAAATCTCGGTGATTTGGAAGATAAAACTTATAGGTTTATGGAAGATGTTTGGTATAAAATTAGTAGATGTTGTAAAATAATAGAAATTGCCTTTGATTGGTATCGTAAAATAAAATTGGAATTTAGTAGATCAAGATCAATAAAAAGAACAACATTTAAGGAAGATGGAAAAACATTACTGGATAATTATGTGCGCGAAAAAGTAATATGGTATTTGGAGGAAATTTGTGGAATTAAAAATGAAGTAAAAAAAGATTTCCATTTTGTTTTTGGACACACGCATCATGGTGGAAGATTGCTAAAATCAGATAGAAAAGTACGGGTAAATGGAAAATTCATATCTCTTTGGAATACTGGAGGATGGATAGTACCCTCAGAAGTATTTTCACCCGATGCTTGTATATTTTATATAGAGCAAACACAAGTAGGCTTAAAGCCCGATATGTATAAGTTAGTTAGTCAGGAAAAACCAGAGGATGAAGGTGATTATCCCAAAAATATACTTCAAGAAAGAGTAAAACATATTGGTTAATCAAAAGGAATTTTAAGAGTAAGCTAAATATAGTTTATTATTTTTGAATTATTAAGACCAATGGACTACAATCTATGGTTCAGCAATTTACAAAAAGGCGTCATTTGGGTTAAATAAATAGGAAATTACTACTAAAAAAGAGGGATTTATGAAAGTAATTAAAGATAATATTTTTATATTCTTATCTTTATTGATTATATTAGCTTATGGGATAATGGAATATTTTTATCATGGAAGATTTGCTACTTTTGGTAATGTCGTTGGATGGTTAGTAGCGTTATTAATTGCGATAAATTATCTGCAAAAAAATAGAAGAGATAATCAAATTGCCAAGAAAGAGGAGTTCAAAAAATCTTTAGAAATAGACGCATTCCGAGAAATAAATAAAGGTGTTACTACGTTTTCTAATTCAATATCAAATATATCAGCTTTTTACAGGACCTTATATTCTTTAAAGTTATTCTTATTTAAGAAAAATCCTACCATTTTTAAGTTTGATAAAGTAGGAATAATTCAAGAAATGAGAAAAGAACATGAAAATCTAATACAAGGATTAACGAGATTTCTAATAGCTATTGAATCAAATGAGATTGTAGTAATTCAATTTGATCATTTAAGGAAGTATATTCAATTTCAAATAGACGACGTTAATGATAAAATTGATAATTTTGAACAATATTTTAATAAAAAAGAAAAAGAAAAACTGGTTTCCGAAGAAGGATATTCTGAATTTAAAGAAAATTGTGATGAAATAATTGAATATTTTGCTAACATTCAATCTTATTTATTTGATTATCGAATTGAATTAATGAATTTGCTTTTAGGAGATATATTTGATGCTAAAGTTCCTATGCGTAAACCAAGAGACCCAAAATATAAACTTTTAACTGAAGTTGCTACTAAAGAAGAAGTTGAAAAGGAAGCAAAGAAAAGAGAAAATAGATATTTAAAATAAATAAATAATTTTCAAATACAATAGTGAAAGGTGGGTATAAATGTATATAGCTTATTATGATGAATCAGGAGATGATGGCTATCCAAAATAATTCTTCATCGTTGTTTGTTCTTTCTGCCATATATTTACATTATTTAAATTGGAAAGATGTTTTTGAAAATATTAGTGAATTTAGAAAACAGCTAAAAAAAGATTTCAATTTACCAATAAAAATGGAATTTCATACTAAATATTTTATTTTAAATAAGAATCCGTACAGAAAATTGCAGATTAGCGATGATGATAGATTATTAATTATCAAATTATTTTGCGAATTAATTTCTAATCTCGAGATAAGTATAATAAATGTGGTTATTAATAAAAAAAATATATTATCGCAGGATTATAATGTACTTGATAATGCTTTAAAATACTCTATACAAAGAATAGAAAATGATTTAAACAAAATAGATCCTTCAAAAAAGTTTATGATAATTACTGATCAAGGAAGAATCGGTAAAATGAGAATGACAGCAAGAAAGATACAGAGAATAAATTTTATTCCATCAAAATATAGTATCAAGCCATACAGAAAAGAAATAAAATCTCTTATTGAAGACCCTTTACAAAAAGATTCTAAAGAATCATATTTTATTCAACTTGCGGATTTGATTGCTTTTATAATTTACGTATATTCTGTATATAAGTTAAATGTTGGTAAAATTTCTAATAGAATGCCAAAAAATGTAAATATAAAGAGTATAATTGGTTTAATGGAAAGGTTAAAGGGTAGTTTAAATTTGAATGCTTCAAGATCGGATTCATATGGAGTAGTCTATTATCCAAAACAAAAATAAAAACACCACCTACGACGCATTCGCGCTTTCAGTGGTTCACCTATATATTATTATAAAAATATAAAAATGTCAAATTTTTAAAAAATATTTTATAAGAAATTACAAAATGTGTAAAATACCTATTGTCCCAGATAATTCTGTACTAGGCGATCTAGTTGATCCAAATTTACCAGATAATAAAAAGGAAAATAATAATGCATTTCTTCAAATAATTGAATTAGATCACAAAGGTATTTATGAGATTGGTATTCCAATTTCTACTACTATGATTGAATGGGCATGGTCAAGTAATATTAAAAGAGAAGCAGTAAGAAAAAAGATGGGGTCTGCATGGAGATTATGGCCAGTTTTGACAACGAAAGAACATAATAAAATGTTAGACAAACAAATAAATTGTCTAATAAAAATAATGTAAGATAAGGGCGGTATTGATTCTAGAAATTTTATTGTTTCAACAATTTATTCGAATTATTACTTGACAACTGATTATAAATATTTACGCCAATTTAGAGCTCAAATAAAAAAAATAAGAGAAAAGTGTGGAATAACAAAGGAATTATTTACACCTTCGGAATTTCTTGAAAAATATTATAAAGTAGAAGTTAAGGATTTTTCTTTGTAATATTTTTAAAAACTATAAAAGATTTTCTTGAATAAATTATTTTAATAGGAGTGAATAAAAAATGGCAAAGAAAAATCAATGGGTAACCATACATCCTAAAGGTTGGGCTGTTAAAGGAGAAGGGAATAAAAGAGCAACAAAAGTTACAAAAACTCAAAAAGAAGCAATAGGTATTGCTAAAAAAATAGCTGAAAATCAAAAATCTGAATTATATATACAAAACCGCGAAGGCAAAATAAGAAGCAAAGATAGTTATGGCAATGACCCTTGCCCACCAAAAGATAAGGAACATTAATTATAACAATACTATAACAAAATATTTTTAACATTCTAATGACTTAAAGAAAAAATATTCTTCTTAGTGTTTGAGTAAATAGGGTCATATTTTCTTACTATAAGTACTAGATAGATAAAATTGGCGAATTATTAATATTTATATATGAATGGAGATTTTTAAATGAAAATAGATGATATTATTATAGTAACAAACGAAATGTTTCCTCCACTTTTAAGAAAATATAAGTATTTTGCCGCAGTTCAAGTTCTTTATGTAGTAGATGAAAGTGGAAGACATAAAATTGATAAAAGTTTTCGGGCAACTTATGGAGAAACCAAAGAAAAAGCCATAGAAAAAATGCAGCAAAAAGTCCGTGACTGGGTCAAATCCCAATGACTAAATAAGGACAGCTGTGTTAGCTTAATAATTCGGTAAGGTTTAGCGAAAAACCTATAGTATCTGAGGAGTTTTTTAACCAGAGAGTTGAGGTTTTAAGAATTACTATCGATAGACGTCTTAAAGGAAGACCTCGTAAAATGGAAAACTATACTATAGAAAAAATAGGATATGTTGCCCCCATTTTAATTAAAAAAATTGAGAGGGAAGAGGAAAAGTGACATTGCAAGACAGTATCTGACCCCATAAGACCCCTTTTATAGTAGAATTATTTTCTCCTAATATTAAGAATAATGTAGGTTGTTATGAGTAGTAAAAAGAAAAATCTTAGTAATCCTTTCTCAACTGGATCAGGAGGAGCACGATTCGAATCGCAGGTTCAAGCATCTTTTGTAGCTCTTATGTTATCTGATGGATTTTGTCCATGTACCCCAACATGGTCCATTCAAAAGATAAAACTTCAAGGGAAATATGATGGCTATGATACTGATGATCTGATTGTTTTTACAAAATCTCCGACGTTAAATAAAGAAGCTAAATTATTAGGACAAATTAAGCACAATATAAATGTTACATATAAAAACAAAGTTTTTTCGGAAGTAATGCAAGCAGCATGGAATGATTTTAATAATTCTGAGATATTTAGAGAGGGAGTAGACCAGATAGTATTAATAACTGGTCCATTAAGTGATGTTATTATAAGGGATGTTAGAACAATTCTAGAATGGGCACGCGATTCAGAAAACGCAACTGACTTTTTGAAAAAAGTGAACGCCTCTAATTTTAGTAGTAATTCAAAAAGAGAAAAGTTAAATGTTATCAGAATGCACTTGAAAAAAGCAAATGAAGGAAACGATCTATCCGATAATTTATTCTGGCGCTTCCTTAAAAGTTTTCATCTTCTTGGATACGACTTAGATATTAAATCAGGCGTAACATTATCCCTTTTGCATTCAATAATTAAACAATTTAATACAAGTCAGGCAAATATGATTTGGTCTCAACTAGTGTCTGAGATACAATCGAAAAACCAGAATGCTGGCACAATAACAAAGGAAACATTACCGGAGGAGATTACTTCTGTATTTAAGAGAAAGCGTATTGAGGAAATTCCTGTTGGTTTGGCAGTGCCCACAGTTGAAAGTGAATTAGACTCGATCGAATTATTTATTTCTCAATCGCAATATCCAAATGAATTAGTTTTCTCTTGTTTGTTAGGATCGTGGTCTGAAAAAAATCTTGAAGATATTAGTGTTATTAGTAAGATAGTTAAAGAAGATTATGAAAACTGGATTTTAAAACTCCGAGAATTATTACATGCATCAAAACCAATGGTTACTCTTAAAAATGGAATATGGAAAATTAATAATCGTATTGAAATCTTGAGGGTTCTTGGTAGTAGAATCTACGATAATGATTTAATTCGATTTAAAGAATGTATTGTGAGGGTATTATCTGAACGAGATCCAAAATTCGAACTTTCCCCAAAAGATAGGTTTGCAGCTAATATTTATGGAAAAAAACTATCCCATTCATATAATCTAAGAAAAGGATTAACAGAGTCCTTGGCTATAATTGAATCTAAGTCTGAAATGTTTAAAAAATGTTCAAGAGGATACGCGCTATCAATTGTTCATTTGGCTGTAAGGGAAATTCTAACAGGAGCGGATTGGATTTTATGGGGCACTCTAAATGATCTTTTACCAATACTTGCAGAAGCTGCACCACAAAAATTAATTAATAGCATAGAAAACGCTATAAGCAATCCTTTGAATCCATTTCCTAAACTTTTTTCTCAAGAGGATAATATTATAACTGGCAATAATTATTTAACAGGAGTTTTATGGGCATTAGAAACGCTCGCATGGGATGAACGATATCTTTCTAGTATAACAGTAATTCTTGGTGAACTTGCGTCAATTGATCCAGGTGGAAGTTGGGCAAATAGACCAATTAATTCACTGATTACTATTTTTTTGCCTTGGTTACCTCAAACAATTTCATCAATTGAGAAACGAAAAGCAGCTATTAAAGCACTAAACCAAGAACAGCCTATAATCTGTTGGGCATTGATATTGAAACTATTACCAAACCAACATCAAACATCATCTGGAAGTAGAAAACCAGTTTGGAGGAATACAATTCCAAAGTATTGGAAAAAAGGAGTTACAAGTAATGAGTATCGGGAACAAGTGGTTTTTTATGCTAAATTAGCAGTTGAATTGAGTAAAAAAGATTATAAAAAGCTAGAAGAGTTGATGGGATATCTTAACAACATACCTAAAAATCAATTTAATGATATTTTGAACTATCTTGCTACAGATGAAATAAGTAATTTAGATGAAACAAAGAGAACAACGATTTGGTCAAAACTAATAAAATTTATTTTAAAGCATAGGAAGTTTTCTTATACGAAATGGGCTCTTCCTTCAAAAATAATAAATGAAATTGAAATAGTTGCAAACAAATTAGCTCCCAAAGATCCTTTAAATAAATATAAGAGATTGTTCAATACACGTGGAGGGTACGATTTATTTGAAGAAAAAGGGGATTGGGAAGAGCAATCAAAAAAAGTACTAGAAAAACGTATTTACGCGGTAAAAGAGATTATTTCTAGACATAATATCAGCATGTTAGTGGATTTTTCTCAAACTGTTGGATCGCCTTGGGATTTAGGTTTCTCTCTTGGACATTATATTAATGATTCTATAGACAGTTATCTTTTGCCAAAATATTTAAACAATAAACAATCGAACATTCAGCAATTTCTTGATGGTTTTATACAGGGGAGGTTTAATTCCAAAGGATGGGTTTGGTTTGATAGTATTAATTTAGAAAAATGGGACATGGAAGAAATTGCACTAATTCTAAAGTACCATCCATTCGTTTTTGAAACATGGAAACGAATTGAGGGATTCATTAAAAAAGATGAAAATCTTTATTGGAGTAACGTTCAGGTAAATCCTTATCGTTCTGATGATAAACTAAATTACGCTATTGATAAATTGTTAGCTTATGATAGACCCATTGCAGCTATAACTTGTCTTCATTATCAATTAAGCAATAAAAGAGAATTAGATTGGAAACAAGTAATTCAAGCGCTTGATAATGCTCTTGGTTTGAATGAATCATTAAATCAAATTGATTCTTATCAAATAACTGAATTAATAAAAGCTATGCAGATTTCGAAAGAAATAAATCCTGACGATTTATTTCGAGTAGAATGGATGTATTTACCACTCTTAGATAAAGACAATAATGCAAAACCGAAACTTCTTGAGAATAAATTGGCATCTGAACCTGCTTTCTTTTGCGAGATTATTCGCCTAGCTTTTCGTTCCAATAAAGATATAGAGAAAAAGACGGAAGTAAGTAAAGAAAAAAAAGCATTTGCTGAAAATGCATACAGATTGTTAGATGAATGTCATACTCCCCCTGGAACAGATAGTGAAAAAATATTTTCAGGAAAATTATTTAGAGAATGGATTGATTATGTGGTTGAGAGTTGTAAAAAATCAGGTCATTTAGATATTGCATTACAACAAATAGGCAAATTACTTATCCATTCCCCTTCAGATCCTGGTGGATTATGGATAAATAAAGTCGTAGCCGGGATTCTCAATAAAAAAGAATTTGAAGATATGAGGATCGGTTACAGTACAGGTATTTTTAATTCTAGGGGAGTACATTGGATTGATCCTACTGGGGCCCCCGAAAAAGAATTAGCTAAAAAATATCGACAACAGGCAGATGATATAGAGCTTATAGGATATCATCGATTCGCATCAACATTAAGAGAACTTGCAGATTCTTATGATAGAGAAGCAGAAAGTATTATTGAGGAACATTAAACTGAAGAATAGTTTTGCTAGTAATAAATAGGGGCGATAATAAATAATAAATAAGGATAAGGAAAGGATAAGAAGTAGATACCTCTTTCTTTTGGCATGCCTTCACCAAGACAATAGTCTATATATTCCAAAAATAACAAGAATTATTACAGCAGGCTACTTCCATTATGTCACTCAAAAAGAGAATTGGCGTTACAAGGGATGGTTGTACTCGTTCAATAATTTGGTAACTTTTTCGTAACGGAGTTGATAATCAATAATAATTTCAAGCACTGATTACCTGTGTTAATTTATGATACGCTTTTTCAGTTTCATCACTTATACAAAATTGTGAAACCCTATCTCTTGAAGCGTTAAACCAGTAACATCTTTAATTTTGCTTAAATGATATTCTTTCAAATATAAAGTCCAAAAGGAGTCATTTAAAAATAAATAGATACTGTGTTAAAAGTCAACCCGCAAACTCTCCCTTAGACACTCTATTTTATTTTAAATATTTTAAAGAAACTAGACAGCAACATGTTCTGTCTTGTCTCTATACATTGCATGAGCGATTAAAAGTATCTTTCTCATAGAAGCAATAACGGCTAATTTCTTGTTCTTATGATTAGCTAATAATCTTTGATAAAATGCTCTTATTTTCTGATTATGGACCGTGGCACAAAGAGTAGGCAAATAGAGTATTTTGCGGTATATCCCCTTACCATTTTTACTGATCTTGACTTTATGTTTTACCGAAGTTCCGGATTCTCTTCTTACCGGATCAAGTCCGGCAAGAGCAGTGATCTGGACTCGGTTTGTACCTTGATAAGTTTTAAATAGAGTAAGTAGTATAAATAGAAAAGGGGTCAGGTCTTGAAATATAACAAAGTATATGCTATATTGGCAATATGACCAGACCATTACGGATAGAATTTAAAGGAGCAGTTTATCATATCACCTCCAGAGGAAATGCTAAGCAGGCGATCTTCCTTGATGAGAAAGACTTTACTGATTTCCTCAGAGTCTTATGTTCTGTGGTAAAAAGATATCACTTCATATTACATACCTTTTGTCTGATGAAAAACCATTATCATCTGCTTATTGAAACCCCTTATGGTAACTTATCAAAAGGAATGAGACAATTAAATGGTCTGTATACTCAACGATTTAACCAAAGACACCAGAGGGTTGGCCATCTTTTTCAGGGCAGGTACCAAGCGATTCTGGTGGATAAAGATAACTATTTGCTGGAACTCTGTCGCTATATCCTATTAAACCCGTTAAGGGCAAAAATAGTAAAAGACCCAAAAGACTGGAGATGGAGTAGTTATCAGGCAACTACAGGTCATAAAGGGATTCCCTGTTTAACCACAGATTGGATACTTTCTCAATTTGGCAATAAGCAGAAAGCCTCCAGACAATATCAAGCCTTTGTCCTCTCCGGGA
>Ga0114923_10003371_pt1 | contig 10776 bp, 8 predicted proteins | sample SumtaG_FD_89578 | JGI IMG/M metagenome (GOLD analysis project Ga0114923, IMG submission 89578) | Deep subsurface microbial communities from Indian Ocean to uncover new lineages of life (NeLLi) - Sumatra_00157 metaG | ecosystem: Environmental > Aquatic > Marine > Oceanic > Sediment | place: near...
ACTTGAAGAGACGCTCGATCTTGAAATAGAAGAAGCTGAAGAAGAAGAGCCTGTCCTTGAAGAAGCTGAAGAAGAAACCGTTACAGTAGAAGAAGAACCCGGCAAAGAAGAAGCTCCTGAAGCTGAGGCACAGGAAGAGCCAACAGAGGAATTGTCCGATGCCGTTTCCGCTGACCCTGTGGAAGAAGCCGGAGAGGAGGAAACAAAACAGGTTGAGGAAAAACCGCCGCCCCCTCCGGTGTCTGAGGAAGAACCGCCGACAAGGAAGCGTATTAGCACACCGATCATGATTGTGTTGGTATTTGCGGTTTTGGCAGGAGGGGCCTTTGCTGCATACAGTCTTTTGAAAAGTTTTGATATTAAGATACCGTTCCTCGAATTCCTTACAGGCGCGCCGGAGCCTGTAACTATTGAGTCCGGGAACCTGCGTATAACCCTCCTTGATCAACTCATAAAGGGCGAGTTTGTCGAAAACAGTACATACGGCCACTTGTTTGTAATTAAAGGAAAAGTGAGAAATGATTACTCCGAAGCCCGGAGCTTTATTATGATAAAAGGGGTCCTTTATTCAAAGAGTGGTGAAGCCGTACAACACAAAACCGTATACTGCGGCAATACCTTGTCGGAGACAGACCTGCAAGCCCTGGATAAGGCGACCATAGAGACGAAACTGCGCAATAAATTCGGGGATGAAAGATCTAATTTCAGGGTCCCGTCCGGCAAAGTACTCCCCTTTGTGATTGTGTTTTCTGGTCTGCCCCAGGATTTGGGAGAGTTCAGTGTCGAGGTGGCAAGTTCGGTCCCGGGATAAAAACGTCTCTAATCTCTGATGCCGGCACCTCCTAAACAGGGGCCATATCGCAATCAGGCCGTCGGTCCAGCGGATCTTCTTCTTATTCTGATAAATACCGGAGGTATGTTTTGGACCGCACCACGTATCTTGTCATCGGAATCATACTTTTTGTTTTAATGATCATAGGCGGCACCATCGGTTTCATGGTTACCGAGGGTTGGCAACTTACAGACGCCCTCTATATGACGGTCATTACACTGAGTACAGTGGGGTACGGTGAGGTTAAAGAACTCTCCTTCACCGGACGGATCTTTACCATGGTTCTTATTATCCTTGGGGTCGGCTTTATCTTCTATCTTGCGGGGAGCATCGTCCAATTCATGGTAGAGGGTCGCATCATGAAAATCTTGGGGAGGCGTAAATTGGAAAAAAAGATTCGAGCACAAAAAGACCATTACATTGTTTGTGGCTATGGGCGCGTGGGGAGCAGTATATATGATGCCCTTAGATCAAAACCTCTCGATATCGTGGTCATAGAGCGAGACCCGGACAGGGTCTCCAAGCTGAATGAACGTAATATTCTCCACGTTGCAGGTGATGCCACGGATGAGGAGAATCTGACCGCGGCGGGTGTTCAGCGCGCACGAGGATTGATAGCCGCGTTGAAAACCGACAGCGATAATGTATATGTAACATTGAGCGCGCGGCAGCTCAATCCCGAACTCTTCATTATGGCCCGGGCAGGAGAAGAACAGTCGGGAAGGAAACTCCTTGCGGCAGGTGCCAATAACGTTGTTTGTCCATATCGTATGGGGGCTCACCGAATGGCCCAGACCATACTCCGCCCCACGGTCACCGACTTCCTTGAACTGACCTTGATGGACACCGGACGCGACATCCAGATGGAAGAGATGCCGGTACACCCTTCGTCAAAATTGATCAACGTGGCATTACAGGACTCTGGAATCCGCCAGGAACTCAACCTGATCATAGTGGCTGTAAAGAAAGCCCTGGGAGATATGCTCTTTAATCCCTCTTCGCAAACAAGGCTCGAGGCGGGCGACACGGTCGTCGCCATTGGGGAGAAGCAGAACTTAGAAGGACTCGAAAAGCTTTTGAATCCAAGAACCCAATAGGCTTAACCTGCCTCAGGACTGATATCCCCAACCCGGACAAGCCGGAAAAAACACGAACTTCAGAATTAACAGCCTAAATTTTGTAGACGATGCGCTTTTCAGTGATGAGGATATCGATGTGGCGGTCGTGGGGTTCCATGGGGATCTGGGGCACTATCTGGCATTCAAAGGTAAGGGCTATTTTTCTTGTGGTGATATCGAGCCGAGGAATGAATCGGTCATAGAAGCCCGTGCCATAGCCTATGCGTCCTCCGCGTTCGTCAAAGGCTACGCCCGGGATGATAGCCAGATTAATATATTGCGCTGGAATCGGCTTACACAGCTGCGGGCTCGGCTCGCGGATTCCACGATAGCCTGGCCGTACGTCTCGATCAAGGTTATCAATCTTGAACGGCACGATTTGCTTTTCTTTTATATTGATCAGGGGCAGAGCAACGACCTTCTCAAGCTCCAATGCCTTCCGGACCATAGACTCAGTCTCCACTTCGCTATTATGGCTCATGTAAAACATGATAATCCTGGATTCCTGAAAATTAGCGAGGTCAAATAGTCGCTTCATAATGGCCGCACTCTTTTTAGAGCGTCCCTCTTGTTTAAGGGCATTACGCTTGGCGAGGGCGCCTTGTCTAATTTCAGACTTCTTTGCTTTTACGTTTTCCATCAAGTATCTCCGCCTACTGAAGATATTTTAGGCACTTTCAACTTTTATTTTGAATAGTATCTGCCACGAAGAAGCTACCTCTTCCGGGCACAGTCTCGGACGAAATGTGGTTCCTATAGCAGAAATCTCCAATAAAGTCAAGTAATAATACTCATTGACTAAATTATAGGTTCGTGTTAATCGCATATCCCGTGCTGGAAATTAAATTCATAAGAAACAATCTGGAATTAGTGCAGGAATCGCTCCGCAAGCGAGGGCAGGAGCATGACCTTCACCGGTTTCTGGACTATGATTCAAGACGACGGGCCATCCTGCTCGAGGCTGAAGAACTTAAGCACACCCGCAACACAGTCTCCGGGCGCATCGCCCAAATGAACAAGGAAGGCAAAGACGCCTCGAAACTGATAGCCGAGATGCGCGCGGTCTCCCAGAAAATAAAGGCATTAGACGAAAAGTTGTCCAAGCACGAAGAAGCCCTGCAAGCCATCTTGATGGAGGTGCCCAACATCCCGCATTCCTCTGTGCCGGCGGGCAAAGAGAGTGAAGACAATGTAGTTATCAGGAAGGTCGGCGAGCCCCGTTCTTTTGACTTTGAACCCCTGCCGCACTGGGAGATCGGGGAAAAACTCGGGATTCTCGACTTTGAACGCGCGGCCAAGATCACGGGGACACGCTTTGCCCTCTATATAGGACCCGGGGCAAGGCTTGAGCGTGCCCTGATTAACTTCATGTTGGATGTGCATACCAGGGAACACGGCTACATAGAAGTCCTTCCGCCGTTCATGACCAATCGTACAAGCACGACCGTCACAGGCCAGCTTCCCAAGTTTAAGGAAGACCTCTTTAAACTGGAAGGATGGGACTACTACTTAGTGCCCACTGCTGAGGTGCCGGTTACAAATATTCACCAGGGCGAGATCCTGGATGAAGACGATCTCCCATTACTTTACACGGCATACACGCCGTGCTTCCGGTCTGAGGCCGGTTCTTACGGCAAGGATACCCGGGGACTGATCAGACAGCACCAATTCAACAAGGTGGAACTGGTCAAATTCACCACGCCGGAAAGTTCTTATGAAGAACTCGAAAAACTCCTGAATGATGCTGAAACCATCCTCAAGCGCCTTGAGATCCCTTATCAGGTTGTTGCGCTGTGCACGGGGGACCTGGGATTTTCCGCTGCAAAAACCTATGACATTGAGGTCTGGGTGCCCGAACAACAAAAATACCGTGAGATCTCCTCGTGCAGCAACTTCGAGGATTTTCAGGCCAGACGGGGCAACATTCGCTTCAGACGAAAGGGGAAAAAGGGCACGGAACTGGTGCATACCCTGAACGGGTCAGGCCTGGCTATCGGCCGGACCGTTGTGGCCATTCTGGAAAACTATCAACAGGAAGACGGCTCGGTCATCATCCCGGAGGCCCTCAGGCCTTATATGGATGGGATGGAAAGAATAGAACGAATGGTCATTGGTCATTAGTCACTGGTCATTGGATATTCGTTATTGGTTATTGGATATTCGTTATTTGATATTTACAAATAACAAATGACCAATGATAAATGATAAATTTCTATTATGAAACTCGAAGACTTCCCAAGGCATATCCAGCCCTACCTGATCCCTAAGCCGACCGGGCACGTCGTCTATCAATGCCTGGGCTGTGAAGCGGAATACGACATCAGCCGGCTCCTTTATACGTGTCCTGCATGTCACAGCGTGCTGCTGCTCACAGACCTTGACTTTGACCGTATAAAGAATACCCCCCCGGATACCTGGCACCAGATCTTTGATTATCGAAAGATGCTGAATATCCCGGCCCTCCAGGGGATTTATCAATACCACGAGTTTATCGGACCTATCATACCACTCGATGCGGTCATCTGTCTTGGCGAAGGACACACCCCCATGGTGGAGGCCAATTCACACCTTCAACAGCTTGTAGACCTCCGGTTCTATTTCAAGAACGAAGGCCAAAACCCGAGCGCCTCTTTTAAGGACCGGGGCATGGCGAGCGCCCTGAGCTATATCAACTTTCTGGTCAACTCGGGACAGATCTCCAGTGTATTGGCCGTGTGCGCTTCTACAGGGGATACGTCCGCGTCCGCCGCGCTCTATGCGGCCTATCTTCAGCCAGGGGTGAAATCGGCCGTGCTTCTTCCACACAAGAAGGTCACGCCCCAGCAATTAGCACAACCTCTTGGAAACGGTGCAATGGTCTTTGAGATCCCGGGCGTCTTTGACGATTCCATGAAGGTGGTAGAGGCCCTCTCCGAACAATACAACGTAGCGCTTTTGAACTCCAAGAACGCCTGGCGCATATTGGGTCAGGAATCGTATTCTTATGAAATCGCCCAGGACCTTGATTATGACATGAATCACACGGTCATGGTGGTGCCGATCGGAAACGCCGGAAACATAACAGCGATCATCAGCGGTTTCCTGAAATTCCTTGAGGCCGGGATCATAGACCGGCTTCCCAAAATCATCGGCGTTCAATCAACCCACGCCAATCCTGTCTATAGATATTACTTAGAACCAGACCGTGAAAAACGCAGTTTTGTCCCTGTCAGGGTCAGGCCGAGTGTGGCCCAGGCCGCCATGATCGGGAATCCGGTCTCCATGCCCCGTGTCATTCAGCTTGTGGAAGCCTATAATGAAAAAGCGGGCGAACAGGCCGTATTCTTTACGGAAGTAGAGGAACAGGCGATCATGGACTGGCAGCTTACGGCAAATCGCAATGGACACATCGCCTGTACCCAGGGGGGCGAGACCTTGGCCGGGCTGGTTGAGGCAAAAAAACGCGGCATTGTAAGTAAAGATGATATCGTCGTGCTCGATGCCACGGCCCATGCCCTGAAGTTTGCGGGTTTCCAGGAGATGTATTTTGAGAACAGGTTCCCGCCGGAATTCGAGATTACCCCAAAGAAGGCACTTCAAAACGCCCCGCGTCTGGTCCGGCCAAAAGACCTGGATGCAGTCCCTACCGCCGAAAAACCCCTTGAAGGCAAAGACCTTGAGCGGTTTGTAAAGAGGACTGCCGAGGCGATTGCAAAGGAACTGGGATTGTCGCCCAGGGATTCGTAATTCTGCCTCTCCATATCTGTAGGATGGGCACCGCCCACCCATCAAGCCTCCTGGCATTACTCTGCGTTAAAGAGTTGCAGACTATAGTGGAATGCGCTCGCTTTTGCGGTTCAAGCAACCGGAACAGTATAAAGTTTCTTTATAGCCTATAAAGTTTCTTTATAGCTCTACAAAGGTTTCGAGGCGACATTCAGGTTTTTGTGGCCGCACTATATCTGTCCGATATTTTAGCAAATAGATCCTTTTCATGTAAACATTCTTTATTCATGGTACGATATTTGCTGTATTTAAACGTAACAAGGAGAAGACCATGGCCAAACTTCTTATGAAGCTCTTCTTTTTTCTGGGAATTATGTTGTTTCTTTCTCCTGAGACACAATCTGAAACTATATATAAATGGATCAATAAAGAAGGGGTCCCCTGTTACAGCAATGTCTCACCCCCTCAAGATGAAACCGAATACTGGTCAATCACTACTGAAAAAGAAGATGAAAAGCTTGCCCCAGAGAAAAAGGAGCAAGAGCATGCCAAACGCAAGGGACCGGCCTCAACAGACCGAACCAAGCTGAAGGCTACAAAGAAAGAAGAAAAGGCTGAAAAAAGTAAGGCAAAAATCGAAAGAGAAATCCTGAGAAGGAAATTCCTTGCAAAAAGGATAGAAGAGAAAAAAAAGTCTATCGAGGAGATGGAAAAACTACTCAGGAGTCGACTGTATGACAATAACCTGAGGAAAAGCCTGAACCAGAAAAAACAATCTCTTCAACAAGAGATAGAAAACTTCGAGAAATTGGAAAAACTCGAGAAATTAGAAGAATAAGTAATATTGACTTCACCAACTTTTCAGACAAACGGAAACGGTTTTACATTGGTGGAACTCCTTATCGTTATTGGCATATTCTCAGTGCTGACATTGATCGCGCTGCCGAATTTTTTTGGTACAATCCTTCCGCAGCTTCGATTGAAAGGGGCCGCGCGAGACATCATAACCGATATGCGGTATGCCAGGATGCGCGCCGCTTCATTAAACAAGGAGTACAGAATAACCTTTACGGAGGCGGCAGAGCAATATCAGGTTGAACAGGGAAACAAGTCAAGCGGGTCAGACTTGTGGACCGCTGAAGGGGTAGTAAGAGATTTCACAGATGCCGACACCAGATATTATCATAGCGGCATGGACATTGTTTCCGTTACTTCCAACCCTGTGTATTTCAAACCTACAGGAAGCACTACGGCAACAAGCATTACGGTTCAAAACGAAAAGGGGAATACAGCCGTAATTAGGTCATCCATTGCAGGTCGAATTAAAATGGAATAAGGCTAAGTCGTGATATCAAATAAGGTAAAACAAAAAGGCTTTACGCTTTTAGAGGTTATCCTCGCTATGAGCATCCTATCCGTGGGGCTTCTGGCAGTTTGTTCGATGGTCCACATGGTTATGAATAGCAATTCCAAGAGCAAAAATTTGACCACTGCCGTGAATCTGGCCCAAAACAAGGTAGACGACCTTAAAATAACTCCTTATGCCAGTATTGTAGATAGCACAGAGAACGATCTGGATGAAAACGGAACTGCGGGCAGCGGAATCTTTGATCGAGCAGTAAGTGTTACCACAAATACCAACCCCAATTACAAGACGGTCGTGGTGACCGTTTCATGGAAAACGAGACAGATGGTCCTGAGAACGATCATTGCTCAATGATTCCTCTCGCCCATCGCCTTTCGCCTCGTTTTGGTTCCGGCCCGTCCGCCATCGGCTACGCCTCAGGCGAATGCCGGGCGGGCTTGTCCGGGTTAGGATAAGGCCATGAAAACGAAAATAATCAGTTTCAAAGGGAAAACAAAGGGCTTCACCCTGGTGGAGATCCTTATTGCTATAGCTGTTTTCAGTATAGTAATCGGTGCCATATATGGTGTTTTTATCTCACAACAGCACGCCTATCACGTGCAGGATCAGATTGTGGAGATGGAGCAGAATGCCCGCGCCGCCACAAATATGATGATACGAGAACTTCGCATGGCAGGCTACCATGCCATGGGCGATGAACTCATAAACAACCTCGCAAGCTGGGTGTCCAGCAGTTTTGTCCCCACGTACCCTCTAACTGTAAACCTTGGCGAGGAGCCAACAAAAATTACGCTGGGCGACGGGACCGAGCCTGACATGATCACCTTCCTGGCTGTCCTTGACACGGAAAACAATCCAACAACCCTATCCTCAGCAGTTACAGCTGGTGCCACGCAAATCACCCTCAGCCTCAATGCCACCGAAACCGGGAACCAGTACAATGTCAACGACATCATACATATCGGCACAGCTTCTGAATATGTCAAGGTTACCGCTATCTCCGGCAGTACACTCACCATCGACACCAATCCCACCGTTGGAGGCAATCAAGGATTAAGCGAGTCTTATGCCAGCGGGATGGAGGTCGGAGAGATCAGCGTGGTAAGCTATGCAGTCTTTAACGAGGCAAACGATTCTTCCCATACCTACCATGACGAAGGCCATCCGGTACTCAAAAGAAAGGTTAATGGCGGCCACTTCCAGCCCATAGCGGAAAACATAACCGATATGCAGATATCGCCTCTTGGCTCCGGAGAGAAACCAGTAGAGATACAACTTACGCTGACAGCACGAACCGACAAACCGGATCCAAGATATTCAGCCAACAGCGGTTACCGGACGCTTGATATGGATATAAGGATTAAGATCCGGAATGCTGCCGTGGCAACAGGTTCGAGTTGCAATCTGCCGCATGCGCCGGAAAACCTGACACTGGATGCGGGCCTTAACAGTACTTATCCCTGCCAGATCCATATGACGTGGGATGCCGTAACAACAGACAGCAACGGGGACGACCTTGAAACCGAGTGTGCTGTAACAGGATACAAGGTTTACTATGACACGACCTCGGGGTTATACGGAAACAGCGTAGAACCCGGAAATGTGACGGAACATACACTCGATGTCAGCGCCCTTGACGGCTGTACCTATTATGTGGCGGTGTCAGCGCAAAACACCGGCGGGCTTAGCGCCAAATCTTCAGAACAAACGCGTACCGATGTTGTTGCCCCGGCAGCCCCTACATGGTCATCGCCCTCCACCAGCGTGAGCGGTGGTGATAATCGGGTGGATTTGTCATGGAGTGCAAATATGGAATGTGATCTTGCCGGATACAATCTCTATAGAAGCACCACCAGCGGAGGGTCTTACACGCAAGTTAACATTTCAACAATAGGCACCGGGTCAACGACTTTTATCGACACTGACGTTAAGGGATGCCAGACTTATTACTATGTGATCAGCGCTGAGGATTTCTGCCCGAATGTCAGCTCTTATTCCAGCGAGGTCTCGGCAACACCGACCGATACAACCGCACCGGCTCCACCCACCAATCTTACACACAGCGCCGCAGGGGACACAGACACGCTCAACTGGACCGCTTCAGCAGATGACGGAGCAGGCACCAACGACGTCGTATCTTATAAGGTTTATGGCGATGGGACCCTGTTGGCAACGCTCGCAGCAGGCACAACTACTTACAGCTACACGCCGGCCAGCCCCATTATTGTTTACGCTGTCAGCGCTGTTGATGAATACTGCGGCAACGAAAGCGAAATAATAGAGGTAAGTACATGCAGTCAGGTCCCGAGCGTGGCCATAAGTTCTCCGGCCGCAGATGCAACGGTGACAGGCTCGGTGACGATTCAGGGGACTGCTTCTGCGCCCGGAGGAAGGACCCTTACCAGCATACAAGTCAAGATCGGCAGCGATGCATGGGTAGATGCCACGGGAACAACAAGCTGGACCCACACGTGGAACACCACTTCTTATGATAACGGCAGCTACACCATTATTGTAAGGGCCACCGATGACTCCGGATGTTTTGAGACAACGACGATTAATGTTACCGTGGACAACCCCGAAGGAGTGACCGATTCTTTAATTGTCACCGTCTACGGGTGCCAGCCAGGCGGAAACAATAAGCCTGTTTATATTCGAGTCAAGGTCACGGATCAAAACGGTGATCCGGTTTCCGGGGTCACGGTAACCTCAAATCTTACCTTGAGCACGGACACTACAGTCCTTGCAGAAAACGATCAGGAGTCTTATCCCGGACTTTATGGGGGCGTTCAGTCCTCTATATGCGGCGATCTTGAAAGTTTCGGAGGAGATACCGTCTCAGGGACCGGTTTGGCTGCAAAACTCAGGGATGACCAACCTACCAGTGTCAGCGTTCAAATCATAGCCGAAAAGGATGGCTATGTGGATGGTGTGGGCTTGATCTCACTATGATGTATGATAATTTTTTCTTGTAGTGTCTCAGGCACACAAGTAAAATGAACTTGTAAAAAAGTCTCAATAACTTGACATTTCGAGCGAAGCGAGAAATCTGACACATTCGCTAAATCCGACTTTTAAGGCGGTGAAAATGATGACACCTTTCACAAATAAAGACGGTATGGCTCTGGTACTGTGCCTTCTCGTCATATCCGTGCTCTCTCTGCTTGGCGGGAGCGCCCTGCTGGTATCTTCTACGAATCAGAAAATTTCCGCGAATTACAGTAAACAGGCACAGGCATTCAATGTTGCCGAGGCGGGAGTAGAGAAGGCAATAGCCACAATAAAAAACTCCGTTCTCTGGCGGGGAGATGATTCTCCACCCCAGACATTCACAGGAAGCCTGGGCAGCGGTTCTTATACCGTGACTATATCAGATTCAACAGATGACAACAACGGGGTGTATAATGGTCTGATTCCCGCCGGTTATGTCAAATTTGAATCTGCGGCCACGTATTCGGATTCCGCCCAGACCGTGGAGTGTTTTGTAAGTTTGGCACCTGACGATGCGTCAACGGCGAATTCCCCTGATGCAGCGGCTATTACAACCGGACCAAATACAGGCAGCGGGCCCCACGTTGTTAATGGCTATGATAATGACGGTGTCTTAAATGCTGGTTTTATACTGTCTAATCAACTGGCACTCCCCGACGTTAACGAGGATGCATTGAAGGCATTTGCCGATTATTCGTTTAGTTCTTTGGGAAACGGCGAAACTGACGGGCTTACAGCTGACGGCGTTACCGATTTCTTTAAGG
>Ga0114923_10003374_pt1 | contig 10771 bp, 22 predicted proteins | sample SumtaG_FD_89578 | JGI IMG/M metagenome (GOLD analysis project Ga0114923, IMG submission 89578) | Deep subsurface microbial communities from Indian Ocean to uncover new lineages of life (NeLLi) - Sumatra_00157 metaG | ecosystem: Environmental > Aquatic > Marine > Oceanic > Sediment | place: near...
ACTTAGCTCTCGCAAGCATCCGCTGTGGGTTGCCTCGCATGTACACAACTAAGTCGGCTTCTGGACCTTGAAGCAGTTCGTAGCCGAGGGTTACAATCGGATGGCCGCCTCGACTGGGTTGATAGGCATAGTGGCTATAGAAGTAACGATCAGTTACGATCACAGCGCCGCGGGCCAAGCCGGGCCGAATTACCTCGTGTATATGCTGCAAGTGCGCGGCAAGCATCAGCAGCGCCGGCAGATCCGGGTGCATGCGCTTAGTTGTAGGGTCCTGAAACATCAACTCGCGTAGCGTGTTGCCTACCTTCGTGCCGCCGGGCTCTTTTGTAATAATCAACTCACGGCCTAGCCGCTTACATGCCTCTTGTAGCCTAGGCAGTATCGCGTTAAGCGCAGTCCCTTTGCCGCTACCGTCAATGCCTTCGAATGCGATCAAGTATCCGTCAGGGCGTGAGAGCATAGCTGCCGCGTTAATCGCTTGCTTTGTCATTGTATCAATCGGGATTATCGCTGTCATGGGCTAGTCCTCGTTGCACGCAAGTTGGTCGATAGTTACGGGCCAAAGCAAATCGTCAAACGCTGGTGGCTCCCAGCCTTCGGGTTTAATGACATCATATACGGTGTCTCGTTTACTGTCCGCCGGTCGCAGCGCGCGTACCTTTTTCATGTTCGCCGCATGCACTCGGTCCCAGCCCTTTTTGAATGGGAAACCGTGTATATAGGCTGTACCCAGCGCGAAGTATACGAGATCAATTAAAGCATCGAAGGCAGCTTCTTCGCTGATCTCTTGAGGGCAACAACTGCGGGTAATCTTAACCTCAGTCCGCTGGTCGGGAAAAGAAGGGAAAATGCCCGCGGGCACAAAGCCAACAGCAAAAGCGTACTCAAACACCTCTTCCAAGAGTGTCTGCACACGAAACTTCTGGAAGTCTTTTGGCAGAGTGTACTCATCTGACGGTGCCAACATGAATCGCAGATGGAAGTCTGCAATATCGTGGAACATGGATTGGGTCATGGTGCCACTTTCCTTGTTGCTGTCAGTTTATCAACAACCTCTCCAAAGTTCGTAACCTCGTCAAGCCAGCGTACTGGTGACAAGTGAAAGAAGACGTTATCGCGACGACCATTAACAATGAGCACGTTGGTACGGCCGCGACCTAGGAAATAGCCAACTTCAAAGTGAAGGCCGCCAGTAGTGCTTTCTATATCGTTTAACACAACGAGTGTGTCAGCCTTTTCCAAGTCTTCTATGTCACGCAATCCGGCCGAACGTTGCATATCCGCCACGTCTTGCGGACTAACATCGTAGTTGCAGTTAGACGTTGCTGCATCGACCGAAAGCCAAGAACTCGTCACATTTAAGCTAGCCCGCCCCAACAAAAAAGCCAGCCGTAAGGCTGCTTGTTGGTTATCCATGCTTGCCGCAATGTAGATATTCTTTGGCTCAGAGTCAAAAGGCCAAAAATGACCGGCAGGGGAAGCCGCGCTAAAAACCCGAGTAGGGTATCGCAAGACGTGGCTTTCTGGCAAAAAAGTATTCTCTTTGTCTGTCATATGCTCTTTCTTGTGGTTCTCTTACTCTTTTTAAAGAAGCGGACCGGTCGTTGGATGGACGTTCCGACCCGCTAATAATCAACCCTCGGCGCTTTCGCCGCTGGTATCGTCGCTCGGCGCCTTACTCAGCCTGAGCCGTCGCACTTCTCGTCGTTGGCCTGTTCGTCGGTCTTATTAGCGGCCTTCTTGGCAGCCCTCTTAGAGGCAGAACGTTCCTTGGCAGCAGCCTTCTTGGCAATCGCGTTAGCCGCGGCCTTGGTCTGGCCCTTGGTCACCTTGATGAAGCCGGCGTCTTCGAGCTTTTTCTTGTAGAAGCTGAGGCACGTAGTCGCGGCAATCTTCTGGCCGGCGGCAACGAGCAAAACAGCAAGAGCATCGACCAACGCACCACGTTCGGTGGGCTCGGCAAGACAGTCTAAAATCAATTGCGCCTGCGGCGCAACGGCCTCGCTCTTTTTCGGAGCCCGGCCTTTCTTGTAAAGGTCATTTTTCATGGTGTGTTGTTTATCCTTTGTCCTTTTTACCTTGGTTTAGCTTACTCTTTAATAATAACACGTCTGGGGCTAAAAAGCAACCCTTAAACGCATCATTACTAATCTTTCCTACGAGTTTCAAGCTTTCGCTCGTAAACCCACGCCGCATCGTGCTTCCAGCCTGCTCCGCTCTTACCTTCCATATATCCTCGAAGCGCTATTGGACAGACGAACGCTTCTTTTCCGGGACGATGGTCTATTTGTCGCAATGGCCACCCGCACTTTGGGCACTTAAACTTGTCGATCATTATCGTGCTTTACCAAGGCTTTCTGCACGACCGCCACCGCATCTTGGCGCTGCTTCTTATCACGAACACGCCTACGATTACCGTTCTTACCGATCAGGTACACAGCGCGAAAGTCACGAGACACGACCATATCTCCCTCGCTGCCTGTGCCAATACTAAGCGTGAGCCCAGTGCCTTGGCTCCTGAGCACAAAGCTGCCGAGTAGATTCTTCCATGTAGTATACGGTGGGAGTCGTTTGCCGTTAACTTCTAGCGTATTCATCTAGTCCTTCTTTCGCATTCTCGACAGCGGGTCTGTGATGTGATACATCAGTACATCGCCACGAATAAACCCGATGTCACAATCATTGTCCATGCCATCCGCAAGTATTTCCGTGGCACGTTGGTTCACTTGAATGCCAAGGTGCTGCATAGCGACGCCAAAGAGCAGCACAGTGCCGTCTAAAAGCGTTACTCCTTTCACTTCGCCCTCTAGGTCAGGGACGACTGTAACCTCGTAGGCTTGCAGTTCAACCGTTACGAGTGCCTTGTTGTCGTCTGCGTATATAATCGTTGCCATTTGGGGCTCCTTACAGCACCGGAAAGCCGGCTTTAACCATTCGGGCTTGCTTGCCGTCGGTAATCCCCTGGCTGATCCCACACCCACATCGACGGCAATAACTGACAGCAACCCACCACAGCTCTTCGTCCACAGTGCGCACTTCCAGGGATAAATGATGTACGGGGTTCATTGTGTGGCGTCCGCGTGAGACGCAGGGCCACGACTGAATTAAGCACCGCACTGATTCGAGGAATCTCTTAGCTTTCTTGAGCATGTTTAGCCTTCCATTAAGATGGTGTCGCGTGTCGCGGAGACTATTGTCCACGGGCGCGTGTCAGTCTCAAACTCGCGCCCCAGCTTGAAGTCCTTAAGGTATACCGTTTCGCCGACCGAATATACAGCGCCAATGCCGACCACCGTAGCTGACGCTTGAACTTTCGGCTTTGTGCATAGCCGGGCCTTAACTCTGGCGAAGCTAAACGCGATGAACGTGAGTACGAGAATAATAGCTTGTCGTCTAGTCATTTGCATCATCTCTTACTTTATTATGGCGTATCTTGCTTTGGAAGTAAACAGTGGAATGTAAATACTTGCGGGACGCTGCATTCCGTAATTTGCAGCGTCCCGCGGGTTTAGCTTCCTGTTTCGTACCAGCAAGCGTCGCCGAACGGAGTGGCGTAACAGACCTTGATTGCTGTCTCGCCGCCGAATTCGACCTCGGCGCCCGCCAGACAAGTGTCCCCTGGTTCAGGGCTGAATCGTGTACAACCTGCGGGCTTAGTCCAAAGCGGTTTACCGACCAAACAAACGCCAGCCGGCGGCGGCGGCGGTCTGTTAAGACCTAGCAAGGCCAACTGCTTATTGGTCATTTTAGCACGGTCTTGCTCAGATGGAACGTAGTAGTCTGCAACCAAGTTGCCTGTGGGTGTACAAGCCATACCCCAGCCCCATTGAGTCATAATCGCCTCGCAAGCGACCTCGTTAGCCGGCATTGGAATCACGACCAAAGTACCATTGCCCCAGAAGTTCTTTTTCCAATTCGGGATCATGTACCGATCATATCGAATCCGGGCGCGAGTGTTAGTCCGCTCTTGCTCAGCCGCAGCCAAGTCAATCATCCCCTGTTTACTTTCGAGGAACAGATCTTCGATCGTCATTTCCGACAGACCTTCGCGATCCGGCGGACGTTCTGGCTCCTCAGTCTCTTGGGAATCGGCAACTATCGCATTCTGAGCAACCGCTGCCCCTGTGGCCAGAAGCAGCACGGCAGTCATAATGCCGATCAATATAAACGTGTATTTTGGGTTCATTGTTGTCTTGTCCTCAGTTCAATTTCCGTAAATTCATTCGAGCCTACGGGCCGGATTGCGAAGACCATTGTTGGCTGCTCTGCCATAGTTGGTCCAACCCAAACCGCCGTCGCGTAAGCTGAATTGCGTGATGATACCGTACCGCCATCCACCCCAGCCTCAAAACCTGCAGTCTTCATAGACAGGGGGTCGTAACGCACCTCGTAGTCTTGGGCCGTGCCCTTGGGCGTGATCCAGGAAACCTCGTAGCCAGTGCCTGAATAGCTGGCCGTCATGTTCGCGACTAACGCTTCGGGCTCGCCGAGCTGATTCCAGAGCGTGAAGTCGTCAATGCTGCAGGTCATAGGCTCGCCTGTGCCTGTGATGCTCAAATAGAAGCGTGTCATCCCGTCAAAGTAATGCACAGGTTCAGCACCTGTTGGAGCTGACCACTCGGGATCCGGCGGGATATTGTATGCCTTAGTCCCGACAAGCGCAGTTGGCGTAGCCGTAACTACGACCCGTATCCAGCGATTAGCATGAATAGCGGGCCCAAAGAAGTTGTAATAGTGTTGCCCTTGAGGTTGGGGGTCGGCTGTGAGAGGCTTAATATATGTTCCAACATAGAACGTTCGGCGCTGGTTGGCCGGTAGATCTGTGTCGCACTTTAGCCAAAAGCCCATGCGATTAATTTCGGGATCCCAGTCCCCGGAGAGTAGGTTCCCGTGTACAAAACCCTCGGGTTCAGGATATCGTGGCGCGCCTTGGTTCGGATAGAAGTGCGAGTACCAGGCATGACCTTCCCTGATACCGTCAGCCGGCTCCATGGCTACTCGATATTCACCGATAGCACTTTCGACTGTTTGGTTTGGGTTGTTCGTTGGCGACCACAAAGGGTCACCACGGCCATTGAGCCGTATAATACTGAAGTCCTCAAACGAGACCCTATCCAAAGGAGGCTCGACAGGGGGATCAATGTCAACAGGGGGATCGACAGGCGGATCGACAGGCTCAGCAGCATAGGTGGCAATAGCCAAGGCCAAAGCCTCAATCAAAGCGGCGCGCGTTAGTTGAGTCGCTTCAAGGGATGCTCGCCAAGCATCGATCACTGCGAACTGGAATTCGTCGGCCGACGAAGTCGCTTGGGTCGAGGGCTGCGGGCCAATATCAGAGACAGCCCAAGCAGTAGTGATAGTGGCACTACTACTTTCAGTCATCTCACTAGACGCAATCTGCGCGTCTGCGGGTGCTAGCATCAGCGCTATCAAGAGCGCTACCAGTAACAGCACTTGCTGGACTGTGGTCAGTATCGAGTTCTTCATGTAGCTCCTTATTCTGAAAAGTAAACAGGGCTCAGAGCACTGCGCCGCGCTCCCCAAAACGTGACGCTAGCTCAATGAGCCCTGCCGCCCATCCTCCTGCCACATAAGCAGTAGCTCCGGGCAATCCTGTTCCTACTTCTTGCTGTCGCTGTCGATGCGGACCACGGCGCCAGTCGACTTGAGCTTGGTGCTCATGGCCGATTGGAACGACCGAAGATTGACGCCGGGGATCGCTTCAACGTCACCAATCTGAAAGTATGTCTTGCCATTGGCAATCAGCTGGTCAAGGATCGCCCGAGGCTTGCCTTTAATCGAGCTGAGCTTAGCGACGATGATGTGATATGTACGGCCGCCTGAGCCACCACGCTTCTGTTTGGTACCGCTTTTCTTTCCGATCGGATCGCCTGCCGCGACCGCCTCGCTCAAGTCGCCGCTTACGGCGAGCTCAGCCACATCCTGCTCAGTGGCTAGTGTGTAGACAGCCCGTGGGGTGTCTGTCACTTGGTCCATGCATTCGAACTTGCCGCCCATGCGGATGTGCTCTTGAATCCTGTTCTGTATCCAATCGCGCATGAAGGCCGACTGCGAAAGTGCAGTTGCGGCAGTCTTCATGTCGACCAAAATAATCTCTCGCCCACAAACCGTGCGCGAGTCACCGTGGGGGTACCGGCGAATCAAGACATTCTCAACTACCGGATCAGCCGGCGTGTGAGTGTCAATGTTTTGTGTGTTTGTCATTCTCACCTTCTATATCTATTATACACTGTTCAGCCAGTGATGTATATGCCTATTTGCGATTAGTTGCGATAAAAGTCCAAAGTATCACAACCACAAAGGCCAGTTCAATGACGATACAGGAGACAAGTCCCGCGACCCCTAAGCCGATATTCAAAAGTGTTTTTCGTTGCATTCGTTTCCTTTCTCCACCTTTGCTAGCCGCCGCATGAGCTCTGGCATATCGCGAGCGCCAATCTCAGCGAAGCCGCAATGCGTACACTCATTGGCCTGCATCTCAACACGGTATGTCGCACCGTACCACTCAGCTTCAACGGTGGTGACGGGGACCATGGCTCCCCGCCCGCAGACGACACAAGTGATATATTCAGCATTCATCCTACGCGAACCAAGGCATCCGGCGCTCATGTGGGGGATTGTTTGGAATCGTGATCGCATCTGCTGATACGTTCTCCACTACGGCTAGAATGCGATCAGCGCGTATTATCGACTTCACCAGAGCCGCGGCACGTTCGGATGTCTCCGCGTGCATTGTTTGCTTTTGGACTTGCCTACCAATCTCGTAAATCACGACAAAGCGTGCCATGCTTTTCTCCTTGTTGTGTGATTGTCACGTCCGCTGAGTGGCCTGCGATCACGGCCAGGGGACGGCCACCGGCCGCCCCCTTCCGTGCCAAGTCTTCTGCCGCAGCAACTGTCGCGGCGTAGACCTCGTACTTGAACAGCGTTCCGTGGATCTCACAGAGCACTACGAAGCTTCGCATGTGCCTCCTGAACAATTTTCTGTTCCGCAGTCGCCCTCAAAGCACTCGTCCTCTTCACACGTCGGCTCCGTGCCTTTGGCAAAGGCCAAAGGCGCGGCCAGCATTGCGGTCACCATTCGGCCGTAAGCACCAATGTGCTCGTCTTGAACAAAGTCGAAGATCTCCTCCTCGGTTGGCTCCGCCGCATAAATCAGATAGTACAGCTCGATGATCTCTTGTCGCCGGTCTCCTTTGTTGATGTTAGGCTCTTCGTCTTCGGCTCGTACCTCGGTCAAAATGGCCATCTTTTCGGCCTCTGTGGGTTCGTCAGTCATACTTTCTCCTCTGTCCATGTCTTCACCTCTGTCAAAGTTCGCCCCAAAACCCCCTGGCCAGGGATAGTTGACGATGTTGGTTGTCGGCCGGGGATCTAACGGAACGCGGGCTTCAAGATCCTGATAAAGGCTATTGATAGTGGCCGTTTGGTTGGCAAGTCGTTCCTCGTGCCTTAGGCGACGCTCATGCAATGCACGTATCGTGGCCGCTTGGCAGTCCATATGCTTCTCGTACGTTGCACATTGCTGATGCAGCGCACATATTGTGGCCACTAGGTCTTTCTTTTTGCTCATTGTTACTGTCTCCTGTACTTGCTATCAAAGCGGCGTTTGAATACGCGCCAATGACGTTTCACATTTTGCCATAGCTGTTGCTCACCGACTGCGATTCGATGCCGCCCTGTCTTGTTTGCGACTCGCAACCAGTGATTGAACTGTGTCGGAAAATCCTGTGGTGAAGCGGCCGGCTTGGTTGACGCGACTGCAGCGAAAAGCGTCGCTGTCACCAGCCACTTTCGTCTTGTCATACTTGCTCCTTCTTTGGTACCCTCGGGCGTCGCCAGTGATTGCGAGTCACCCGAGGGTTGGTACCCGCGTTAAGCAGGTGTCGTTGCCTCAACTGCCGCCGGTCGGGACACGGTCACAAAGCCGAGCTTGTCGATGCGGAAGTAGCGAGCCATGTAGTCTTGGAAGTGGCGGAAGATGCTGAGGCACTTGGACAGCGGGAAGTACTCGACACGCTTCTCTTCGAAGAGCGAAGCAAGAGCCTTGCCGGTGATCGAGCCGCCAGTGCCAACCTCGGCGACCATCAAGTCCAGCATGTTACGCCCCTGCCGCTCGATGCCGAAGTAGGCAGCTTTGGATTCCGTGTTGGCCGGGTCGTAGCACAAAGTGAAGATCTTGGAACCGACGCGGGAGTAAACGCCTTTGCGATCTTTGCGCTTGTCGGGCCCGTCCGTCTTGCCTTTGCCTAAGCCCGTGGTCTTGGTCTTCGGCAGCACGGTCTCAGCCTTGTCCGGGATCGAGATGTCCATGGCTTTGGCCAAGCGAATGATGCGCTTGACGCCGTGAGCTTTGGTGCTCGGCTTGCCGAGCGGCTGGCCGGTGATCTGCTGGCACACAGTCCGCAAGTTAGCCGTGGACAAAGTAAGAAGGTTAGCCTTGGTGATCTGCTCCATGGCCTTGGTCTTCTTGTTAGCCGCGACTACGATCACGGCGTTAGCTTTCGGGTTGTAGAAAAGGGTTTTCATGGTGTTAGTTCTCTCTCTCTGTGCTGTTCATAAAGACTCGCGCAATCTGCGCGAGACCAACGGATGCCAGCAAAAGAAGCGAGAGTATCGTGCCCCCTAAGAGCATGACTCCCGTTTCCATCATGGCTTGATCTTGGCTCTGTGCGTCTCTCATCTAAATATATTATACCGCGTTCCGAGCCAATCTGAACCATAACGTTTTTGTACGCTTTGTTTTTTTCTCACTTGAAATCCCGAATAGTGGGATACGTCAGTGCGTCGTCGTCATCTCGCAAATAGATCTGAGTACCGTCCGCCTCTTGCAATCCGCAGTAGGAGTATCGCGCTAGGAACGTCCGTGCCCAAGCGGTCAGGGAACTGTAGTCTGGTGCACAAATGGATCGCACGAACGCTGGCACGCGCTTCGTACGACGCTTGCGGCCAGTCTCATAGATGGCCACTTCAAGGCTATTCATTGGGAATCTCCATTAGGTCCTCAGTCACTTCTTTCGCAAGATAGCAACGCACCAAGTTAGGAGCGTTTGTGAGGTCTTCTCGGTGCAGAAGTACAAAGTCAACTCTGTTCAAAGTCACGGCGATTTGCGACCAAGACGGCTGTGGCTTCATGTGACTTCCGTCATTGTCAAGATGCGGCCCAAGCGCCGCGAGTGGATGCACACGGTCGTGGCTTGGTATGCTTCTCCCTCAAGCCGTTCAACCTCAATAGCCATCATTGCGTCAGCCTCGTCTCTCGAGCATGCATCACCAATCGACTTGATCTGCTTGGGGCTGTGTGTGGGTCCTGAAAGCACACATAAATCGGGACCCGAGCGGGGGGTCTTGAGTACTGCTTTGGGGTGTCGCATTATCTCTCCTTTGCGAGCTCTTCGTAAGTGACTTCGAAGTACTGTGCGGCCCACACATGCTGCCAGCACGGTCGTCCAGCTAGCAGTGAGGAAGGGGCATATACTTCACACAACAGACATGTGGCACCGAAGCGTAGTCGCATCAAGGCATAGTCCAAGGACCGTTGCTTCACTAGCACGCCGTCAGAGTCGAGGGTCCAGCTTGCCTTCAGAGCCCATACTTTGATAGCGGCTTTCTTGGCCGCCATTTCGATAGGCTCAAGGTGTCCTTGGCCCTCGGCCCAAACCATCGTTTTGTTGGATTCCATTAAGCCTCCCTCGTCTCAAAGCCGAACTGCTTGTCATAGGCGATACTACCAACGAGCACCCACTCGTTTCGACCGTCAGAAAATGTGACTTGCCTTTCGTAACGAGCACGCAGCGGATTCAGCTTGATGCGTCGCAGGATACCATCGTCAAACGTTTTCTTGAGGTTTCCCCAACGATCTAACGTCCAACCGTGAGCTCGGGCAGCGGCTCTGATCTCTGACTTTCTAGCTACTCTCGCACTTTTCTTCATAATTAATAATACCACGTTTTCAGCCAATCTGAACCATAACGTTTTTGTGCGCTTTGATGTTTGCAAGTGCTACGCAATTCCTACAGGCTGAATCACACAGACACCTTCCAGGGATTCATTGATCTTCGGAGGCTTGGGCGGCTTGGGCGTAGGCAACTCCTTGCGGTGCTCAATTGCGGCATTGGCCGCAGCTATTCTTGGCTGACGGTACCGTAGTATCATGACAGTTCTAACCACTTGAGTGGGATCGCGGCCGTACTCGTTCGCTATATCCCTGGCAAAGAGCCGCCAAGGCTTGGTACCACGCCGGCTGTTACAGGACAAGCAGCATGTGATCAAATTTGTGGTCTCGTTCTGGCCGCCATCGGATCGTGGTTTCAAGTGGTCTAAAGTCAGGCGATTTCCATTGTTGAAAGCCTCAACACCTTTCCCGCAATAGGCACAAGCCAGCCCGTCCCGTAAGTACAAGGCTAGTCGCCTTTCTGGTCGGATCCATCTCATATTACGGGCATTCCTTTCTTGATCCACGCGTCAAAGGCTAACTCAAAGTCGTCCCAAAAGTCTTGGCCATAGACCAAGGCCCCGCGGCCCTCTAAGCCGTACTCGCCCACCTCTGTGTACTCGCGTAAATGTTCGAGGTCTCGGACAGTAACCGACACTTCCCCTTCTTCTACGTCCCTTAGTAGTTGTGTCTTGGCACAGAGCAAGTTCAAATCGAACACAAAATTACGCAACACCAACGCCTGACGTGTGAATCGCTGGCCGCCAAGTTGGATTGGCCGCTCATTCAGCGCCCGATATACGATCGCGCATGGAA
>Ga0114923_10003375_pt1 | contig 10771 bp, 11 predicted proteins | sample SumtaG_FD_89578 | JGI IMG/M metagenome (GOLD analysis project Ga0114923, IMG submission 89578) | Deep subsurface microbial communities from Indian Ocean to uncover new lineages of life (NeLLi) - Sumatra_00157 metaG | ecosystem: Environmental > Aquatic > Marine > Oceanic > Sediment | place: near...
GTAAAACTATTAGAAAAATGCCTTTGGATATTTCTGTTTTAAAACAAGCACCTTAGCGAGATAAGAGGCATTTTTCTCGCACTCATGACGAACCTCTCCCTACTTTACCTTCCTTCCCTTGCATACAAATACAGTAAGGATTGTTTGCCCAATAAGTTTTTGGATTAAAGCTTCTACTATATCTTGTCATAATTTGAGGCTAAAAATCATGGCTCCCCGGGTTGGATTCGAACCAACGACCTAGCGGTTAACAGCCGCGCGCTCTACCAACTGAGCTACCGGGGATCATATTAATTAAAAGTGCAAAGTGCAAAGCTAAAAGTTACTTTGCAAGGCATATTATATCAAGCTTAAGCTTCCCTATCCAGCCGTACAAACCTTCCCGAGTACTATTTAAGCAATTGGTTTTACCGTGTGAGGTATCCCATTTCTACCATTCGGAGCTTCACAGCATGCGATACAAGCCTATAATATTGATTTGTTTTCTATTTCTCGGTAAAATTCGTTCATGCTTAGGGAAATCAACCAACCAAATATTTCTCCGCCCGAACGAAACGACCCTCTCCGTTTTGCACTCTATGGAAAAGTACGCCATGAGTGGCTTCTCCATATTGCTCCCCAGCTCGAACTGGACTCCCAAAAGCTAGTTTTAGGAAATGTTCTTGTTAGTATTACCCGAGACAACTTTAGTGAATTACGTTTTTTTAATCCTAAATTTGCTAGATATCTTTACGACAGATTATTAACCCGCCTTGATTGGGAAAAGGATGTCTCTGAACTTCCTGATAGTATTACCGAACAACTTGAAGAAGCTCAAGAACAGATATCTCAACTTAATTTTTCCGAAGAAGTTGATTGGAAAAAGGCAAATGCTTTATGGGTAGAAAAAAGCAATGATATTAAAAGAATAATAAATGAAGATACTAATCTCTCGGGTGCAGTTGAATACTATTTTGAAAAAATGAACGTATTCGCTCCATACTTCGAGGCCTTCTTGTTACAATAAAAAGATAATCCACAAGAATACAGCTAAAAAGTTGCTAAATTCTTTTACTTAGACTTTCTACTTCTCTCCCCCTTTAATCACCTTCTCAATAACATCCTTCGGGAGTGATGCTGCGGAAAGAAGTGCGTCTCGAACAGACTTCCCCGCTTCTCCTCCAACATCATCGGCCGCCTTAACCGCACCCACCGTTGCTTTCCTTGCCGCATCAGTTGTACTCGCACCAACCTTTCCTGCCGCTTCGATTGCACCTTCAACTGCAGAAACAGCTGCGCTCCCAATATCTCCTCCAACTTCTGCGACTCCGGATACTGCGCCAATTGCTGCTTTTTGTGCAGCCGCCATAATGTCACCTCCAACATCGGAAACACCGTTGATTGCCGAGCTAACCGTATTTTTTACAGCGTCTGTTAATGATGCGCCAACTTCACTTGCGCCTGTCACGCTCCCTTTAACAACATCAACTACCGACTCCATTCCGACAGTCGCAACATCACTAACATCCTTGAATAATCCGACAATTTGATTTTTTACGGCAGTTCGAAGTGTCGAAAGAACATCATCCGTCCCCTTTATAGTGACAACAACCGTTTTACTAACTTCTTCTGCTAATTTTGACAAAACCACTCTTAATCACCTCCCTCTTTAAGAATAACTACCAATAAATACAAATTTCAAATAATTACCAATTTTCAATGCTTTTATTTTTCTTATCGGTTTATTGGGTTATTTCCTATCAGTCTAGCAAATAATTTGATCGCAGCGCAAACTCATTCCAAGTAGTCCTGAAGCTTTTTACGCCTACTGGGGTGCTTTCCTTTGAGCAGAGCGAAATGTAAGCATCCTATTCTAAATAATCCTGTAATTTCTTCCTTCTACTAGGATGCTTAAGTTTACGTAAAGCTTTTGCTTCAATTTGTCGAATTCTCTCTCGCGTTACTCCGAAAACCTTACCAACTTCTTCCAAAGTCATCTGTTTATTCCCCTCAAGTCCAAACCGTAATTTTAATACCTTCGCCTCCCTATCGGAAAGCGTTGCCAACACTTCATCCAGGTGGTCTTTTAGAAGCTGCTTTGACGCCTGGTCAACCGGTGATAGCTGGGTCTCGTCAGGTATAAAATCGCCCAAAAAACTCTCCTTGTCATCCCCAACCGGAGCTTCAAGAGAGGTAACCTCTTGTGCAATTTTGAAAATCTCACGCACGCGGTTGGAGTCTAATTCTGCTTGTTCCGCAATTTCCTCGGTTGTCGGCTCGCGTCCCAGTTCCTGCATCAGTCGCCTGCTAATTCTGTAAAGCTTATTAATAGTCTCAACCATGTGCACGGGAATTCTTATTGTTCGCGCCTGGTCCGCAATTGCTCTAGTTATCGCTTGTCTAATCCACCATGTAGCATAAGTCGAAAATTTATAACCCTTTCTCCAATCGTATTTTTCAACTGCACGAATTAATCCCTGGTTTCCTTCCTGGATGAGGTCCAAAAGTGAAAGACCACGACCTATGTATTTTTTCGCAATAGAGACTACCAAGCGAAGGTTTGATTCTGTAAGCTTATCTTTTGCAGCTTTCTCTGCATTTTCATATCGCTTAGCCAATTCTACCTCCTCCTCGGCAACAAGAAGTGGAACTTTCCCAATTTCTCTTAAATATTGCCGAACGGGGTCTGTAGATTCTGCACCTCCCAATTTTGAAAGAATTTCAATTTCGCGCTCGAGTTTCTCTTTGGCCTTATCATCGGTATCCAGTTCATCAGCCGCAATGGACTCAAAAACGTCTATTCCCTCGGCCAACAGCTTCGTATAAAGCTCGTCCAGTTCAGGAAGTCTTTCCTCCGCATACGGAAATATCTCCAAAATATCATCCTGGGTTAAAAAACCCTGCTCTCTCCCCCTCTTAATAAGCCCAATAACACCTTTTCTTACCATATACGCTTATTTATACTCTCCCGCTCTTTCACTCTATATTACAGAATTATACCCCGTTAGGTTATTTCTTCAAGCTCGTGCAGTTTTTTTGTCAGCTTACCAAATTTCTCTTGCGCTTTTTTAAGTTTTTTATTCTCTTTATTTTCTTCAAATACCTTAACCTGCTCAGCAACTTTCTCAAGCTCGGTTTTAATACCCGTGGCTTTCAGCTCCTTTTTTATTGCAGTGAGTTCCCGCTCTAAAGCCTCCGGTTTCTCTTCATCAATGTCTTCAATGTCCCTAAGAACCATCTCCGTAAAGCCCCCCGCCAGTTCCTTCGGTAATTTTGAAGCAAAAATTGACGGATCAAACTGCTTTTTCTTTTTTAGATAATCTCCAAGTTCTTCTAGAATTCTCCTGCAAAGAGAGCCTTTAACTAAAGATTTATAATCTCTTTTAAGTAATACCGCAGGGTCGTAGCGAAACCCCACCGAAAGCAGCCTCTCTTCCAATAGTTCTCTTCTTGTTTTTGTCTCACGATTGGTAACAACCACTTCACGAGATTCCGGCTTTCTAACTCGACTAGCAGTTTCAATTTGTTTGACAACGGCGTCTGTAGGAACACCTAATTTTTTGGCAACAAGCTCAACATAATGAGCTTGGACTATTTTATCTTTTATTGAAGATAGAACCGGTACAATTTCGCGACTTACTGCAGCTTTTGTTGCCCCACCGGTTCTTTTATGTTTCGAAAACACATAGTCAATAATAAAATCCCACACTCCAACGGCGTTCTTTACTGATTCTTTTAAAGCCTTGGGATTTTTTCGAGCCATATCGTCAGGGTCTTTGTATTTACCCAATCTTGCGACTCGAACATCAAGACCCTCGCGCTCGGCAATTTCTATACCCCGCCTTGCCGCATCGTCCCCTGCCACGTCTGCGTCGAGTGCCATTACAAGCTTCTGACTGTAACGGCTCAAAAGCTTCACTTGCTCCTGTGTTAACGCAGAGCCTTTAATTGCCACAACATTTTTTATCCCCGACTGCCAACTGGATATCATATCAAGCTCTCCTTCAACAACCACCGCAAATTTCTTTTTCTTAATTTCAGCTCTAGTCGTATTCAAACCATATAGTAATTTTGATTTTTGATAAATGTCTGTTTCAGGACTATTTATGTACTTAGCCATATCGGTCTTTGCACCCGGAAGAGTTCTCCCTGCAAAACCGGAGATGTTCCCTCGATGGTCAAAAAGTGGGAAAATTACCCTCCCTCTAAATCTATCAACCGGACCTCTTCCGAAAGAATATACTATTCCTACTTTTTCCAAATCGGATATCGTAATCTTCTTTTTGTCGACCAAATAGCTTTTTAAAGCCAAGGGAGCATTGGGCGAATAACCAAGCTTAAATGTTTTAATTGTATCAAGCTTTAATCCCCTGTCTTTTAATAAGTAATTAAGCGCTAACTTTCCAGCCGAATGTTTCAATAAAACATACGAATAAAAATGATTTGCCAGGGTGTTTATTTGATATAACTTCTCTCTCGCCGACCCTTTGCTGCCGGAAAAAGGTTTTAATTTAACACCGGCTCGGTCTGCTAGAAACTTCAACGCCTCATAAAACTCCATACCTTCGTATTGCTCTAAAAATGAGATAGCATCGCCACTTTCTCCGCATCCGAAACATTTGTATATCTGGAGTTCCGGGGAAACAACAAAAGAAGGAGTTTTTTCGCTATGAAACGGGCAAAGAGCTTTAAAATTGCGCCCTGCCTTTTTTAATTCAATATGTTCTCCGATAACCGCTACTATATCCGTTTTCGATTTTACTTCTTCAACTTGATCAGCCATACGTTTAAGGGGTAAGTTGCAACTCACTGCTCGCTACCATCCTTCTCACTTTGCAGGGTATATACATAGAACATGGCAGAGCAAGACGTAATAAATTTGCAACGCAAATTTAAACGTCCCAGCCATGTTGAACGTAATTCGCCTTTGGCGAAAACGTTCTTACGTGGCGGTGGGTACAGGATTCGTACACATTGTACTCTTTTCTTGCGTGTCTCGAAAACTGTATCCCAACGCGAATGAAATGAGCGGTGGGTACAGGATTCGAACCTGTGCAGGGATTGCTCCCTCGGGTTTTCAAGACCCGCGCATTTGGCCACTCTGCCAACCCACCAATTTACCCGCTTTCGCTTAGACGGACATTGTCTCGCCGAAGCCGAGCTGCAGCGAGGCAAAGGCGGAGGAGGTGGGATTCGAACCCACGCAGCCCGTAAGGACTCAGGTTCTCCAAACCTGTGCAATTGGCCACTATGCGACTCCTCCTTAAATCTTTACAAACTAGAGTCGGACAAGGTTCTCGCAAAGCGAGGTTCTTCTGCGACTCCTCCGAGTATTTATTAGGCTCGACAATTATATCAAATTTTCTTGCACCCCGGCACCTAAAATCTCATTTGCTTTTTCCAAAATATTTTTCTCTCGAGGATATGTTAGTCTTTCTCTTGCTTTTTTATACTCAAGCCATTCAACTTTCTCTGTTTCTTCTCCAAAACCTTCCTTTAAGTTTCTCTGCCATTCCATTAAGAAATAGGTGACAAATTTCGCAACTTTGCTTTTTTCTTTGTCCGTATAAAAATAATTGTCCGTTGCAATTTTACTAATGACTTTTACTTCTACTCCCCCCTCCTCTGCGACTTCTTTTATGGCAGCTTTTATAATTTGATTGGCGCTGGCTCTTTTGCTACCTGTTGCCAACTGTCCCGGTTTTTTCCCTCCCCTTTCGTCATCCAGCCATCCCTTGGGCAACCTCCAAACATCATCCGGATATTCTTTGCTGGGTTTTGATTTAGCAACCAACCACAACAGTTTTACCCCTGCCTCGCCGGCAGGCAGGTTTGAACTTTCACCTTTTATTTTTTTAAAAACCACGCCGCCTGCTGAAAACTCACGCCTCATGAAAATACCCCCCGCCTGCTTGCCCCCCAATATTTGCTCCTTGAGCCGTTTACGAAAAGTGCCCAAAAGGCGAAAGGTAAAAATGGGAGGGCTGAAAACTCTCTTTTCATAAAAATTATTTTAACTTGTTTGCGTCTTTTCTTTAAGCGGGGTTCGAGAGGAAGCCCCAGCCTCCATGCTTGGGGAGGTTTCATTCTTGATTCAATTTATTCAGCTTCTTTTCCAATTCCATCTTTTTATTCCAAATTCTATATTCCTTTCTTGCCTGCCTTAACATTGTTTGTTCTCTTTTTGAGGAAAGTTTTCTTACTGCTTTCGCGTACTCGAGCCATTTATGCGCCGCAAACCCAATTGCTTCACCGGAAGGTTCTTTCAAAAGCATCAGATAATACAAATACCTTTGAGGAAGAGTCTTTCCATTAATTGTCGTAACACCTCCCGCTCTTCCTGCTTCCTCCAAAGCTTGAGTGGTCATACCTCCTTTTTCACCCATCATCCTCATAGCCGCTCGAACTGACGATTCACCCTTTCGTACAACAACCTTAGGAATTTCCCACCCATCATTCTCGGCCTGTTTTGTTATAAGCCAGCGGGATTTCCCTCTTCCTTCTTTGAATACTATTGCACCTGAGACTAATACTAGTTTTTCCACGTTAATTGATAAAATTGTGCTTTGTAATAAAAGCCCTACCTGACCCTGACTTTAGATATTTCTCAAAATCATAAGCTGAATATTTATTGTTAAATGCAAAATAGCTAACAAGCTCAATAGGCAATCTGTCTTTAGTTGAAGGAATTTGCCCAAGTTTATGTCCTTTCATTCGCTCCTTCAAGTTCGACGTACAACCAAGATATGTTCGTTTATCAGAACACTTCAATATATAAACAAAGTACATTATACGCACTTTCGCTGACGATCCTCGATTAAAGTATCAATCATGTTTTAATTTTAAAAAGCTTTTTTTATAATGTCCGCCTTCGTTAAGGCTACGACAAGCTGAGTCCGCTTTCGCTCAAGCGGTCTTCGGCTCGCCGAAGTCGAGCTACAGCGAGACGAAGGCGGTGGGAACAGGATTCGTACACACTGCACATTTCTTTACTTGAGTGTCTCGAAAACTGTGCCCAACGCGAATGAAATGAGCGGTGGGAACAGGATTCGAACCTGCGCGTCCCTTTCGGGACAATGGTTTAGCAAACCATCGCTTTAGACCACTCAGCCATCCCACCAACTTAAAATCCTAATTTCCAAACTCGCAGAGTCAAGCTCCGCTTATTTCAAATTTCAAATCTCCAAATAATTTTAATTCGACTCCTAAAAAACTCAATACAAATATTTGGAAATGTTTGCTATGCTTATTATATCAAAGAGCAATTGTAGAATGAATCACGAAATTACTATATAATTAATTTGATCTCTTTATAACTTGATAAACTTTCAACATGCCTGCTAAAAAACAAAATCAAACAGCAAGTTCCCCAAAAGAAACTGTTGATCCCCAGACCGAAATGCCTTCGAGAATAATAAAGCAGGAACCGGAAAGGACAGTTTTTTCTTGGAAAGCTCCTATTAGGCCATTTAAGCGACGCGATAGGGAGTTTTGGATTACTACTATTGTAATAGCTGTTATTTTTGGACTTATTCTGTTTTTGATCGAGGGGGTTATGCCTGTTATATTAATTGTCTCAATTGTCTTTCTATTTTATGTACTTTCTACTGTTGAACCGGAAGAAATCGATTATAAAATAACTAATATCGGTATTAAAATTGTGGACAAGGTAACACCATGGGAACTTCTCACCAGGTATTGGTTCTCAAAACGCTATAATAGCAGGCTCTTGATCTTTGAGATGGTCACTCTTCCCGGAAGGCTTGAGCTGGTAATTCACGAAAAAGACAAAGAAAGTTTAAAGAAACAGCTTAACAAATACGTCATTGAAGAGGAGGTTCCGCCTTCCAATTTGGACAGGACGGCTAATTGGTTATCCAATAAATTCCCCGGAAACAAGTGACTTTCTCACTTCATAAATTTACTATCAAACTAATATTTTAGAATATCCTAAAGATAGCGAAAATCATCCTGAGTACATTTGTTGCATTAAGTGTAACCGGAATCGAAGGATCTTTCGTTCCGTTGTTCTAAAAGAATCTATAAAATGATAAAATATCTCGGCACACGGAGGCGTAGCTCAACTGGACAGAGCATCACGTTGCGGACGTGAAGGTTGTGAGTTCAAGTCTCACCGCCTCTACTAGGGAGGCTCCACGGGCGTTGCCTGTGGCTTCCTCTTTCCTTTTTACCCTGCTAAGGGGGGTTTGCCTGTCGGTAAATTGATACTTATCTGCGAGATTCCCCCGCAGTTTTATGACCGGACGGAATAAGAGTTTTGAGCACTTTAATTACAGACAACATTGCGAAATCCCGTATGGTGCGGAGGGTTGGCTGAGCGGTCTAAAGCGATGGTCTCGAAAACCATTCTCCCGTAAGGGAGGCACAGGTTCGAATCCTGTACCCTCCGCATCCTACGGGACGAATCCCTGTCTGCCCTGAACCTTTTTGGTAGGGTGCCTTTACTTAGCAATTGTTAATGCCCAAACGTTTTTTGCTCCGTTTCGCTTAAGAACTTTGCACATCTCTTTTAGGGTCATTCCGGTTGTCCAAACGTCGTCAAAGATAATGTAGGACTGGTCAATTGAAAATTTTTCTGACTTGAATTTTGAATTGATAGCAAAGACACCTCTAACGTTGGATATCCTTTCTTTACCTTTTAATTCTGTCTGTGGTTTCGCGTTTACTTTTCGAGTTACAATGTCATCTACGAAACTCCAGCCCATACCTTTTGCCAACAACTTACCAACCTCAACGGATTGATTAAAACCTCTCCAATTCTTTCTTGTTTTATAAAGCGGTATCGGAATTAAAATAGCCTTTTCGGGTAACGCCGTAATATTGCCTTTCAAGAAATTGCGTATATAAAAAGAGAGTTCTTTGGCGATTTCGTAGGCAAATTTATACTTCAGATTAATTATTGATTTCCTTATAACTTTCTCATATTTCCAAACTGAGACTGCCCCATCCAAACCAAAAGGTTTCTTGCATCTTACGTGTGTCACTCCGTCAATTGAAGCCCTTCCACAGACAATACACAATTGCCTTGAAGGGTTCACTTCATTGATACATAAACTACAAACGTACCTACCTCCTCTGCCACAAGATATACATTTTTTGGGAAAAAGAACGCTCAGAATATCCACATTTTATTATTGCACTAAAAAACCCACCAGTTGAGGCGGGTTTTCTTGTGGAGACGGAGGCTTGTCCGCCTCTGGCGGAGAATTGCACAATCACCTTCGGTGGTAGAAATCAATATCCTGAAGTCAAAACGAACAAAGTGAGTGGAGACGGAGGGAATTGAACCCTCGTCCGAAGAATGAATCTAAAATCGTCTACAAGCTTAGCTGATTTATGTTTTTAACTTCCAATCTTACCAATCAGCAGGACAATTGAAAGTTTAGCTTAGTAACTTAAGTAAATACTTTAAGCCAAAAGCATCTACCGCATCTTGTCTGGTTTATGCCCATCCGGAATGGACAAGAAGCATATCCTTAGGACACCTGATTAGGCGAAAGCCCAATTAGGACTGCCATGATTTCTCTTGGCGAGTATAATTTTGGTTATTGATTAACGAGTAAAACCAAACTCGGCTTGCAGATTTTAAAGAACGCTTCTCCGTCGAAACCTTTACGTCCCCTCGTCGCAACGCAACGAGCTTTCTTTCATCCCGCTTACGCGTGATATCCAGCCGCCAGTCGGTTGCTCCTCTCAAAATTTGCTCATGCAAATTTTGTTGAAAATATCTAACTCTTTAATTTTCAAGTATTTAAATTTTAACAGAATCCTTTAATTGTCGTTCTAGCTCTCTTTCGATGTCTTTCTTCTTCAAAAGTTCTTTTTTCTGAAATCTCTTCTTGGACTTAGCTAAAGCTATCTCAACCTTGACTAAAGGACCCCTAGTATACACTTTTGTAGGCACAAGAGTCAACTTCTTAGCCTTGACTTTGGCATTGATTGAAAATATCTCATTTTTATGTAAAAGAAGTTTTCTACTACGAGTCGATTTATAATCACTAATGCCTTGAACAGGAACTATAGCATTTATTAAATATATTTCGTTACCAATTGGTTTTGCATAAGACTGGGATAAGTCAATATTTCCCTTTTTAATTTCCTTTACTTCGGCACCTATTAGAGATATGCCTGCTTCATACTTTTCGAGCAATTTGTAATCAAACCTTGCTTTTCTGTTAATTTTCTTCATTAAAAAGGATTCTACAAGTGTTTTAACTCAATTGAAAGAAGTTTTCCGTCTTTAAGAAAAATTATCTTACCTTCTGACTCGGAAACAACTATGTCTTTCGCTCCCGAAATATCTTCCGCTAAATACTGTGCTTGAAAGTTTCCATCCTTATCGACTACCACAACTCTTTTCCCCCGGCTATCTAAAATATAAAGATTCTCAGTATCCTCCCTTGTATAAATTGCATTACCATTTACAAGCTCCGGAGCCAATCCCTTAATCGAAAAACTTAAACGATTGCCCATGCTAAATCTGCTTATATCCCCATTCTTCTTCAAAACCCAAATCGTGCCATCAATCACCCAGTCAACTACTTCGGAAAAATCTGTATCTACGCCTTCGGCAATCCAGCTCTTTCTATCGGCAAAACCGCTTTCGGTCGAAACATATCTTGATATGTCGGAGGCATCCTTTTCAAGGAAGTAAAGGTTACTCGTATAAGCAAAAAGCATTACATCACCCAACCAATCCTTTTCGGCAACTTCTTCTTTTGATGTTTTTGAAACCTCAAAAATTCCGTCGTCGTTTATCACGAAAATTCTA
>Ga0114923_10003376_pt1 | contig 10770 bp, 9 predicted proteins | sample SumtaG_FD_89578 | JGI IMG/M metagenome (GOLD analysis project Ga0114923, IMG submission 89578) | Deep subsurface microbial communities from Indian Ocean to uncover new lineages of life (NeLLi) - Sumatra_00157 metaG | ecosystem: Environmental > Aquatic > Marine > Oceanic > Sediment | place: near...
CATACAACACTTGTGATCGGCGAACTGATAAGAGACTGGCCGATATTTCACGGGCCCTTCGAAAACGCTGACAGGGTCATAGGCATCTCACCTGTTAAGGACCATCAGCGAAGCGGAGCTTCGATGAGTATGAAGAACTTCTATGGTCTGTTGGGGGGGCGGCGAAATATCTTTCATCAGGACATCAACACGATAATTGCCGAGCTGGCCATGATGGTAAAACCCACGCTGGTGATACTGGATGGAACGGAAGTAATGACCAGCAACGGACCCACGGGCGGCTCGTTGTCAGACTTAACGAGGAAAAACACACTGATTGCGAGTACGGATATGGTGGCGGCCGATTCTTTCGGCTGCTCTCTTTTGGGTCTTAAACCATCTGACCTGCCCTATCTTGCAAAGGCCGAAGCGGCACAGGCGGGAACAACGGATTTTGAATCGCTTAAGCCGAGGATTGCTCAGGTGAGCTAAAAGTCACTTATGAAAATTGTAGCTACAAGACGAATAAGTCAGGCGTTCTTTTTCGTGTTGTTTGTCTGGCTGTGTATTGTCAGCACAATTGGAGAAACGTTCTGGCAGATTCGCGCCTGGCCGATAAATTTCTTTTTGCAGCTTGACCCGCTTGTCGCGATAGGCACGCTTCTTACAACGCACACGATTTACAAGGGACTTGTTTGGGCGCTGGTTACGGTTGTGCTGACGATTATCTTCGGCAGGTTCTTCTGCAGTTGGGTATGCCCGTTTGGGTCGCTGCATCATTTCACAGGTTTTCTGGCCAATCGCAAAAAGGCAGCTGCTGAAAGAATCAGGCTAAACAGGTACCGAAAAGCACAGTGCATAAAATACGTCATTTTAGTTTTCCTGCTTTTTATGGCGGCGTTTCCGTCACTGGCCGCAACACTGCAAACCGGTCTGCTCGACCCGATACCGCTTGTGACTCGCTCATTTAACCTGGTACTGGTGCCGATTTTCGATAAAGGATTTAATCTTGCTTCGGCAGGCGAGCGTTTCTATGAGGGGGCCTGGCTGATATTGGCTATGTTCGCAACGGCCGTTCTGCTCAATCTCGTAATTCCACGGTTTTATTGTCGATTCGTATGTCCCCTGGGGGCGATGTTTGGCATTCTGGGAAGGTTTGCAATATGGCGTATCGGTAAAAACAAGGCTGAACGCATCGACTGCAAGCTTTGCGAAAAGGCCTGCGAAGGCGGCTGTGAGCCGGCAGGCCAAATCAGAATCAGCGAATGCGTGCTATGCTTTAACTGCCGGGCCGACTGTGAGCATGAGCTTATCAGCTACCAGAGACAAAAGTCACTCGCAGGCGAAGTAACGAGTGCGGATATTTCCCGCAGGGGATTTGTGCTTTCGCTGGCAAGTGGCGTCCTGGCTGTGCCGGCATTAAGATTAAGTAACAAACTCGGCAGCAACTGGTCGGCTAAGACTATCCGGCCGCCCGGAGCACTGGCCGAACAAGAATTTCTCAAACGCTGCATCAAGTGCGGCCAATGTATGCGCATCTGTCCCACCAATGTTATTCAGCCCGGCGGTATTGACGGTGGGCTGGAAGGACTGTGGACGCCTGTACTGAACAACCGAATAGGTTCGAGCGGCTGTCAGTACAACTGCGTAGCCTGCGGGCAGGTCTGTCCGACGGCGGCAATCAGGCCTATTATGCTGGATGAAAAACAAGGCAAGGGTGAATTTGTCCAGGCAGGGCCAATAAAACTTGGAACCGCATTTGTAGACCGCGGCAGATGCCTGCCCTGGGCGTTTGACGCACCCTGCATTGTCTGCCAGGAGAACTGCCCGGTAAGTCCAAAAGCGATTTTCACCCGTGAGGTTTTCAATACGGTCCGCGGAGGTGAGCTGACCGTAAAGAAATCCACCGACAACACCATAACGACAGTTGAAAAAAGCATTACCGAGAGGTTTGCCACCGGCGATTATTATTGCGTTGCAGCGGACGGAAAACGCAGGAAAATTATTGCAAATACCGAAAACTCGATAACAATAAGCTCGGCGGGCGAAACTGCGAAAAAACCTGCTCCGGGCAGTAAAATCGAGATTCAAGTTCGGCTGCAACGTCCTTTCATTGACATCGAAAAATGTATCGGCTGTGGGGTCTGCGAACATGAATGTCCTGTAAGCGGTAAAAGAGCAATAAGGGTATCCGCTGAAGACGAGACAAGAAACAAAAAGGCGAGGATATCGCTGAGTTCCCGATAGAATACTCATTAGGAGATTATTGTGATGAAAGAAAAACAAGACAAAATAAACAGAAGAAAGTTTCTCAAGACCGTCGGCGCCGCGGGTACGGGGGCTTTGTTTGCCTCAGGTATGAGTAGTAGGACCAATGCGGATAAATCAGACTCTGGGCAGGAAAGTAAGGAGGTTGAATTTCCGCAGGTACCAACACGCAAGCTCGGAAAAACCAATATCGACGTTCCCATTTTGTCTTTCGGGGCGATGTTCAACATTATCGAGAACCAGCTTATGCTTCATAATACTCTTAAGTGGGGCGTTAATTACTGGGACACTGCCAACAGTTACGCCGGCGGCAATAGTGAAATCGGTATAGGTAAGTTTTTTGCCAGGAATCCTGAATTGCGAGAGAAAGTGCTTTTGGTCACCAAGGCGTCGAATGCAAAAAAAGAACCGACTCCACCGGCGATAGCAAAGAAGGTCGAAGAGCTTCTGCAAGAGTCGCTTCGACGAATGAACACAGATTACATTGACATTTACTACGGTGTGCATGAGCTGCGGGACCCGGTCCAACTCGATGATGAACTGAGAAAATGGGCCGAAAGTGCGAAAAAGCGAAAACTGATACGTTACTTCGGCGTCACCACCCACATCAATATGGCCGAGTGTCTGCAGGCCGCCGCCAAGCTCGACTGGATTGACGTGATAATGGTCAAGTACAACTATCGCTTGATGCAGGATGCGAAAATGCAGGCGGCCGTCGAGGCCTGCCACAAGGCCAACATCGGTCTTGTCGCGATGAAGGTGCAGGCACTGCGGCGCAAAGAAAAACTCGATGAAGCAGTTACAGACAAGATGGTCAAACACTTCGAGCAGCAGGGCTTCACAGCAGGCCAAGCCAAGATAAAGGCTGTGCTGGACGATAAGCGATTTGCCTCTGCATGCGTTGGAATGAAGACTATTGGGCTTTTGACAGAGAATGTCGCAGCAGCACTGGACAAAACCAAACTTGCAGACAGTGACCAGCAGGTTCTGGCAGAATACGCCAGGGCGACCTGCGACGGTTTTTGTGCCGGCTGTGCAAATATCTGTGAGTCTGCCCTGAGCGAGCCTTTGCCGTATATCAGTGATGTTATGCGGTATTTGATGTATTACGACAGCTACGGCGATAAAGACATGGCCAGGAAACTGTTCGCAAAGATACCCGCAGAGGCCAAAAGCAGATTGTTAAGCGCTGATTACGGCCTTGCTGAGGCTCGCTGTCCGCAGCGTATCCCGATAGCCAAAGTCGTTGCCGAAGCAGTAAGTAAGTTGGGTTAACGCCTGACTTTATTTTGACGTCAGCTTCAGACAGTTCCAAGAGCTGTTGTATTGCCTTTGCTGCGTTCGGCGTCACGGATACGGTATAGTCATGCCTGACGACCGGGCCACTATCCGACCATCGCGGATTACAACGACTGGTCGGAGAAATCGTTTTCCTGTACGACTATGATTTTTGGTGTCCCAGAAGGTGCACGGCTGCTCAACGGATTCGAGTATCGTGACATCGGCGGGAGCTGAGACCTTGAGCGTACCCAGGTTCGGAATACGCCCAATTATTCGAGCCGGGTTGATGGTGGTCATGGCTACAACTTCCTCGAGCCCAAAGCCAAGGTTCAAAAACTTGCTCATCACCCAGGGCAAATAGGGTTTGCCCGGCGATTTGGTACTGGGCACATGGAGGTCGCTGCTGAGCGTATCCGGGAGCAACCCTTGTGCTATTGCGGCTTCGGCAATCGTGTAATCAAAGCTGCCTTTGCCATGTCCCACATCGATAATCACTCCGCGCGCCTTTGCGGCCAAGGCAGCAGGCAATACCTTACCGTTTTGAACGGTATTGTTGCCGGAACTGCTATAGACATGTGTCAATATATCTCCCGGACGCAGCAAGTCCAGAAGATCAGATAAGTCACCTGGTGCTTTGCCAATGTGGCACATAACACGGGACCCTCTTCCGACCTTTTCTGCCGCTTTGATGGCACGACGGAGCGGTTCCAGACCATTTTTGCCTACTATCTGGCGCCCTTCCCGCACTTTGAGACCTATCAGAATATCTGAGTGAGCCGAGACGGTTTCAGCCGCCTTATCAACTGACGCATCATTGATGTCGAGCAGTTCCGGTGCGGGCCATTGTGTCAGGCCGAGGCGGGAGATATTAAGAAACGCAAAAGTTCGGGTTTGCATTTTGCCAAGAATGCCATGACGAAAACTCTCGAAGTCCGGATACCCCTTATCACCTGCACTAACACACGTCGTAACAGCTGTAAACGGCATGAGATCATCCACCGGCAGGCCCAAAGACTCTCCCTTTAAGCCAATATGCCCGTGCATATCGATGAGTCCGGGAATCACGAGTTTGCCCTTTGCGTCGATAACCTGCCTGGCTGAAACATCGGCTATTTCCGGTTCAACGCGGACAATTCGTCCATCGTGCACTACGATATCTCGTATACCATGCAGGGCCTGACTGGGATCGATAACGTCGCCGGCACGAATCAGAATATCGTATGAGAACGGCACCTGCTCGGATGAACGCGTTTCTTTGGAACACAGCGTAGCCGTGGCGACGGCGGCGAGTTTTAGAAATCGCCGTCGTGATAATTTCGAATCGCTTTTCATATCGACTACTATATCAATTCTACCGCGTTCCGCAATTCCTGACATCAATTTGATGTTATTGATGTTTGTCCGAGCTTTCCCATATAACTTTCCACATCCCTGCCCGGATACCCGCGGATGTGAGAGACAGGCTGACGACAGGCGGTACCAAAATGCTTGTACCCGCAACGAGTGGGAAATTGTCCGCGTTTTTCAACAGCAACTCTGCGAAAAATCCTCGGCCTTCCTATGCCACAAACGCTGTAATAACAACAAGTTAGGATAGCAAAACCCGAATTTCCTTGCCTGGCAACATGATTTTCGGCTATAATAACATCATAAATAAGAGGGTGGAATTTGAAGTTTTTTCAGGCAAACGAATGATGAAGAAATTTTACTACGAAAAGTGGCTTCCCTTTACGTTCACTAAGAAACGTATTCTGATTCTGGCGATAGCAAGTTATCTTGCTCTTTGCTGAGAGTCAGCAACTAATACCAACCTTTTTGAACCGCCCGACAAAGGGCGGTTTTTTTATTTGTCCAAACAGGCCAAAATCTGGCATACTGGATGCTCGAGTTTACCCTTATAGAAACCGTTTCATTGTTCGAGGAAAAACGAAATGATAATAGTCACCGGCGGAGCCGGCTTCATAGGTTCGGCACTGGTCGCAGCTTTGAACGGCAGAAATATCACCGATATCCTGGCAGTGGACGAGCCGAGTGGCTTTGGCGATTTAGAGCGGCAAAAACAACAAAACCTTTCAAACCTGGATTTTGCGGATTATCTCGGCAAGGATGAATTCCTTGGCAAAGTTGTCGACGGCAAAATTACCTGGGCAGTAGAAGCAGTTCTGCATATGGGAGCCTGCTCAAGCACGACTGAGACGAATACAGCCTACCTGACCGAGAACAACTACGAATATACGCGTATTTTGGCCAACTGGACAATCAAATCGAATATCCGCTTTATCTACGCCTCCAGCGCAGCAACTTATGGCGACGGCTCTGCAGGCTTCAACGACGATGAGGCAGCCATTGACAAACTCAAGCCGTTGAACGCGTACGGTTATTCAAAGCAGCTTTTTGACTTGTGGGCCAGAGACGAAGGGCTGCTGAAAAAAATCGTCGGGCTGAAATATTTCAACGTCTTTGGTCCCAACGAATATCACAAAGCTGATATGCGAAGCTTTGTCGTGAAGGCCTTTGAGCAGATAAAAGAAACAAACAAGGTTCGGCTTTTCAAATCATACAAGCCAGAATATAAAGACGGTGAGCAGATGCGCGATTTCATCTATATCAAAGACGCCGTCGATATGACGCTGTTCTTTTTGGATAATCCGAAAGTAAACGGACTTTTTAATATCGGCACGGGCACAGGCCATACCTGGAACGATTTGGTTAAAGCTGTATTCGCGGCAATGCAAATGGAGCCCAACATCGAGTACATTGACATGCCCGACGCCATACGAAACCAGTATCAATACTACACCTGCGCCGATATGAGCAAACTCAAACAAGCCGGCTACTCCAAAGAACCTACGCCGCTTGAAGAAGCAGTTAAAGATTATGTCCAAAATTATCTTGTCAAAGGCGCCAATCTTGTGAGCGTCTGACACCGATTCAGGGAAAGTGAGCGAAATGATTATGAGAAGGTTTTCCAAAAAGGCGCAGGCAACAGCAGAAAAGTATCTGGTTTCCATGGGTACTTCGGCAGACCAACTGACTGATGAACAGCTGAAGATTGTCGTAAACTTCACAAAAGCGCGTCGGGTTACTACGCCGATGGTGGTTGCATTTGTCGTACTGGGTTTGGCGCTGGGGTGGCTTGGCTTTGTCTACAACGGCTGGGCCGAAAGAAAGATTGAAAAAGCAACACCTGCCAGGACGATATTTCTTAGCGAGGCCGACAATGACGCGGTCATGTCAATAGAACCGTACGAAATCAAAACCTATCTGGAATCACTTGCCAGCCTGTCGTTTAACACCGGACCTGCATTTATGCTTGCGGTCGTTCTTTTGTCATTGGCCGTCATAATTCCCCTTTACAGGCGCTCGACCGCCAACCTGCTGGAAGCGTTCATTTCGGCAGGGCAAGGTGCTCAAAATCCGGCAGATTCCAGACCCCCGGATTAGCATACGATGCCTTTTACGCCGTATCATCTTGGACCAAGTGGATTTGTCGGTCTTTTGCTGCGCAAGTGGATTGACCTTCCCGTATTTGTACTGGCCAATGTCGTGGTCGATATTGAGGTCCTGTTTTTCAACAAATGGCCGATACATAGACACTTCCACACACTTTTGATTGGGGCTGTCGCAGGAGCGATATGGGCTGCGGCGGCGTATCCGCTACGGGCCGTTTTCGGCAAGCTGATGAACTTTCTGCGGCTGCCTTACAAAAGCACCCCTTTGAAGATGATTGTCTCCGGCATTCTCGGAGCCTGGCTTCACGTCGCCATTGACGCCGTCTATCACTATGATGTCCTTTTATTTTGGCCCAACAGGGCAAGGCCGCTATTCAACATATTAACTCAGTCACAGGTAAAATTTGTATGCATCGGCTTTTTCGTAGCGGCAGCAGCGGTATACCTGGTCGGCCGGATTCGTCAAACAAGGGCGAATAACAGCCCTGCGAAGCCGTTGAACCGCACCCAATAGCCCCTTAAGCTGATTGTTGCTTGCTTGTGGACAATCGCTTATAATCCTGTCTTTCAGGAAACACGAATTCAAAAAGAGAATCTATGGCTAACACGCTGGCAAAACAGCTTGAATTACTCAAACGCGGCACGGTTGAGATTTTCACCGAGAATGAGCTAACCGAGAAGCTCGCCGCTGCCGCCAAACAAGGCAGGCAGCTTCGGATAAAACTCGGTCTGGACCCGACCAGCCCTGACATTCACCTTGGTCATACAGTTGTGCTGCGAAAAATGCGGCAGTTCCAGGACCTCGGTCATAAGGCAATTCTTATTATCGGTGACTATACCGCGCGAATCGGCGACCCAACGGGCCAGGACAACACACGACCGATGCTGTCCGCCGAGCAAATCAAGCAAAACGCAGAGACGTATCTTCTGCAGGCCGGCAAAATCGTGGATACATCGAAAGAAAAACTGCAGATTATGTACAACAGTAAATGGCTGGACAAAATAACTGCTATGGACTTGATTCAGCTCGCCGCCAAAAAGACCGTCTCTCAGATGCTGCAGCGCGACAGCTTTAAAAAGCGGCTGCAGGCGGATGTGGATGTTTACATGCATGAATTTCTGTATCCTTTGATGCAGGGCTACGACTCGGTTGCCATTGAAAGCGATGTCGAACTGGGCGGCACTGACCAGACATTCAATAACCTTGTCGGCAGGGACATCCAAAAAGCCTACGGACAGAACCCGCAGATAGTAATTACTATGCCGATATTGGTGGGTCTTGACGGCAAGGAAAAAATGAGCAAGTCCAAGGGCAATTACATAGGCGTAACCGATGAAGCCGGTGATATGTTCGGCAAGGTTATGAGCATCTCGGACGATATGATGGAAAACTACTTTACGCTGCTAACCGACCTGCCCGCCGAAAGAATTGCCGAGTTGACAGACTCCAGCAAAACGCATCCCAAAGAGGCAAAAGTACTTCTGGGAAAAACTATCGTTGCTCAGTTCTACGACCAAGCCGCAGCCGAATCAGCAGCGGCGCAGTTCGACAAGGTCTTTGCGCAGAAACAACTGCCTGATGAAATGCCTGAAGTCGAAGTAACCGCCGAGCCTGTCTCACTTAAACAGCTTCTTGTCACGTGCAAACTGGTATCGACGGGCGGTGAGGCCAAGCGTATGGCTGCCCAGTCAGCCGTTACTATCAACGAGCGTAAAATTACCGACCCGAACGCACAAATTACACCTGCTGACGGTATGGTAATTCAGGTCGGAAAAAGAAGGTTTGCAAAACTCAAAATCAATTGATGGCGATGGAGCTACCTAAACTACGACAACCTGATAGATACATCGGCCTGTACGTGGTTGATTTCGGCGAGCACTGCAGTGTCGGTTTTACGGCTGAAGAAGTGGCCGAGCTGCTTGAGAGCGAAAGATACAAAGACAGCAAGGTCTACAAGATCCACAAGGCTTATCCGGACGGCACGGTCGAGCTAAAGGGGATTCTGCCGGAGCTTTTTCAGCTCGAAGCAGGGATGCTATTTTACTCAACAGAGCTTGAAACCGCAACGGATGATTTCAGGAAGCTTGTCGGCCTGGCCGTAAAAGTGGCCCCGCCCTGCCGTGCCAGGGTGCACCTGGCCAGGTACAATGAAAACAAGTTTGCGGTGGCTCTTATATACCCGGCTGAATATGATGACCAGCTAAGCCGCTGGCTTCTGGACGGCAAGTACAAAACCGCAGGGTCAGCCGAGGGCGGCATAGAGGCGATTGGGCGCTATTACAGCACAGAAGTTGAGATTCTCGAGAAACATCAATTGTTCAGCCGGCCCGAATTCGAAAGTCGCCACGGCCAGGAACTTCTGGCTGGTGTCAAACTGGCGGTACAACGTTAGCCCGGGCTGCAAGAGATCTATGGAATTAGCCAATGGTCGCGCATAACAAGACAAGTTCGTTTTTGGGACTTCTGGCCGGGCGAATATTGGCAATGTTCGGCAAGAGAAAAATCGAGCCGACAAGCGAGGACCTGAAAAAGGCTGAATTCAAAGCAAGTACCCAGCGGATTGGATTCCGATTTACCCGGAGATTGCGCAATGCGTTTCGCGCCAGATGGATAAAGCGAATGTAGTCTGATAAGGACATTTCCCGGAGTCTTAATTATGGCCGAACCAGCAATAACAGCAGCACCGGGCGCCGAGCCACAACTAAGTGAAAACGCCCTGACGGTATTACAGAACAGATACCTCACTCGGGACGAAAAGGGTAAATGTATAGAAACACCGGGCCAGCTTTTCAGCAGGGTGGCGCTTCTGCTGGCCGGTGCCGAAGCAAAATATAGCGCCACCGAGGCGCAAATCAAAGAATGGCACAGGAAGTTTTATGAGTTGCTGGCATCGCTGAAATTCCTGCCGAATTCGCCGGCCCTTATGAACGCGGGTCGGCCCAGCGGGATGCTAAGCGCCTGCTTTGTCCTGCCCATCGAGGACAGTATTGAAGGTATATTTGAGACAATCAAGCAGACTGCCCTGATTCAAAAGGCTGGCGGCGGCACCGGTTTTTCCTTCGATAAGCTCAGACCTACAGGCGACCGTGTGGCATCATCAGGCGGGACGACATCGGGGCCAATCAGCTTCTGGCGGGTCTTTTCCGAAGCAACCAATGCCATCCAGCAGGGTGCGTTCCGCAGGGGCGCAAACATGGGCATGATGAGCGCCGAGCACCCTGATATATTGAAATTCCTCTTCGCCAAACAGAACCTGGAAGCCTTTACCAATTTCAACATATCGGTCAAGGTGAACGACGACTGGATGAAAAAGGTCGCCAAGGGTGGCAGTGTGCCGCACGTCGTTACAAACCCGCGGACGGGCCTGCATTACCTGCTGCCTCGCAAACTCGATATTGAAAATTACACAATCAACGACCTGCACCCTGTGGGCAAGAAACCGCCTGGGTCAGTAGTAAATGCGGGCAAGTTTTTCACTGCGGCGGACATCTGGAAGATGATAATCCGCTGTGCCCACAAGACCGGCGAACCCGGCGTGGCATTTATTGACCGGATAAATCGGGACAACCCAACTCCTTCGCTCGGCCGAATAGAGACAACCAACCCCTGTGGTGAGCAGCCGCTGCTGGACTATGAAGCCTGCACGCTCGGGAGCAGTAACCTCGTGCGGTTTGTGACCAACAGAGACGAACAGCCCGATTTGGACTGGGCCGGCCTTGAACAGACCGTAAAACTGGGCGTGCGGGTTCTGGACAATCTCATAGACGCATGCAATTTTCCGGTCAGAGA
>Ga0114923_10003378_pt1 | contig 10767 bp, 9 predicted proteins | sample SumtaG_FD_89578 | JGI IMG/M metagenome (GOLD analysis project Ga0114923, IMG submission 89578) | Deep subsurface microbial communities from Indian Ocean to uncover new lineages of life (NeLLi) - Sumatra_00157 metaG | ecosystem: Environmental > Aquatic > Marine > Oceanic > Sediment | place: near...
AATCATTGAAGCAGCTGAAACAGCATTTTCTAAAGCAGATATTACTACTTTAGTAGGATCTAAAATACCAGCCTCAACCATATTAACTATTTCTCCAGTAGCGGCGTTATAACCATCAACCCAATCTAAATTACCCTTAACATCTTTCTGATCAGTAATACCTTTAACTATTTTGTAAAGATTAACTTTATCTGCACCCGTATTGGCAATAATTTGTTGCAAAGGAGCCTGAATAGCTCTTGTAATAATTTCTTGACCAGCAGAATAAGCTTGATGAGCGTCAGAATCAGAATCTTTCTTCTTTGGAGCATCAACCAAGAAAGAAGCTGCTGTTAAAGCAATACCTCCTCCTGGAACCATTCCTTCCTCTACTGCTGCTTTTGCTGCAGCTAAAGCATCTTCTACTTTGTGCTGAGCAGCTTTTCTTTCAACTTCTGTAGCAGCACCAACCTTGATAACTGCAACACCTCCAGATAATTTAGCCAATCTTTCCTGAAGCTTTTCTTTATCAAAATTAGAATCAGTCTTATCAATGGCTTTCTTAATTTGAGAAATTCTATTATCAATTGCTGATTTTTCTCCCTTGCCCTCAACAATAATAGTTCTTTCTTTGTCAGAAACTATCTTTCTAGCTGAACCTAACTTATCTAACTCCACATTCTCTAGTTTTAATCCCAAATCTTCAGAAATAAACTGAGCACCAGTAACAATAGCAATATCTTCAAGAATTTGCTTTTTACTGTCTCCAAATCCAGGAGCTTTAATAGCTAATACGCTAAAAATTCCTCTTAATTTATTAACTACCAATGTAGCAAGGGCATCCCCTTCTACATCATCAGCAATAATAACTAATTCTTTTTTGCCAGTCTTACCTACCTTCTCTAAGATAGGTAATATTTCTTGAATACTAGAAATCTTTTTATCTGTTACTAAAACATAAGAATTTTCAAGAACAGACTCCATTCTTTCTGTATCAGTAATCATATAAGGAGAAATGTATCCTTTATCAAAGTGTAGACCTTTTACAATTTCTTTTTCTAAACCAAAAGTGTTTGATTCTTCAACAGTAACAACTCCATCCTTTCCTATTTCTTCCATTACTTCAGCGATTAAATTACCAATTTTTTCACTTTCAGAAGAAATAGTAGCTACTTTAACTAAATCTTCTTTGTTTTTTATCTTTTTAGAAACTTTCTTTAAAAAATCTGTAATAGACTTAACTCTATCTTTCATTCCTCTACTAATATCCGCAGGAGCATAACCTGCTTCAACAAGCTTTAATCCTTCCTGAACCATGCTTTGAACCAAAACAACAGCTGTTGTTGTTCCATCACCAACAGAATCATTGGTTTTTTCAGAAGCTTCTTTAATAATCTCTGCTCCCATATTCTCTGTTTTATCCTTTAATTCAATGCTTTTAGCAATTGTTACTCCATCATTAGTAATAACAGGAACGCCAAAGCTTTGATCTAAAACAACGTTTCTTCCACCTGGACCTAAAGTAACCTTAACAGCGTTAGCTAGCTTATCTACACCAGCTTTTAACTTCTTGCGAGCTATGTCTTTATATAAAATGTTTTTTGCCATAGAAATTAAATTAATTATTTAATAATAGCTAAAATATTTTCTTGTTTAGCGATAAGATAATCTTTACCATCAATTTTTATCTCACTTGGTCCATATTTACTAAACAAAACCTTTTGACCTACTTTTACTTCCATAGGAATTAACTTTCCTGCGGAGGTTTTTTTACCAGGACCAACAGCAATAATCTTTCCTTGCTCTGGCATTTCTTTATTTGCTGTTTCTGGTAATAAAATACCGAATTCTGTTTTTTCTTCTTTTTCACTTGGTTCAATTAAAATGTGGTCTGATAGGGGTTGAATGTTCATAATATAAAATTGTTTATTAAATTATTTTTTAGCACGCATGACCTTTGAGTGCTAATATTATATTAACTATCTTATAAAGAAATGAGGTATGGTGTCAAGATTATGTTTGTCTTGTTAGATAAAACCCTTTCTGCTATTATGAAAGAAAATATGATACAAAAATTATTCTGGTATACCATAGGTGGAACATTATCAATCTACCTAGCGACTCTTTTTGTTTCAGGAGTTGGTTTAGAAATAATTCCTGGACAAAATACTTTTTTTGGAATAGAGTTTACAGAACGATGGCAACTACTTATTATAGTTGGAGCAATATTGGGGATTATAAATATTTTTGTTAAGCCAATTATATCTCTTCTTACTTTTCCACTAAAAATACTAACTCTTGGACTATTCCCTTTAATAATCAATATGTTTATTATTTGGATCCTAGATATAATATTTTTAGAACTTGTCATTGTTGGACTCACTCCCCTTTTCTTTACAGCAATCATTACTCTGATAATTAACTTTCTATTAGGACTAAAAAAATGAATCAAATATTACTTATTTCGCAATTTATAGTAAGCGTACTTTTAATTGTAAGTGTTCTTCTTCAGCAAAGAGGAGGTTCTTTGGGTTCTGCTTTCGGGGGTTCAGAAACATCTTATGCTTCAAGAAGAGGAGTAGAAAAACACATATTTTGGATAAGTGTTATTTTAGTTATTGTTTTTATAGCCTTAGCACTACTCAACTTTTTAGCTTAAAATACTTATGAAAATACCCTCCAAGAATCAGTGGAAACAATTCTTTGGAACTTTAAACAAAAAAGAAACAATCTTTTTTTCTGTTTTTGCTGTGTTGCTTCTTGGCTCCCTTACTTTTTTATTAAATAGTTTTTACATAGATCATACAAAAATAGTTCCTGCTTCAGGAGGAACATATACTGAAGGTCTAGTAGGATTTCCAAGATTCATTAATCCTATTTATGCTGATACATCAGATATAGACAAAGCTCTTACGGAACTCATATTCTCTGGATTAATGAAGTATGACAAAGATGGAAAAATTGTTACAGATTTAGCTGAGAGCTATAAAACACTAGAAAATGGAAAGGTGTATGAATTTACTCTTTATGATGATCTTGTTTGGCAAGACTCAAAACCCTTAACAGTAGACGATATAATCTTTACAGTTAAAACAATTCAAAATCCTGAAATTAAAAGTCCACTAAGATCTGTTTGGCTCGGAATTAGCACAGAAAAAGTCTCTGATTTAACAATTAGATTTACTTTGAAAAATGAATCTTCTGTTTTCTTAGAAAATTGCACACTTAAAATTATTCCTAAACATGTATGGGAAAAAGTTCCTTCTGCCAATTTCGCCCTATCTTCAAAAAATCTAGAACCTATTGGCTCAGGACCTTATGAATTAGAAAAGATAAGCCAAGATTCTACTGGAATTATTATTTCAATCAGTTTAGGAAAAAACCAAAATTATAATGGCTCTACTCATATTTCTAATCTTTCTTTCAAATTCTTCCAAACAGAGGAAGAATTAATAGAAGCTTACGGTAATAAAAAAATAGATGGATTTTCCTTAAGAACTGATGACTTTCCTGGAAACGGAAATACTATAAGCTTCTCCCTGCCAAGATATTTTGCTGTTTTCCTTAATTTAGAAAAAGGAAGTATTTTCGAAGAAAAAAATATAAGATTAGCTTTAAATTACGGAACAGATAAAGAATCTATTGTAAATAGTTTCTTTTCTGGAAAGGGAGAAATAGTTAACTCTCCAATTCTTCCAAGTATTTACGGATTTGAAGATCCTTCTATTGTTTATGAATACGATATAGAAAAAGCTAATGAACTTTTAGAAGATGAAGGTTTCTTGCTGAAAGAAGATGGATTTAGAGAAAAAGAAAAAATAGAAACTTTAGATTTCTCTTTTCAAAGCAATCTTTCAGTTGGGTCTGAAAACAATGAGGTTACAGAACTTCAAAGATGTTTAGCTAAAGATCCTGAACTTTATCCTAATGGAACAGTAAGTGGTTATTTTGGACCAAAAACTAAAGAAGCTGTAATTAAATTTCAAGAAAAATATTATGAAGATGTTTTAGCTCCATTTGGATTAGAGGAAGGTACTGGCTCCGTTAGAGGAAAAACAAGAGAAAAATTAAATGAAATTTGTTTCCAAGCAGGAGAAGAAACAGTTTCTCTTGCCTTCTCTCTTTTTACTGTAGACCAACCAATGCTTATCCAAATAGCAGAAGAATTAAAAGCTCAATGGGAGAAATTAGGATTTTTTATCACTATTGAAGTATTTGACATTACCACTTTAGAAAGAGAAATTCTAAGAGAAAGAAGTTTTGATTCTCTTTTATTCGGAGAAATGTTATCCGCAATACCAGACCCTTTCCCATTTTGGCATTCTACGCAAAATGGAGAAATGGGATTGAATCTATCAAATTATAGCAACAAGAACGCTGATATTCTTTTAGAAGATAATAGAAAATCTTTAGATGAAGAAGAGAGAAAAGAAAACCTAGAGGAGTTTCAAAACATATTATTAAATGATTGCCCTGCAATATTTTTGTACAATCCTGATTATCGCTACTTCACTTCTAAAAATATTAAAGGAATTGATGCATCTATTATTATGGATATCTCTGAAAGATTCTGTAATATAGAAAATTGGCATATTAATACAAGGCGAATATGGAAATAGACTTAAAAGAAAAAACTCCAGATATTCGTTATCTTAACGACATAAAAGAAGTATTGTTCGATCAAGAATGGGCTAAAACAGCTCCTAATTACGAGCTTTACTATATGTATAGAGGATTACAAGAAAAAGATAATCTAAGATATGATATTACAGTTATTCCTCCAAGAATGCTGGGAGAAGAATTTACAAAAACAAAAGGTCATTATCACGTAGAAAACCATGGCGAAATTTACATTGTTTTAGAAGGAGAAGCTTTCTTTTTAATGCAAAAAGAAGAGAATGGAAAAATAGTAGATGTCTATTGTGTAAAAGGAAAAAAGGGAGACTATATCTCTATCCCCGCTCAATATGGACATATTACAATTAACATCTCTTCTCAAGAATTAAAAATGGCTAATTGGATTTCAAAAGACTGTAAATCTAATTATAAAACAATTGAAGATAAGAAAGGAGCTTGTTATTATTATATAAAATCAGGTTGGGTTAAAAACAAAAACTATGAAGATGTTCCTGAATTACGTTTCGAGGAACCAGAGAAAACCATGCCCAGTCTAAATTTTCTTACTCTTAAATAAAAACAATATGAAAAAAGTTAATAAAGTAATTATTCCTGCTGCTGGTTGGGGAACAAGATTTTTACCAACAACAAAAGCAATTCCAAAAGAAATGCTTCCTATTGTTGATAAGCCAGTTATTCAATATGTAGTAGAAGAAGCAGTAAGTTCAGGCATTAATGACATTATTATTATTACTGGCTGGCAAAAGAGAGCAATAGAAGATCACTTCGATAGATCTTTTGAATTAGAGAGTCATTTAAAGAAACAAGGTAAATTAAAAGCACTGGAAGAAGTCAAAAGTATTGCAAATTTAGCAAATTTCATATATATTCGACAGAAAGGAGAACTCTATGGAAATGCTATTCCTATTCTTGCAGCAGAACCAGTTTTAAACAATGAACCTTTTGCTGTAATGTGGGGCGATGAATTTATTAAATCAAATCCTCCTAGATTAGCCCAAATGCTAAAAGCATATGAGAAGCACGAAGGTGTTATAATCTCTGGGGTTCGAATTGAGGATAAAGATCAAATTTCTCGTTATGGAATAGCCGACATAGAGAAGGTGGATAATAATTTATTCAGAATTAAAAAAATTGTTGAAAAACCAGAAGCTGATCAAGCACCTTCAAACTTAGCTACTCATGGAGCCTATATTCTACCTCCTAGAATAATTAATATTATTAAAGAGTTAAAACCTACTAAGGGTGGTGAAATTTGGCTTACAGATGCAATTAACGTCTTAATTGAAAACAATTATCCTGTTTACGCTTGTGAAATAGAAAATGGAAAATATTATGATACAGGCAACAAACTTGAATATTTAAAAACTGTTTTAGAGTTTGCTCTTAAACGTTCTGAATTTTCTGAAGAACTAAGAGAACATCTCAAGAAGTTATTATCATGAAAGGATTTATATTAGCTGGCGGAGAAGGAACAAGGCTTTATCCAATAACTTTGGAAACGCCAAAACCCCTGGTGACAGTGCACGGAATACCCGTCCTTAGTTATTTGGTTAATCTTTATTTAGATAATGGTGTTGATGATATTAGAATCAATATCCAACAAAAACATTCTCAAAATTTTGAAAAATGGAAAAAAGAACATTTTCCAAATAACAATATTAAATTCATTATTGAGCCAGAACCTTCAGGAACATTTACTCCTTTAATGAAGACTGAACCTCAATGGTTCTCTGAAACAATTGTTGTCTCTAATGGTGATGAGCTAAAAGAATTAAATCTGAAAGAAATGATTAATTGGCACAAAGAACAGAAAGGATTAGTCACTATTGGATTAATTAAAGTAGAAAATGCAGAAGCTTATGGTTCTGTTAAATTAAAAGAAAATAAAATTGTAAAGTTTGGAGAAAAATCAGAAGTTCCTCTTTCTTCTTATATAAGTTCAGGGCTTTACATTATGAATCCTGAGATTAAAGAATATTTCCCTAAGAATGCTAAGTTTTCAATGTTAGAAAAAGACCTCTTCCCCACTCTTGCTCAAGAAGGAAAACTTCTTGGCTACAAGTGGCAAGGAAGATGGCAAGACGTTGGAACCTTGGAAAGATGGGAGCAAGCAATTAAAACTTGGAAAAATAAATAGGCCTTCTGCCGGAATGGTGGAATGGTAGACACGCAGAGTTCAGATCTCTGTGGGCATAAGCCCGTGAGAGTTCAAGTCTCTCTTCCGGCACATATTAAAAAACTAATAAAAAAATGATAGAAGAAAAAAAGAAAATAGACATACACGGAATTAAACACATTAAAAAGCCATTTGCTTCAAAAACAAGTGGAGTTAGACATGCCAAAAAGCCTTCTGTTTCAAAAACAGCTAGAATTAAACATGTTAAAAAACCTGTTGATTCAAAAACAAATAGCGTCAGAATTATTCCTTTAGGAGGGTTAGGTGAAGTGGGACGTAATATGATGTTAATAGAGTATAGAAGAAAAATACTTATTGTTGATGTTGGGTTTAGAATGCCCGGAGAAAACTCTCCTGGAGTTGATTATATTATTCCCAATACAGAATACTTAGAAGGTAGATCAAAAGATATTGTAGGTATAGTTTTTACTCACGGTCATTATGATCATATTGGAGCTCTTCCTTATGTTTTGAAAAAAATATATAGAAAAGATTTGAAAATCTATGCTAGTCCTATGACTAAAGGAATCATTATGAAAAGACAGGAAGACTTTAAGGGACAGCCTAAAATTAATGTAATAGAAATTGAAGATGGTTCTAAAATCAATTTAGATCCATTTCAAGTAGAATTCTTCAGTCAAAACCATACCATTCCAGGTAATATGGGACTATTTATCAAAACACCAGTTGGTAATATTGTTAATACTTCTGATTTTAAATTTGATCAATATCCAGTTAATGACAAACCAACAGATTTTGAAAAACTTGAAAGGTTAGGAAAAAGAGGAGTTCTTCTTTTATGTTGCGATTCAACAGGAGCAGAAGAAGATGGACACTCTCTTTCAGAAAGAGATATTCAAAAAAATCTTGAAAAGATTATTAAAGAAACAAAGGGCAGAATTATAATTTCTACCTTCTCTTCTTTGTTAAATAGAATTCAACAAGTAGTAGATATTTCAGAAAAGTGTAATAGAAAAATTTGCGTAGAAGGTTTTTCTATGAAAGCGAACTTAGATATGGCAAGAAATCTAGGATATATTAAAGCGAAGAAAGATACTTTTATTGAACCTAAGAATATTAAAAAATATCCTGATAATCGAATAACTATTATTTGTACGGGAGCTCAAGGAGAATCAAACGCAGCCTTAATGAAAATTATCATTAAGAAGAATAGGTTTATAAAATTAAATAAAGGAGATACTGTAGTCTTTTCTTCATCTGTAATTCCTGGAAACGAAAGAACTGTTCAGTCTGTTAAAGATGAAGTCTTGCGTCAAGGAGCGAAGGTTTATCATTATAAAATGATGGATATTCATGCAGGAGGACATGCCAAAAGAGAGGAGTTAGAGAAAATGATTAAAATAATGAATCCTAAGTTCTTTATGCCTATTCACGGACAACTTTCAATGCTTTTTGCTAATGCAGAATTAGCAGAAAAGGTTGGAATAAAAAAAGAAAATATTATTGTTACTGAAAATGGCCATATTGTTAATCTTAGTAAAGATAAATTCTTTATAGAAGATAAAACTGTTCCGTCAGCCTTCATTATGATTGATGGTTTGGGAGTTGGAGATGTTGGAAAAATAGTATTGAGAGATAGACATTCTTTAGCAACAGATGGAATGTTTGTTATTATAATTGCTATCGATAAAAAGACTGGAAAGATAATCAATTCTCCTGATATAATATCTAGAGGGTTTGTTTATTTAAAAGAGTCGAAAGATTTACTTCGAGAAACTAGAAGAAAAGCAATTCAAATAGTAAATCAAATAGTGCAAAGTGGAGGAAGTGTTAATTGGAGTTACGTTAAAAGTGAAATTAGAAATAAGATAGGACAATTTCTATTTTCTAAAACTAAACGTAGACCAATGGTTCTTCCCGTAATTATAGAAGTATAATGCGTATTTTTAGTGGAATTCGCCCAACAGGAGAAATACATCTAGGAAACTATTTAGGAGTAATAAAGCAATGGGTAAAACTTCAAGAAAACAATGAAGGTGTTTATTGTATTGTTGATCTGCATGCTATTACCACTCCTTATGACAAAAAGAAATTAAGAAAAAATACCTTAAAAATAGCTGCTACATATTTGGCTGTTGGATTAAATCCTGAAGAATCAATTATATTCGTTCAGTCTCAAATAAAAGAACATTCTGAATTAGCATGGTTGCTAGGAACTATTACTCCTTTAGGAGAACTTAAAAGAATGACTCAATTTAAAGATAAGTCCAAGAATCATCCTAAATATATTAATGCTGGACTTCTTAATTATCCTATTTTAATGGCTGCCGATATTCTACTTTATCAAACAAGCGCTGTTCCTGTAGGAGAAGATCAAAAACAACATGTTGAATTCACTAGAAAAGTAGCTAAAAAATTCAACAAGAAATTTGGAGTAGCTTTTCGTGAACCCAAAGCTTTAATTTCTAAAAGCGGTGCCAGAATAATGTCTTTACAAGATCCCAAAAAGAAAATGTCAAAAACAGGTAATCTTAAAGGATGTATTGATCTTTTTGAAAAACCAGCAACAATTAGAAAAAAAATAATGTCTGCAGTAACAGACACGGATAATAAGATTGTTTTTCGTCCAAATAAAAAGAATGGTATTTCTAATCTCTTAACAATATATTCTTTGATTTCGGACAAAAGTATAAAAGATCTGGAGAAAGAATTTAAAGGTAAGAAATATTCTGAATTTAAAAAATCTCTTGCTAACGAATTAATAAAAACACTAAAACCTTTTAAAGAAAAAAGAGATAAGTTTCTTTCTAGAGAAGTTTATGTCGAGGAGATACTAAAAAAAGGCGAAGAAAAGGCAAGGACAATAGCTCAATCAACAATAAAAGATGTAAGAAAAAAAATGGGATTCTAATTTTCCCATTTTTTATTTACCTCTGGATATTTGGATAACTTATCCCTAAAAATATTCTCAATTCTCTGAAGCCCTTTTTCTGTTTTAGACTCAAAAACCAATACTAAATTGGGCAAATTAGAAGAAGCTCTTACTAGTCCCCAACCGTCATCAAAGATAACTCTTGCACCATTAATATCAATAACTTTATCTTTTCCATATTCTTCTTTGAGTTCCTTCACTAGTTTATCAACAATTCCATATTTAATTTCATCATCACATTCTGTATGCCAGGTAGGAGATGTAAAATATTGCGGAGTATCAAGCATTATTTCTGACAAAGGTTTATCTTGGCTAGATAAATATTCTAATAATTTTAAAGCACAGAAAGTGGCATCATCATATCCATAATAGCCGTGACGATAAAAAATATGGCCACTTCTCTCTCCAGCTAAAGCAGCATCAACAGCTTTAGCTTTTTGTTTAATATAGGAATGTCCTGTTTTCCACATAATAGGCTCACCTCCATTTTTTTCAATCTCTTCAATTAAAGATTGGGAGCACTTTACATCAAAAACTATTTTAGAATGAGGTTTCTCTTTAAGAACTTGTCGAACAAGTAAAATCATAAACTTATCAGGCCAAATTATGTTCCCCTTTTCGTCAACAATTCCTATACGATCTCCATCTCCATCAAAACCAATGCCTATATCAGCTCCAATCTCTCTCACTTTGGAGCTCATAGCCTCAAGCATTTTTACACTTGCTGGATCAGGTTCATGATGAGGGAAACTAAAATCAATATCGCAATGTTGTTTAGTAATCTGACAACCTGCTTTTTCTAAAATTAAAGGAGAAATTGGTCCTGCTGTCCCATTTCCAGCATCTACTAAAACCTTTATTGTTTTTTTAATAGTTACTTTACTAATCAAGCAATTACTATAATCTTGAATAATATTATTATACTTTTCTACTTTTCCATCACCCTTAACAAAATCTTCGTTCAATATAATCTGATAAAGCTCCTGAATATCTTCAGGAAGTAAGGTAGAGCCAAAATCATAACCCAGCTTAAACCCACTCCAACCATTAGGGTTATGAGAAGCTGTAACCATGGCCAGTC
>Ga0114923_10003379_pt1 | contig 10765 bp, 11 predicted proteins | sample SumtaG_FD_89578 | JGI IMG/M metagenome (GOLD analysis project Ga0114923, IMG submission 89578) | Deep subsurface microbial communities from Indian Ocean to uncover new lineages of life (NeLLi) - Sumatra_00157 metaG | ecosystem: Environmental > Aquatic > Marine > Oceanic > Sediment | place: near...
GCCAAATTTTGGCATACTCGGCGGCCCCTATAAAGATAGCTATATATACAATAATTACATCGAAGGCACTAAAGATGACGGGATAGAAGCTGAAGGGGGTGGAATAAATGTTGGGATTTGGGGTAATACTATAAAAAATAATCGTCATATGAGCTTTGGAATTGCCCCAGTAATAGTAGGGCCAATGTATATTTTTAGAAATACTCTAAGCGGAGATCGCGATGCAGCAGTTAAAATGGGTTCCAGTTCCAGCGGTTTTATTTATTTTTATCACAACACAATTTATAATACCGGTGCCAAGGGAATTGCCACCTATGGCAGCAATTCCATTGTTTACAACGCTGTTTTTAGAAATAATATAGTATATTCTGGCGGTTATACGGTTGAGGAAATGAGCGGTACTGGCGAAATGGATTTCAATTACAACTGTATATATACGACAAAGTCACAGGCAATTAAATGGATGAATAACCGAATAACTTGGACTGATTGGAGAAATGATTATGGTCAGGAAAAGAATGGTGTTTGGGGTCAGCCACAGTTTGTTAATCCAACAAATGATGATTTTCAGCTTAAATCAGCATCGCCCTGTATCAATAAAGGCGTAATTCTGCCTGGGTTTAATGATCAGAATTCTACATGGTATTACAGGGGGGCAGCTCCTGATATGGGAGCTTTTGAATACGGCAGTGAGGCTTCAACAGTTACAATACCGTCTAGTAAAGATGATTTGCAAATTCCAGAAAATCCTCCCGCAGATACAACTAAAAAAGAAGATGTCAGCGAAGAGGTGGTTGAGGGTATCGGAGAAACAAACGAAGGGGAGATCGCCTCTTTGACAGAAGATATTTCTCCCAGTCAAATTGTTGATTCCGATAAAACACCTGAAGAAAAAGCGCAGGAGGGGGAAGAAGTAAAAAATGAAACATTAAAACAAAATAAATACAACACGTTTATATTAGTAACCTCAGCTTTTATAGCAGGTATTGTTTTTTTATTTTTTATTATTAAAGTCTTGAAGCTAAAATTATAATATATGAAGAAGTTTTTTGGATTTTTAATAATTCTAACATTGAGCGGATTTTTTTTATGGCAAGGCATTTATTCACCAAAAAACACTTCTTTAGAAAAAGAAGTAATTTTCAATATTGAAAAAGGTGAAGGCTCAAGAGATATTGCTTTAAATTTAGAAAAAGAAGGTTTAATTAGATGGGGACCCGTTTTAAGAGTTTATGTTCTGATTAAGGGAGTTCCAGGAAAACTCCAGGCAGGAAGCTACCTCCTTTCACCTTCAATGAATATTTCCGAAATAGTAGAAAAATTTGTTAAGGGTGAAGCGATAAAAGAAAAAATTATTATAATTGAAGGATGGAATTTAAGGGATATCGGTTTTTATCTGGAAAACAAGGGGATGTTTCAGGCAGAAGAATTGTGGGAGATAGCTGGTTTTCCGGCAACCGATTATTCAAAGGTTAAAGATTTACCAACTCCGAAAGATTTCTCTTCTGAATATGATTTTTTAGAAGAAAAACCCAAAAACATAGGATTAGAAGGCTATCTTTTCCCTGACACTTACGAAACAAATAAAATGGTTGATATTGAAGAAATTGTCAGAAAGATGCTTAATAATTTTGACAAGAAATTAACCTCGGAATTAAAAGAAGAAATTAATAAGCAAGGTAAAACAATTTTTGAAATAATTACTATTGCTTCTTTAATTGAAAAAGAAGTTAAAACAAAAGAGGATAAAGAACTGGTTTCCGGCGTTTTATGGAAAAGGTTAAAAAATGGCATTCCCTTACAGATAGATTCTACCATTAGCTACATTACCGGGAAACAAACTACCAAAATCTCAAGAGAGGAAACTAAAATAGATTCTCCTTATAACACTTATAAATATCGAGGTCTTCCCTTGGGCCCAATATCTAATCCTGGTCTGGAAAGTATTTTAGCCGCTGTTTATCCTAAAAGCAGTAATTACTTGTATTATCTTTCAACTCCTGAAGGAGAAACTATTTTCAGTAAAACTTTAGAAGAGCACAATATAGCTAAAAACACATATCTAAAATAAATTTAAATCTCACTTGGTGAATCCCGATCCTTTCACCATCTTTTCAACCCTGTGGGGTTCTTTTTTTGATTCGGGCTTGAAATTTTTGAGAAAAGATATATATCTTAAGAAGATAAAAAAATATGCAAATTACATCAAGATTTAAAAATTGGTCATCTATTGGAAATAAAAGAGCTGATTTGGCATTGAATCATAAGGGTTTTGACAGCGGAATTATTTCAAAAAAAATTACCAGAAAAATATCTGCCCCAATTGCGAAATTCTTGTATAACCAAAATAAGAATATTAATCCAAACCACTTGACTCTAATTTCAACCGGAATCGGCTTGGGAGCAGCAGTCGTTTTCTATCTGAGCGAGGGTAATCCTTTATATGCAATATCTGGGGGGTTGTTAATCCAGCTATCTTATATTATTGACGAAGTCGATGGTGATTATGCCAGATATTTATCAGAGAGCCAAAGGAGTGCAGTTCAAAAGAGCTTTGGTGAGTATCTTGATACCGTAACAGACAGAATAGTAGACATAGCAATAATTTATGGAATGGGTATTTATCTTAGCAATGTTTTTCCCGAAAGCTGGTGGGTTTTGCCTTTAACCTTCGCCACGATGAGCTTTTCTCTAATAGCTAGTTATACACGCCATCAAATTATTAAAATTTACAGCAAATATAGGAACATGAAATATTATATCCCAAGTGGGGTTAACTTTGCCACAAGAGATGTTAGATTATTTATGTTTTTTCTAGGAGGTCTTTCTGAAGGATTAAGTTATATAAGTCCTATACCCAGAGGATTTTTCTTGGCTTTATCTATGATTGTAGTTTTTTTCTTTCATTTAGTTAAATTAATCAATAGCTTTTTTGAGTTAAAAAGAAACTTAAATAACCTTAGAAATATAGAGGTAATCGGAAAAAATAAAGAGAGGAAATCGGACAGATAATTATTGATATCATCGTCCGGCAGACTACCATTTTCAATCCTATCTTGACTTGATTTCTTTATTTAGCTTCTCTATATACTAATTATATTTTTTGATATAATTTAAATATAATCATTAATTCGGTTAATAAAAAATGAACATTTGTATTATTGGAAAAAATGAAGATGATAATTCATGGTATTTGTACGAGGAGTTTAAGAAAAAGGATTTTTCAAAAGTGTTTTTAGTAGATTTGCCAAAGCTCAACGTAAGAATATCAAATAAAAGAATTGGGGTTAATTATAAGACTGACTTGAATTGGGACATTTACGTAATGAGGTCCGGGGTTGAAGATTTTCCATTTAGTTATTTAGTCACCGATATTCTAGAAGAAGAAAGTCAAGTTTTGCCATCTTCTAAAGCTGTCTTAAATTGTAGTGATCGGGGGTTGCTGTCTAAAACATTTTTTGATTCAAAAACAATTCAACCCTTAACTTATATTTCTTCTTCAGCTGGGGCAGCAAAAAGAATTGCTATAAAATTCAAAAAGTTTGCTTTAAAACTTGAGAAGCACTGTGGAAAAGGAGTAGCTATATTAGAGAAGCCATCTGGTGTTTCCGAACTTCTTGATGTTTTTTCAAATTTAGCCCAGCCATTTTGCATCCAAAGGTTTATTGGAGGCAATATCATAAAAGCTTTAGTGGTGGGCGATGAAGTTATCGGAATTAGAGAATATCCCAAACCAGGAGAAGAGAAAAGTAATGTAGGGAAAAAAGAATATATGAGGCTTAAAGAAGAGATAAAATCTGATTTACTAAAATTAGCTAATCATCTAAAAGCTTCTCTTTTTGAAGTAGATTTAATTGAGAAAAACCGAAGATATTTTGCGATAGACGTTAGTTTATGCCCGGATTTAAAAATGTATGCTAATCTTTCTGGTAAAAATATTGGGGCAATTTTCGCTGATTATATTTTACGGAACTATTCTTCAAATCAATCATCCTTAAATTTAAAACCTCATAAATAATAATTAAATAATTTACTTTCCAGAACCAGAGCTAATTGTGTTAAATCTAACGAACAAAAAAATAGTAATAGTTATTGCTTTCCGGGATTTTCGGGATCAGGAATATTTTATGCCAAAAGAAGTTTTAACAGCGGCTGGAGCTGAAATAAAAACCGCCAGCACCGAAATAGGAACAGCAATTGGAGCTGATGGAGGAGAGGTTGAAGTTGATCTTTTAGTTAAAGATTTAAATCCGACTGACTTTGATGTCCTAGTCTTTATTGGCGGTCCTGGTTGTCTTAAATATCTGGACAATGAAGATTCTTATAATCTTTGCCGGGAAACAGTTTCTCAAGATAAAGTTTTAGCTTCAATTTGCATATCCCCGGTTATTTTAGCTAAAGCTGGCGTTCTGGAAGGGAAAAAAGCTACTGTTTGGTCAAGTCCGATGGATAAATCTCCGATTAAGATTTTGGAAGAAAGGGGAGCGGTTTTTCAGGAAGAGTCAGTGGTAGTAGATGGGAAAATTATCACTGCTAATGGACCGGCTGCCGCTGAAAATTTTGGCCGAGCAATAATTGAAACGCTTAAATAAAATCAACTTTTATTTTAAAAGTTCGAGTCCTATCGCCAGAGCAAATTTCCACCTTCTCAAGAAGGTGGTTTTTTGATAAAATAGTCCTAATTCATTGACAAACTATAATATTAAACGGTATAATATATAAAGGAAGGAGGTGCTATGAACACCAGAAAAGCTCAGGTGATTCTTATCGGTGGCTTTGCTACCGAAAGATCTGCCTACGCTGCTGAAATAGCGGAGATCAAGAGGTCGGGCAGAGAGGTGCTCTTTCTTAATCCAAAGGGCACCATTGAAGAGAAAGTGAGGAATATAGAAAGAGAACTTGATGGAGAAGTAGATCTTGTGGCATACTCCCAGGGCTGCATGGTGGCGGCAATTATTGCTAGTCACTGCAATGTAGTAAGGCGAGTAATTCTGATTAATCCTGTGGGATTGATTGGAAAAGATTCGCCCATACGGCTTATTTGTCGATTTGCTCGACAGACAATTGAGGAGGTTTATGTACTTAAATGTGCTTTCCGCCTCGATTTTATGCCGTTGAGAATCTCAACTAGGGTTAGTCTGGGGTTCTTAAAGAATTGTCTGTGCAATCCTCATATCTGGCGAGATGTGTCAGATATAGCAAAGGCAAATATCGTACCACTGATTCATGAGGCAAGAAAAAGAGGCGTCGAGGTGGTTCTTCTCAGTGCGAGGAATGATCGTGTATTCCCCGCAGATAGGATTGAGGCTTCGGGATTCTTAGTCGACAGATGGGCCATGTTTGTATGGAAAGATGCGTCACACAATGTATCTTACTTGAGACAAGCAGGTGCCGTTCGACAAATCCTAGAGCAAAGGTAGCGGGACTCATAAGAGTAAACAGTTACACGCTGTTACCTCCCGCTAATATTCTAAGTAAGCGTTTAAAGAAAGGTTTATTTAGGACAAGAAATCAGCTAACTAGCTGGTTTTTTGTTTGTAGTAATAAGAATAAGTTAGTTTTTTCCGATTCCTCCCCTGTTTCCCTTCAATCAAAAGTTCTAAGTGCGTTCTGTAGAGGGAAACCACGATTTCCACCTTATCAGTTAGGTGGTTTTCTGGTAGAATAAAAGCATGAAATCCGATGAAGAATTAAGAAAAACTTTTGAAGTATTTGTTGATGAAGAAAATATTCTTAGGGTAGTTATTTTAGAGAGAGCAAATGGCATAGAAGAGAGTACTCGGCAGGCGGAATCAGTAGAAGAGGCGGTTTTAGAAATTTTTAATAAAAATCCTCGGGAAAAATATAAAGTTGTTGTTGATCTTTTGCCCTTGAAGAAAGGCAAGACTTATACTTCTGCTCAACATAGAAAAACTTGGGCTCGCTTAGCTTCTCATAAACAAAATAAGAAATGTGTAGTAATTGGCTTGGGTTTGTATTTAAAAGTAGTAGCTAATTTTATTATTCGTTTATCTGGCAAAAGCAAGGATATAAAATGGTTTTCTGATAAAGAAAAAGCCCTTAAATGGCTTAAGGACAAATAAATCAAATACTTTCTACTTTCAAGTTTTTAGAGTAAGAATCGGCGTCCTAACTCCAGATTTCTCTAAAAACCAAGTTCTAATATCCTTTCTGCGTCAAGATTTCGGAGGGGCAAGTGTGCCATCCCCGAAGCTATAATTTTGACTTAAGAATTGTTTTACAGAAAATAAGGTAAAGAAAATATGGACAATCAAGAAGAATTTAAAGATATTCTGGCCAGGGTAAAAGCAACTTTTATATGGAGAGAAGGAACCTTGGGTTTGTTTTTAATTTTGGTTATTTTTATTAAGGCAATAGGCTTTTTTCCTCATTCTGAACAAATAAATTTGGTAATTTATACTGTTATTGCTTGGCTTATTTCTAGCTTTATTTTCAGATTTTTAATAAAAAAGCCAACTACTGCTTCTGGAATCAGTAATTCATATCTCATCTATGACATATTGGTACAACTTCCTTTATTAACCTTTATTGTTTATAACGTGGGAGGAGTGGAAGGGATGGGGGCCGTCTTCTTTTTATTTCCCATTGTTTACACTAGCATTATTCTTTCCAGAAAACGTGCGCTTTTAGTCTATTCAGTGGCCAGCATTTACTATATCCTTTTGGTGCTTTTATCCTATTTTAATATCATTCCCTTTAAACCCTATTTTAATTTAGGAGTCAATCTTTACCAAAATACACATTACGTAGTTGATAATGTTTTATTAACAATATCTACCTTTTATCTAATTGGGTTAGCAGCTAACCTTTTTACTGATTTGCTGAAAAAAAGAACTATAGAATTAGGAGAGACAAAGAAAGAATTAGAAAATGAAAGGATGGTTCTTGAGGTAAAAGTTAAAGCCAGAACAAAAGAGTTGGAGGAGTTGACTAAGGGCCTTGAGGAGAAAGTCAAAGAAAAAACAGGGGAACTTAAAGAAAAAATGAATAATTTAGAAAGGTTTAATAAGTTGGCAGTAGGAAGAGAATTGAAGATGATTGAATTAAAAAAGAAGATTAAAGAACTTGAGAAGCAATTGCAAGAGAAGGGGAGTTAAAAAATCGCCAATCCGCTTTTTGGCGAAAGCGGTTTTTTGGTAAAATGAGATAATATGGAAAAAATCAACGAAAAGACTAAAGAAAACAAAATTTGGTTAGGAAAAGATGGGATTGTACGGATAAAAGTGGGTAAAGTAATAGATGAGAAAGTTATTAAGAGAATTATTAATGATTATAAAGAGATAACAAGGAAGTTTTCAACTAAACAAAAAATTTTAATTGATATCAAATCATCTACCCCTATCCCTTCGTCCTTATTCAGAAAAAAAGTAGTAGAATCACTAAAGGATGCTTATAGGGAACCTGGATTTGAAAAAATGGCAATATGGGGAGGTAGTACGGTTTTAAGAGTAATAACGTTATTTATTGTAAAAGCTACTGGATTTAAAAATATAAAACACTTTGAAACCGAAAAAGAAGCTCTCCAATGGCTCAAAGAAGACCAAAGCAGGTTCTAATATTGTTCAGTAGGTGCCGCTTGTATAGTATTGACAAGCTTTCTTCTTTTTGCTAATATAATAATTGTACATCAACCAGGCTGGGAAAACAGATAGCCCCTTTCATGTCGGGATTTCAGGCATTTAAACGGTTTGAAACCGTTGAGGTATCTGTAAATCTGCGGACAAAATAAAGACTCGGTAGTTCTGTGTTCAACTCCCTATTCTAGCCTGGAAGTTGAAGTATGATATAGGGGTTACCCTTCAATAACCCTTTGGACACAGAACTACCAAGTCTTCCTGTAATTATTTTCCACAGACAGTAGGCAATATTTGTAAGACCTGCCGAGGATAGAAGATTTTGGTTGAAATTCGACCTCTATTAATGTTGTCTGTGGTAAAACCACAGTTTTTTTATAGATATGGCTTTAACTAAAGAACAAAAGAAAAAAATAATCGAAGATTTAAAAGAAAAAATTGCTCGGCAAAAAGCAATGGTTTTCGCTGGAATAGAAGGAGTTAAGGTTAAAGATTTGTCTAATTTAAGGAGAAATTTGAAAGCTCAAAATTGCGAGATAAAAGTGGCTAAGAAAACTCTTTTAGAATTAGCTCTTAAGGAAAAGGGGATAGCTGTTGGCTTAAAATCATTAGAGGGGGAGGTTGCTTTGGTTCTGGGATATAAAGATGAAATTTTACCGGCAAAAATAACTTACGAATTTTCTCGAGAGAAGGCAAATTTAAAAATTTTAGGAGGTTTTATTGAGAACAAGTTTAAAGAAGCAGAAGAAATTATTATTTTAGCAAAACTTCCTTCCCGGGAAGAACTTTTGGCAAAATTGGTTGGAAGTATTTCCTCGCCAATTTCAGGATTCGCCAATGTTTTACAGGGAAACATTAAAGGTCTAATTTACGCTTTAAGCGCAATTAAAACTAATAAATAAAAACTAATAAATTTATGGCAGAAGAAAAAGAAAAAAAAGAAAAAAAAGAGGAGAAAGTAAATATTCCGGAAAAATTTAAAAAGATGGTAGAAGAAATTGAAAAAATGAGCGTTTTGGATTTAGCAGATTTGGTAAAGATTTTAGAGAAGAAGTTTGGAGTTTCAGCTTCAGCTCCGGTGGCCGTAGCCGTCGCTCCGACAGCCGATGCCGCCCCTGCTGTTGAAGAAAAGAGCATCTTTAACATTGAGTTGATTACTGTGGGTGATAAAAAAATTGAAGTGATAAAAGCCGTCCGGGACATTACTGAAAAAGGTTTAAAAGAAGCCAAAGATTTAGTTGATGCTGCCGCTTCCAGTCCCCAGATGGTTAAAGAAAACGTAAAGAAAGAGGAGGCCGAGGAATTGAAAAAGAAATTTGAGGCAGCCGGCGCCAAGGTAGAGTTGAAATAAGTAGGATAGGGTAGGACATAAGAAAGATTTAACAGAGATAAAACTTAACACAGTTTTTTAACTGTGTTTTTGTTTTAACAAGAGAAATATTGCTCTCTGGGCTGTGGATAACCTGTGGTAATTTTTGCTTGACCGATCCCCTTGGTAAATTATAAAATATAAAATCGTGCTGATTTATCCAAGGAGGAGGGATAATATAGATAGTTTAATTAAAAAATGTTATTTCCTTTCTTCTATTTAAAAAATTTACGCAAAACAAGACTTCTCCGGGAGGAGAAGTTTTGTTTTAGTTTAAGAGGAGTTTAGACTTCGCTTTTTTATTTTTTGAAAAGCGAAGCTTGGACTCTGTAAGGAGCCAATAAAGGTTGCGTTGCCCGAAACTCTCTGCTTTTAGAAACTACTCGGGCAATGAAAACTCTTGCCTAAATTCAATTTTGACATTTAGGCGGGCAAAGTCCCGCCTAAATTTTACGCCTAAATATTTTAAGCGTAAAAATTGGGCGGGAGGAAACAGCAGAGAGAAATAATAAATTAAGAAAATATATCTAAAATGAAAAAGAAAATTACTTTAGGTTTAATCGCAGTGGTAGCTGTTGCTGGTGGAGTAGCTGCTTTGTCAGCTTACGAAGCCCACGTCATTAACGTAACAGCTAAGATTGAAAATGCTTTGAGCGTAGCTACTGATCCAGTGAGCTTTGGTACTGTTTTTCCTCAAGAAAAACTATACCGAGACCTAACCATTCAATTGAGTCCATCTTTTATAGCAGAAGACGATGCTGATGATGTTAATTATGTCATTAAGCAGAAGGCAAAGCCAAAGAACCCAGACAATCCAGACATACCTGAACCATTTGAGACTTGGCATGAATATTGTGCCGCAACCTTAAGTGACCCAACCAACTGTTATTACTTGCTTTGTCCTTATCTTTCCAAGATGCCTGATGGGACACCTGTTGATGAAACAGGAGCTTCTAATGATACAGGACTTTCTTCTTATCATGATCCAGCAGAAATGGCCTATGGCCGTCTAGCTAAGTCAGAGAGTGATACTGTAGATAACTGGGTTATTGATTTAGATGTTCCTTGTTTTGATGGACAATGTGCTCAAGATTGGACACATCAAGGATGGGAATTACCAAGTATTGCAGAGGGTCAAATGTTTGGTTGCGATCTCTGGATTGAAGTGACAGGAATAAGCCGATTTTCAGACCTTTAGCCGGAATAGTTTTTCGATAATTGCTTTTTGACTTTCGTAGAGGCGAATTTCCAAAAGCAAAAATGAATGAATATGAAAAAGAAAATTACTTTAGGTTTAATCGCAGTGGTAGCTGTTGCTGGTGGAGTAGCTGCTTTGTCAGCTTACGAAGCCCACATTATCAACGTTACTGCTCAAATTGAGAATGCCTTATATATTCATCCACAGTCTAGGGATTTTGGTACTGTATTTCCTGAAGAATATAGAGAGATGGGAGTTTTTGTCGGATTCAGTACTTCGTTCTCTGCATCTGGCCAAACAAGGGTAGGAACTGTAGAATATCAAATTGTGCAGAAGCCGAAACCGCGACCAGATTATGAAGCTCTTGTTGGTACTACAATAGCAAGAGAATGGTGTCACGAAAACTACCCTTCTACACCATTTGATCCAGGGAGTACTGAATGGAGTGAGTATTTAACAAACTGTTATCCATCACTGTGTCCTTATCTTTCAAAACATCCTGATGATAATCCATCACCAGGCAATGACACAGGCGTACTTGCTTTCCATGACCCTAATGATCCTAGTTCTGTAGCAATTGGGGTTATAGAAAAATTTGGTACA
>Ga0114923_10003381_pt1 | contig 10761 bp, 14 predicted proteins | sample SumtaG_FD_89578 | JGI IMG/M metagenome (GOLD analysis project Ga0114923, IMG submission 89578) | Deep subsurface microbial communities from Indian Ocean to uncover new lineages of life (NeLLi) - Sumatra_00157 metaG | ecosystem: Environmental > Aquatic > Marine > Oceanic > Sediment | place: near...
AAATAAGCGGAAATCTAGTTGCCGCAACAGAAACCGGAGCCGGATTCTGGAACGAAGGAAAGCCAAGGTTGAGATGTTCAACAGCACCTGGGCAACCGCAGACGATTGTAACCTTTCCGATTCAATCGCCAGAAAAGGGTGAGATGCAGCAGGGTGGATCAGGAATAGGCAACAATGGAGATCCTTCATATACGATCGTCGGACAAGCGGAGCACGGGGTAGTAACGAATAAAAATTATGGAGAGCCCCGAGTTGTCGGCTCCTTAACAAGAGCATCATCTGTAGGGGGAACTGTGACCCACCAGGATTGTAAAAGCGGCCATTTGATTGCGGAGAGCCCCGCGGCAGAGCCGGGGATGAAACAGCAGAATTATATTTGTCTTAACCCTGAAGATCCACAAACCAAAAGAGTCCATGCCGGAGAATTATCTCCAACCATATCAGGCTCAGACGGTAAGGGCGGTCAAAGAACTCCGTATCATTTGATGTCAAACATGGCAGTCCGACGCCTAACCCCAAGAGAATGCGAACGCCTTCAGGGAATGCCGGATGATTTTACACGTTGGGGTATTAACGAAAAGGGCGAAAAGATTGAAATCAGCGATTCGCAGCGGTATAAAATGGCAGGGAATATGGTAACTAGGAGTGTTGCCGAATGGATAGGCCGGCGGATTGTGGAGGTATCAAAGCCTTGACCTCCCTAATATCACAAGTAGAGCTTTCGCGTTTGGCCGGCACAACCCGCCAGGTGGTCAGCAAGGCGGTCCGCGTAGGCCATATCAAGGTAAATCGCAAGCGCAAGGTCATTTTTGACCATGATTTAACTCAGCTTTGGTTTCAAAAACAGGTTGCAAAGAACGCCGAAGCGCCGTTACAAGGGAAATCCGAGCCGAAAAAAGGTGATGGCAAGCCAGTCGAAACCCTCGTAAACCTCCAGCGCGATAAAATCATTGAAGAGATCGGCAAAATCAAGGCCGATAAAAAGCTAAAAGAGTTGCAATTACAGCAAAGGCGTGGTGATTTGATCGAGAAAGACACCATTGCGGCTGTACTTTTCCAGTACATGGACGCGCTCAACATCAACATACTGGACGTGCCCGAGATGATTGTTGACACCATCATGGATAAGGTCAACGCCGGCGCCTCCAGGGGCGACATTATCAAGGTCATGAGGGATAAAAATCAGAAAGCGATTGTAAACACGAAAAAACAGGTAAAGGAGAGATTGAAATGAACGTAGGAACCAAAAGCGTGGCCCTGTGCGTGCGCGATCCTTGCACCATGTTCAGGCTTGCAGATGAATTCATGGCTAATGGTTGGCGCGTAGTGTGTATTTTGTGGCCCTATTATCAACTAGATGCAATGAATATAATTATGAAAACATTGAGCTTTAACTATGTGCTGGCGGATGAAGATTTCGCCGCTAGATGGCAGCACACAAGACCTGTTTTAACTTCAGATCGGTATGGAAGATTCCGCCACATGTGGGAATAGGAGGCTAAAATGAAAATCAGAATTGAACTCAAGGACGATGAAGGCAATGTGTCAAAAGAAATAACCGCAGAGGCAGACAAGGACAGAAATGTCTCGATAGAGATTAGCGAAACAGGAAAGATTGAATTTTTCTCTGCTGGTGTTGTTGAGGATGTTATTCCACCCGGAGAATAATGCAGATAACCGCCCACCTACCAGACAGAACCTACGAAGCAGCCGAGGTTGCATGGATAATTGAGCAGATCGACGGGCTCACAGACGAACGGCTGACCCTGAAAGTCTCCGAAGTAGCCGAAAGAAGGCGGGTTATGCCCAAGGGGACCCCGTTCGAGGGTGCCTGGAACAACGATAAAACCCCTTATTTAGTCGAATTCATGGACGATGTGAGCGAATCGAGCCCTATTGAGGTCTCCGTTTGCATGAAAGGCCACCAACTGGGCTATACCGCAGGGATTGAAAACTGCATAATCTACATTATTGACAACGCTCCAGGGCCGATTCTGTACACAACGGCCACAGATCCGCTCGGAAAAGAATGGTCCGAGAACAGATTTGACCCTATGATCGAACAAGCTGGGATGCAAAACCTGATTTTTTCCCAGTCGACAAAGAGGGGCAGCAAGAAAACGGGCGACAAGACTCTTTTAAAGGAATTCCCTGGAGGTCGTATAAAAATAGCAGGTTATGGAAGTACGGCCGCATTCAGGTCTTCTTCGTACCGGTATTTTTTCGGAGATGAGATTGACGAAGCAAGCCTTGACCTGAAGAAACAGGGCAACGCGCTGGAGCAAGCCGAAGGCAGAACTTCGGCGTACAAGGCAAAGCGCAAGATCATACTTTTCTCCACTCCGATTGAAATCGACATGTCAAACGTCTACCACGCCTACAAATTGGGCGACCAGCGCAAGTATTTTGTTCCGTGCCCGCACTGCAGATTCATGCAAGAACTCAAATTCAAGCATCTGAAGTACGAACGAGACGAAGACGGTCTTCTTGCCGTTGATTCTGTTAGGTACGAATGCCAGGGCCCGGACTGCCAGGAATTCTTTTTCAACTACCACAAGACCGAGATGTATTCATCGGGTCGTTGCGAATGGAGACCCACAGCGAAGGCCAAGAGGGCCAACTACAGATCAAGGCATATGAGTTGCCTATACTCGCCTCCCGGGATGATCACGTGGGCCGACATCGTCCAAAAGAACATTGACGCGATCGAGAGTAACGATCCGGGCAAGCTCAAGACGTTTGAAACCCTTTACCTTGGATGGCCATATCAGGAGAAGGGTGAAGCTCCGGAGATTCAGGTGGTCAGGGCTCACAGGTCCAACTACAAATCAAAGACCGTGCCCGATGGAGTTCTCTTTTTGACCATTGGCGCTGATGTCCACGGGCATAATGTCACAATAGAAGTTTGCGGCCACGGCAGGATGTATAAAACATGGTCTATCGATTACGTTGTTATCCCTGGAGACACAAAAACGGTGGCAAACCCAAAGGGAGCGTGGACCTTGTTCAGGCAAATGTTCCTTGATGGAGCATTCGTCTATGAAGGCGAAAAGGGTCGATATGCTCCAATGATGGCTTTTATTGATTCGCGCTATCGTACAGACACGGTAGTTGAGTTTTGCGAAACAGTGCCGGGAATTTTTCCAATTATAGGTCAAGACAAATTCAGCAATCCGCAACGGAAGTTCAGAATTACACAACTCCCAGGATCAAACCTGATGAGTGTCGTGGTGGCAACGAATTATCACAAAGATTCTGTGTATAGCTCTTTGAGAACTGAAAGCCTTCCTGGTCTTGATACCCCTCCGAACTATCCGGCATTTCCGTATGATTATGACGATAAATATTTTACTGAGCTGAACGCCGAATACAAAAGGAAAAAGAGGAAAGGCAACAAGCTTGAGTGGGAGTACTATTGCCCACACGGAAAGGCTAACCACAGCCTTGATTGTCGCGTCTACAACATTGCAGCGCGGGAAGTCCTGTATTTTCAGACCATGGAAAACGTCCTGGCCGATGCTCTTGAACAATACGAGCAACAGGTAAAGCGGAAGGTCTTAGTCTCTGAGAAGGTCGAATTCTTTTTTGCACACATGGAGAACGTTGGAGTTTTCGGCAATCAGCAAGCATCCGCTTAAGCGACCCCACATTCCCACTCCCTCTTTTTCTCTTTCTGAACAGTGTTGCACAGCTTGCAATACCTATTCGGAGGATTTTTGCGAGGGTTTTCATGCCACTGATGATCGCATTCCGCAGGATCGTTTTTATATGAGATCGCAGGTGCTTGCGGGAATGGTATCCAGTGGGTTGGAGCTTCGACGCTGTGACAACGATCTCCCTCCCAGTGATAATGACTATTTTCTTTGTATGTGGCAGTGCGGACAAGAAAACGCGCAGACGCATTTTCAAACCGGCTAAGAATAGCAATCAGGCAGTCCGTCCCATCTTCCGGCAATCTATCTTCTACTGATATCCATTCCATTTCACACCTCCGATCCGAATCTTTGGCGAAGCGCCATTAGCCTCTCAACACCCTCCGAGGCATCCTTTGCGAAGAACGTTCCACCCGTCTTCATGTCCGTAAACGTGTGCCCTGCAAACAACTCCAAGGAGTCTCTCTGGACACCACCGTACTCAACGCCAAGCGCTTCTGCTATTTGCCTCCCAACGTCCTCCAGCACTATCGCCCCGACCTGTCTCATGTCTAACTCACCTCCTATTTGTAGTGCTTGCTGACTTTGGCCAGATATTGGCCTATGGCTCTCAAAATAATATCTTTGATGGTCGTATCTTCTTCTGCCGCCTGTAGCTTTGCAGCTTTCCATAGCTTGGCCGGGATGTTTCTTAGTAGGTAGTTTTTCATTGCTCTCCTTTCTGTTTTTGCTTCCCCTTGATCATGATTACATCATACATCAAGATTATAAAGATGTCAAGTAAAATAATGAAAATATTATAAAAACAGTTGATTTCCTCAAATTCTTGTGTAAAGATTTTCACGAACCCACAATATATGGTGGAAATAAGTGCTTTTCGACACACTAGCTGAATGCAACACGGAGATCGCACTTGTACGCACTGAAATGCGGAACGCGGTCAAGGCCAAGGTGTTCAAATTAAACACGTCACAGTCTAGCCAACTGGTTGAAATGGACCTTAAAGGCATACGAGACTATCTCACCCTGCTAACTTCTGAGCGCCAAGCCTTCATTGAGCGCGAAGAGGGCTCCAGCGTCACGAGTATCACAGTCCGGAGATTTGGTTGATGTCTGCAACAGGCAACGTTACTACGGTTGGCGATGTCATAAACGGCGTAACGGCTTCTTTTGCCTGGGCGAAATCCTGGTTCAAGTCCAAAAACACCGAACCTGCTCCGGGTCCAGATCCAACGCCGCTTGAAATCCTGCAATCCTCTCACAACGAACTCGCCCAACACATATCAGGATATCGCGCACGAACTGGCTTCACTGGTGAAAAATTCTCTGGCGGCATGAACTATACGACGGCTTTCGGGTCCGGGATATACGCCATGAGGCAAAGATCCATACGGGCGTACGTAGAGAGTATGCAGGCCAGGGCAATCATTAACAGGCTTGTCGATACGGTCATAAATACCGGACTTTCCTTGGAATCAACGCCGAAATCCTCAATGCTCGGACTGTCTCAGGAAGAACGTAAGGAGATTTCAAACAAAATCGAGACGCGCTTTGACCTGTGGGGGAGCTCCAAGAACTGCGACATATCCAGAGAAAACACACTTGGTCAAATCGAGAGGAGCTTGTATAGAAATCAGCTCGTAAAGGGTGACTATTTCGCAGCGTTGCCGTTTTCAGACGATCCGACCCTTATGAATCCGCTACAGATCAAGATTATCCGACCAGAAGTGGTTTCAACCCCATTTGACTCAAAACAAAGAATGGAAATCGCGGACAGGGGCAACTACATCATTGACGGCGTAGAGTTAAACGAAAACGACGAAGAGGTTGCAATATTTGTCAAAACGAGAAAACCTGGCACGCTTCATGGAAATATCGGCGTAAATGATGGAATATACAGCATTGGCGGAGTTTATGGTCAATATCCCGGCAGTTACGGTTACGGCCATGTCGGACTTCCCGGTCAGTACGAATGGATCCGCTTCCCGAAGTACGGCCCGGTTTCAGGGCGCCAAGTCCTTATCCATGGGAAGGTCCAGGAATTCGGCAATGAGCCGAGGGGTGTCCCTGCGCTTGCCCACGTTGCCCACGAGCTTGAGAAAATAACCGATCTTTCCTTGCTCGAACTGATGGCAGCGGTGGCAAACGCTACGATTGCCATGGTTGTTGTGCCGGAGAAAATGCGCCTGCCACAAATCCTTTTCCTGGAAACACCTTCACCCCTCCCAGCTTGGTGAAAAACGACGACGGCTTGACGGTAGCATCTGATACAGCATCGGACGATCCGGGATATACCAATATTGGCAAGACCGTTTTGAGTAATACCGGCGGGCTTTGCGTGAGTTCGTTAAAGGCAGGCGAGGACCTTCGCAGCCATGACACCAAGAGACCAAACGTCAACTTTGGTGAATTCGTTGACAATATTACAAAATACCTCTCCGCCTCACTATCAATGCCGATTGAAGTCTTGCACATGACATTCGGGAAGAATTTCAGTGCATCCAGGGCAAGCCTCAAGCTTTACTGGCAATCGGTTTTCGTGAAGCGCGATGATATTGTTTCCGATTTCAAAACCGTGGTCTTTAATTCTTGGCTTCTTGGCGAAGTCGGGAGCGGAAACCTGATTTTGAAGGGCTTTGAAGATCCGCAATTAAGGGCGGCTTGGCAATCTGCGAAATGGTTCGGCATTCCAAGTGTCTCAATCGATCCGATGAAAGAAGAGCGTGCGGCTGCGATCAGGATCGCTGAAGGCCTCTCGACGCGGGAACACGAGGCCCAGAGACGCAACAACACGAGCTTTGATTCTAACGTTACACGTCTTGCATCCGAAAATATACGTCTTGCCGCAGCTAATCAACCACTGGTTCAACAGCAAGACCGGGAGGCAGCATGATACGCAGAGCAGATAGGGTCGCCCCCGAAAGGCAAGCCACTCACTTGCTTTCTGCTCTTATTTTGATGAGTTTAGCAATGGAGGTTGTTATGAAGCTTACGCAGGCGCGATTGAAAGAGCTTTTGCATTACGATCCGGAGACGGGTGTTTTTGTGTGGCGCGAAAGAATATTGTCACAGAACAGACCATCTCTAATGGGCGGCAAGATAGCTGGAGGCATAAACAGTAAGGGATATAGGGTGATGAGTGTTGACGGCAAGCTTTATAGAGCTTCAAGGCTCACCTTTCTCTACATGGAGGGTTATTTCCCTGAGCATGAAGTTGACCACAGGAATCGTATTAGGCATGATGATCGATGGTGCAACCTTAGACATGTATCAAGTCAATGTAATTCAAGAAATTGTAGTCTTTTAAAGAGAAACACGTCTGGTATAACGGGTGTTCGTTGGACCAAAAGAAGACAAAGGTGGCTGGCACGCATAGTGATATTCAGGAAGGCTATTCATCTTGGCTATTTCTCCTCGAAACTCGACGCAGCCCATGCCCGATGGAACGCCGAAGTCAAACACGATTTCCCAAACTGCAATACAACCTCAACGGCTTATCTATATCTTAGAGATAGGGGGTTAGCATAATGTCAACCACAAAATACACACTCTCTTCCACTGTCTGGACGCGGATCACTGCGGCCGGCGAGTCGGGTACCTGCTGGAAGAAGACGGGAGGGACGGTCGTTGTGGACCACACGGACTCGGAAACAGACGCAACCTTGCCCCTAACAAACACAAACGTTTCGATATCCAAGGCAAAAAGAGTGCCCGTGGATGCAGATGACAATAACGTCTTGGCGCTTCCGGCTGATAATGATTCAGACATTTTCTATGCACTCGCAGTCAATAAGGACGCTTCTAATATCTTAGTCGCGGATGTGCTCTAATGGGTGGACCAGGTGGAATGGGCGGAGGTTTAGGCCAGCGGATATTGAATCAGGTTGAAATACTTGAACGCCACCATCATGGTAATGAAATATGGTTCGGCGGTGGCGCTACCGAAGACAGCCTAACTCCATATACTTTAATTTCCGGTAATAATTTATTCGGCACGGCTGTTGAATTGCTGGCCCCAGGCGATACTCCTTTTGTGGCCGGCAATACTCGCTTTGATCCACACAGGGTATTGCCGATGAGAATTGATGATGCAAGCCTATATCTGATAAGGTTGATATGGGATGAAGTATCAGCGGTTGCCGGAGAAGCCGCAAGACAATATACAACCTTTCCTGTTTTCCCAACTGGAATCGGTGCCAACATAGACGGTACCGTTGCGGATGTGATTTGCAAAAGACCTAGCAGCGGCACTGATTATTTGTGGGCAAAATGCAAGAATGTCACAAATTTGGCAGAGATTGATATAATTATTGGCATACATGAATACATAGAGTAGGAGGCAACATGCCGCACAAAGTCATAATTGACGGGCTCATAGGGTGGGAAGTCGGCGTTAAAGATGTCCGGGAACAACTCGACTCTGCAAACGGAGAAGATGTTGTTGTGGAAATTGCAAGTGAGGGCGGCTGGATATCAGAAGGCTTGAAGATTTTCAATGAGCTGCAAAACTACAAGGGAAACGTAGACACTCACCTAACGGGCGAAGTTGCTTCAATGGCGTCATATATTGCTATGGTCGGCAAACATCGGACTGCGGAAAACAATGCGGTTTTCATGATCCACAATGGAAGCGGATTTGCTTTTGGCGACCACAGAATAATGTTCAAACTTGGCAACCATCTTGATTCTTTGACAAACATTATAGCTAAGGAATTATCAACCAAAAGCGGAACAGCCCTGGATGAAATCAGAGACGCCATGGACGAAACGACGTTTTACTATGGCGACGAAATCAAGGACGCCGGATTTGTCCATGAGATGGTCGGCGATGCAGAGCCGGAAAATAGGGCTGAGGCTGTCGCACTTGCCGAGTTAAATGTTAAGGCATGTCAAGCTAAGTTCACCAGCGATCCTGATCTGATCAAGAAAGACATGCTGGCCCTTTCAACCATGATGGCCGATGACCCCAAAATGAGCGGAATCACTGCCGACGATGGGCATAAAAATAAACCGAAGGTACAAACCACTGACAAGGAGGAATCCACCATGACACTTGCGGAATTCAAAGAAAAACATCTGGACCTTTACAATCAAGTTATGGCGCTCGGGATGACCGAAGGCGTGGACAAGGGCGTGACCCAGGAGCGTGACAGGGTCAAAAAGCTGATCGAGATGAGGGGTGGCTTTCCAAGGGCCCATTCTCAAAAGGTCATCGACCATGCCATCTCCGAGGGTCACGATCTGAGCGAGTTGACGGTCAACCTTTTGTCTGCGGATCAGGCGGCAGAGGAAGTTGCAAAGGCCAAGAAAGACAAAGCCACACCGCCCGGAAACGGCGCTGAAGAGGCTCCAGAGATGAAGGACGGCGTAATGACACACCAGGATCATGTGGACGCTATGAGTGCCAAGATCGCGGCCCTTCCAACCGTAATGTAGGAATAATCACAAATAGATTTTAACGGAGGTGCAACGTGCCTGAAGCAATTCAAGTAAGACAGAATAACAACAATGAGCCTTTTGTGATGGACGATTCCGCCGAGGTGATAGACGGTATCATCCTTGCGGCCAGTCAGGGAGCCCTAACGATTGGCGCGGTTCTGGGGGAGGTCTCTGCAACACCTGGGACCTACAAGCTGGTTGACTATACCGCCCAAGATGGGAGCAATATCCCGAAGCTGCTGCTTGCGACTCCGGATGTTGCGAACAGTATATCAACAACCTCGAATCTTTCCGGATACAACGAGGGGATGTTTGACGAAAATCAACTCGTGTTTGCGGACGGAACCGACATCGATTCTCGGCTGGATGATGAGTTGATGCCGAATCAGACCGACCGTGATTTCTCAACTCCGGCGTGGACAGACGTCGACCTGAACGCCTTTGACGAAACCGACGACCTGACCATTACGGCCACCGGCGTAGGCCAATATTGCACACTGCCTGTCCTCAGTGCCCCTACGGAAATCGGCCGGAAGTATTCTTTTAAGGTTGATGTTGCGAACATAGTGGCGACATGGACCCTTCAGGATTTCACCGGAGCGCAGACGTTGGGCACAATCTCGGCAGACGGAACGCAGGGAGAAATAACGTTTACCGCGGCAACGACTGGCGGGTTCAGGCTTGTGGCGGCTGCTGCAACGTCGAGCGGAGATTTCGACAACTTCACTCTCAAGCTGGTGAGCGGTGGCGGCGAACTGATGCCGAACCAGCCCGACCGTGATTTCAAAACCCCAGTATGGGCGGATGTGGATCTTAATGCCTTTGACGAAACCGACGACCTGACCATCACTGCGACAGGTACGGGTCAGTATTGTACTTTGGCAGTCGCCAGCGCACCTACTGAGGTTGGAAAAAACTACATCCTGAAGTTTGATCTTGCCAATATTGCGACAACTTGGACTCTCAAGGACTTCACAGGCACGCAGACGCTGGGCACGATATCCGCCAATGGCACACAACAGTCCATCGCCTGGAAGGCTGAAACACCTGGTGGCTTCAGGCTTGTGGCGGTTGACGGTAGTTCCAGCGGCGATTTCGACAACTTCACGTTGGCCCTGGCTGGCGAAAATACCGACCTGTCAATGAGGGATCTTTTGGGACGTGCTGGACTCAGGCTTGCACCTGGGATCAGCGTTACCAGGTATCAAAACCCTGCGGTTTAACATATTCAATTAACTTCCCGGCTTGCCGGGGGCCAAAAATTTAAGACGGAGGTGCAAAGTGAGCATAAATGCTGTCCAGAATTACACCCGGCTGATGGCGCCCGTATTCACGGATCTGGAAACGATTCCAGTCCTGACGCTTTTTCAGACCATCATCGCAACTAGCCCTGGTCAAACCATTATTGAGGTCGACGCGAACGCGATTGACATCGACATCCAGCGTGGAAACAAAAAGATTGCGGTCTATATTCCCAGGGGATCGGACGCCATAAACGTTGGTCTCAATCGGGCTCTGTTGGAAGAATTCACCTCGGACACAAAGATATTTCCGTTGATCGAAGAGTTGACGCCGATCACATCCAGCATGATCGCAAAGAGAATGCCGGGGGAGCCTGTTTATGCTCCACTTTCCCGGACTGCCAAACAAACGGCTCTGGCCATGAAGG
>Ga0114923_10003382_pt1 | contig 10761 bp, 16 predicted proteins | sample SumtaG_FD_89578 | JGI IMG/M metagenome (GOLD analysis project Ga0114923, IMG submission 89578) | Deep subsurface microbial communities from Indian Ocean to uncover new lineages of life (NeLLi) - Sumatra_00157 metaG | ecosystem: Environmental > Aquatic > Marine > Oceanic > Sediment | place: near...
ATGAGTGGCTATCATATCAATTGTGGTTTAAATAAACCCCATGAATCTGGTATCAAATATTATTGTAAGTGTGGTTATAAAAATGACTGAAGACGAAGCTATTGAGGAATTCAAATATACTACCCTTGTCAAAATTAATCCTAAGCAGTCAACTTTACCTATTGACACTGCTGCTGAATGGACGAAGGGTTATATGTTAATAAACTTAGTTATCTTGGAATTATCTAAAGACACTTACGTTGACTCTTATGTAGACGAAGTTGGTGAAAAACGTAGACGTACACACATCCATCCTCAAATGTTACCATTCTTACAGGAAAGGAGAAGGATGCAAGATCAAATTTATAAGTTCTCTGGTGGAGAAGCTGTAAATGAAGGTAAAAAAGAATTCTTTAAAAAACAAGCCGACTTTATATTTCAAATGTCTCAGGACGTAGAATTTAAAGAGGAACATAAAGAGAAGGTTCGAAAAATCTTAGAAGCAGATGTTTACGAGGAGACATAATGGTGGGTCAAGTATTTTTAGCTCATCAAACGATGTGTAATAATTGTCCTTATAGAAATATGGATATATTTTTAAAGGTGAAGCATTGTGATGTGTGTAAAAAGAAAAAAGAATTTGACAAAACATACAGAGTGATAAAATATAGATAATGTGTGTAGGAAGCGTATTTTTACCAGGTTATTATAAATGTCCCGATTGTAAAAAAGACACTAAAAGGTATCATAGAAAAGATGGTATGGAATGGTGGTCTTGTGATAATTGTGGATGGAAAACTAAAAAAAGAAAATGGGTATTAAAAAGATAATGTGGTTACCACGATTTATTAGAGTGATTTGTGCTAAAATAAGAAATTACCGTTATTGGAGATATTTAATGTACGGAAATAGAAAAAGTAGGAAAGAGGATAAAAATGTCGTTTGAAACTATGACTCCACAACAGGCAACTGTACTTCAACGTTCTATGTTTCGTGCAGTAGACTTAATCGAAAATTTCTTTCCTGCTAAATGGAATCACAATAAACTTATCGTTCTTGATAAACACCAAAAAGATTTTATTGACTGTATACAATTTGGATTTCCCTTATCCTATTACAGATTTGACGAATTCGCAGATAAAAAACCACCAAAAGGCGTAATTACTATATGGAGACGTCAGGTGGGTAAATCATGGTCTTGTGCCGAAGCTGTCGCTGCACTTATGATTATTGAAGCACCTTGTACAGTAGGAATCGTTGCTGCATCAGAGACCGAATCACAATTACTTATTGATAAAGTTAAGTGGCTTTTTGACAACTCTCAATTCTCTAGATATATCGAAGGTCGTCCAAGACTCGATATTCTTAAACTTAAAAATGGTTCTGAAGTTAGAAGTCACACGTGTTCAGAAACTTCAATTAGAGGACCATCTTACGATATTATATTAATAGATGAATCTGCTCTAATGAATGAGAAAATTCTCTTCGGAGCAGCTTTACCAACAGTTACCCACGGTGCACGATGGGTAGCTATCACAACCCCCAAAGGCAGAAAAGGAAAACTGGTTGAATTCTATTTTAAAGGATTAGAATCAAGACCTATCGTTTGTAGAATTTGTGGGGAGGAATATAAACAAACTGATTTTAATGTAGATTTTCCATACCCTAAATTTAATCAAATGCCAGAACTCCCCGATTGTAAAATTTGTGGGGATAACAATTATAAATATGGAATGGGCTATTTTGCTATTCCGTACCTAGACCCCTGGAATTGCTCTTTGATTGAAGCGGAGGAACTTAAGGCTATTTTAGATCTCCATGACTGGTCTCCTTTAGCCCGACAAGAATACCTCGGAGAAATAATAGATGAAGCATCGATGGTGATACTGAAAGAATGGATCGACAAGAACACTAACGTAATGCTCAGGAATACGCTAACACGTAAACAAGGCATAGCATATGTAGCAGGTATCGACTACGGAAGGCACCATGATGCTGCCTCTATTTGCATAACTCACAAAGACAAAAAGAATGGTCATATTGTTGTAGATTATATGTTAACAATAGCAGGGGAATTTGACCACGAAACTGATTGGGTAGCTATTAAAACTAGATTCTTATCAGTTATAAAGTTTTATAGACCAGTATGGATAGTTCCAGACGCTACAGGATTAGGAGATCCTTTAGTTGAAGAATTACGAAATGATATAAGGGCTTTAAAACTTAGATGTAAAATATTCAATAACAAAAAAGACAGATTAGGATTTACTATTTCAACAGCAACAAAACCAGATTTAATAAGTTATATGATTGCTTTATTTTCTCGAAACCCACAAGCTTTAGAATTACCACCAAGTTCAGAACCCGAAATGAATGAACTTGTAAAAGAGCTTCTTAGATTTGAATGTGAAATTATGGAAGCTGGTTATTTAAAGTACGGAACTCAAAGTTATCATGATGATAGGGTTATTTCATTAGCGTTAAGTTTATGGGGACATCGTAGAGCACCCTGGTTTAAACCAGAAGCTAAGTTCTTTGATTATGGTGTTTCAAAAATGTCGAGACAGGAATTTGCTGTATTTGAAATTAATTTAGATGACGATTACCAATTAGAAATGATACCTGCTGACGCAGGATTATAATTATGACAGAAGAAGAAATTAAATTAGAAAAAGAAATAATAATTAACATTATTGACGGTGTAGCTTGTATATATCTAAAGCCTGGAATTATAGGAAAGAAATTACCTCCTCCAGTAGTGATACCATTTCACTTCAGTACTATGCAGAAACAGAGAGAAAGGGATACAATGCCAGATATTATAAAAGAATTTAAAAGGCTTTTTGAAGATAATAGATTTAGTATTTCTTACTTCGAATTACCAGGACCAAAAAAGAAAGAGGATAAAAAAGATGATAACCAAGAACGAGAACGGAAAACCAAAGAGAGCATTTAGTGCTACAAGGAAGCCTATAATTCTTAAGATAGACTCAGAATACTACGATTTAGATAGTGTTCTTAAACAAATGAAAAATGCTATGATTAAGAATACTGCTCCAAATAGAGAGTTTGCTTTCTATAATGATTCAGTATCTCAGACCATGACAGAAATTACTTCAGCAGTTATGACTGGTACTGGTCCTCATGTTACTATTAATCGTAAACATCAAAAACAATACGCTTTAGATGTAGTCGAAGATTGGAATATGGAGACTAACGTGAATGGTCGAACAGTTGAAGATTGGATGAGATCTTCTTGGTTTGACGAGATAGTTCATGCAGATTCTTATCAGAGAGTAGCTATTGATAAGAAATTGTATGAAAATAGGGTAGATATTCAAAGAATTGATCCAAAAACGATAACAAAAGTCAAAGATCCTAAATATGGATGGAGAGCTTTGATACAAAGTGTCCCAAACTATAAAGCTTACCGCACAGAAGCGTCTTTTTATAAGAATGTAGTTAAAGATAAAATATATTTAACTCCTCTTGATATATACGGAACTAGAGGAGTGAGATATAAATTAGATATAACCATTCCTGACAAACCGAACGTTGTTTTGAGAACATCTTACTTTATAAAAGCACCAGTAGCATCAATTTTACACTTTATTACGGGTAAACGGTGGACTTTTTACTTTATGAGAAAATTTGCTCAGAAACATTGGGCTCCATTTTTGGTAGCTTTAGTAGGAGATCCAAATACAAACTTTTATCCAGACGAACCAGAAGCTATGAACGAAGCAATTGAATACGTTCAGAAGATTTTACCTAGAGTTTCAAACTGGGGAGGCGTAGCTTTACCAGGAATTATAAATTTAAAGACTTTAGATACACAATCAGCTAAATCTGCACAAATATATCGTGATGCAATAGAGCTTTACAATAAAGAAATTATGTGGGGACTATATGCTAGTATGGCACAGAGAGATGCTTCTGGTAATGAACAATCAACACAAAGAGGAATACTTGATGCCTTTTACAATTTCTTAGAAACTATGAGGCGTAAGTACGCTAATACACTATCTAGGTTTTATTCTAAATGTCTATTACCTACTTGGGGTGTAAAAGACGTAAAAATGAAGGATATTAGTGTTGAGTTCGATCCTTTAAAAAGAAGTGGTTATCTTGAAATAGCACAAGCAATCGAAAGATTAAATAATGCTGGGATATTCAAAGATGATAACGAAGCAAGAAAAGCAGGTTCAATTGTGTTTGCTCACTTAAAAGCTTTAACAGATGAAGAGAATAAACCAAGAGGACAAAAACTAATGAAAGAAATGAATGAATCTAATGCTATGGGACAAAGTTCACAAAGAAACCCACAGGCGACTAGATCAACAACTTCAATGGAAAATGATATTGGTATGAGACTTTTAAACCATATAAGAGACGGCAAGTAATGAAAAAAATACTTAGAAATCTTATAGAAGAAGATATTGACAAAGTACTCGATAATAACTCAATTAAAAAGAAGAATTTTCTCTTTTTACTTATTCATTATCTATTAGGTAATGATATATTAAATTTAGTGGAAATTAATGGTATAGCTGTTGAATTAAATGAAGAATATAACTCTTTCTTAAAAGACTTCGATTTAGAATTACTCGAAGCTAACGGCGAAATCATAAAAGTATTAAAAACAGCACTTCCTAAATTTAATAAGAGGATAGGTCATATATTAGAGAAAATAGATAAAATAAAACAGAAATGACAATAGTTAAAACAACTTTAACCAAATTCGTAAAGTTCTTAGATGGTTTACAAAATGGTACTGTAAAAGGTAAAGCCTACGATAAAATCAAGAGAACTTTAAGGTTTTCGTTAGATAGAAATGTTTTTGGGCATATGCAACACGAAGGTAATGTATTTGAGATTCCTACTCAAACAGATTTAGAATTATTAATAATAGGTGGGGGTAGGTCACATAGACCTGGAACACCGAGAGAATCTCATTATTCTAAGGAATATCTTAGAAAGAAAAGACGATTGAGTTTACCAGCCCATGAGTGGAAACAATCAGGATTTAAAGATGGTACAGAAGTAATAAAACAACAAGATAGGGTTATTATGAGGACTCCTGCAGCAAAAACAACAGTAAGGGGTTTTAACTACGGTCCGATTCATGAATCTAAGAAATCTGTGCTTAAGTATGCTTTTCTTTCTGCTTGGGAAGATATTATAGAAAATATAGTTGAAACATTTGTAGATGAATTAAAATGAGAAATATAGGAAGCACTTTTTTACCTAGTAAATGTCCTAAATGTAATATTGATGTAAAAGTTAGAAGAGGATTAATGATGTATATAAGTTATTGTGAAAACTGTGGATGGGAATTAAAACATGAGTGATTATTGTAACCGTTGTTTTAAAAGATTAGTATTAACTGGTGAAGTAAATTATTGTACTCGATGTCAAAATATTGTAAACAACGAAAATATGTACGAAGGGTGTGAAACATGCAGAGAAACATGATCTGGGAAACATTAAGGGTTAATCTTAAAGACAGAGCTAAGAAAGCTAATGGGGACGTTGATGACTCTTATTTAGATAAGAAATTCTATAAAGATACTGATGGTAAAGTATTTCCATGTAAATGGTGTGGGAGAAAAATGTATATTCATGACTTAGATAGGAAAAAGCGTAAAATTCTCTTATCCTGTGATAAAGATCCTTGTATTGGTAATGCTGATACAAGTGAGACGTGGAGGAGAGCTAAATTAAAACAATTGGGCTATGATCCAGATAGAATACTCGGACCACAGAAAATAATAACTAAACATAAGACAAGCTACAATTATTTTGATGAAAAGGGATATGTTTAAGTAATTTCTACTACTTTTTACTATCAAAATCAAAACACTTAAATATAAGTAAAAACACTTTATAATTAAGATGAAAAAGTTTAAAGACAACAAAATAGATCTCTCAATGGAAAGCTTACAGGAAGAAGATGGAAAAGTCTACTTCGTAGGAGAAGCTTTAACACAGGACTATGAATGTGAAGATGGTCTTGTTGCTCTTTCAAATAAACTTATAAATAAACACTTTACCTATAGACACAGACATCCAATACAGGAAAAACACAAAGAGAATCATGTATACGGGGTTGTAACAGATTCATGGGTAAAGGAAAAACTTATGGTCAAAGTTCAATTACACGACCATACTGATGATCACAAAAAATTAATTGAATATATACAATTAAGAGATTTCGTAAAAGACCCACTTTCCTTGTCTATGCATTATAGAACATATTTTAACGAGAAAGGGGAAACTATACACTATGATGTTTTTGAATTGGCGGGTACTCCGTATCCACATTGTAAAGAATGTCTAATATTAAAAACAGGTGTGATGAAATTGGAAAAAGACGAAAAAATCAAACCGAAAGAAACTAAAGAAGAGAAAGCCGAACTATCTGAAGCTCTTGAAAAAATCAAAGGATTAGAAGTAGAGCTTAATAGTAAGACTAAAACTTTGGAGGAAATGAAGTCAAAGTTCGAAAAAATGGACAAGGAACTCGAAGATAAAGAAACTAAAGAGAAATCTTTAGGTGATAGAGTTTTAGAGTTAGAGAGTACAATCAAATTCTTAGAAACTAAGAAACCTATTTTAGATAAACTCTTAGAAGCTGATTCTACTATTGACGAAAAAGAAGCAGCCTGGCTTAGAACTGAAGACGTTGACTATTTAAAAACTAAACTTGAGGAAGCTATAAAGAAAGCAGAATCTCAAATAGTAGTTAAGGAATTAGAAACGACTGCTGAAGAAGCACAAGCTGAGAAGGAAATAGAAGAAACAAAAATAGAAGATGTATCGTATGAAAAATTTATAAGTCAGATTAAAAAGTCTGGTAATATAAAAACAAGAAAAATATAATAAAAAATAATAAAATAAAAAGTGATTAATAAATGTCAGATCAATTTCCAGCACGTGGACCTACAATTGATTGGGAAGGTATCACTTCAGTAAGTAAAGGTAGTTATCGACTTCATACTGGTTATGGAGCAGATTTTGGAGAACCACTCCAATTAAAAGGAACTGGTTTAAAAGCTACCCCTATATTGAAGAGACCTGTCAATTCATATGAAGGTACTGCTGGCGCAACAGAATGTTTTGGCGCTTCATTAAATATTAAAGTTGATATTAGCTCTTATACTGCTGATGACTTTGCTTTAAAAGGTCGTCATGTAGCTAACAGAGATATAACTTCTTTATTGATAGGAGCACTTAAAGCTAAAAACGTAGGAGTCAGTGACGTTGAAATAAATAGGACTATTATTCCTGCTGACGGTGGATTTGAAAAAATGACCGCAACTGGACAATACTCTTATGGAAAATCATTACAACTGATCAAAGCAAAGAAACTTGGCTACATTTGGGTTAATCCAGATTATGAAAAACCAAGAATTTAAGGTGAAAAAATAAAATGGCAGAAAGAATTGGTAATTTATCAGATAATATGCTAGTTCCCGCATATTTAAGGGAACAATATTTAAAGCTGGTTGATGAATACGATGGCAAGTGGCAACCTTTATTCGAAAACATGATGCCTAGAGTTATTGCCGAAGGCAGAGGCTCAAAGCATTACTGGACAAGACCTAGAATGGCTGATCCCCAAATGATTGCTAAGTTTTATGAGTATGATGAAAGAATTGAACCAATGGCTCACCCACACGTGAGAAATTGGACCTATAATACAAGGATGACAGCAAATATGTTCCGAAGGAATAGAAGGGAATTTGCTGGAGACTTTAAAGGTGGAATTCTTGAACGTAAACACGCACAACTCTTAGAAAACTTAACTAAATCAATAAATCGAAACATTGAATATACCTTATGTCAATTTGCATTAGGTAATATTGAAACTATGATAGAATTCACAAATCAAGACCTAAATAGACAAGCTTATGCTGATATTAATGCAGGAAGTTTTAGAGGTGTTGACGCAGTTGCAAGTGGAGACTTAGGTGGAGTAAGATGGGACGATTTTAGTGGTGGAGCTACTAGCCATGCTAAAGTCTTTGATGAACTAGCGTTTTTAACAGAACGTTTCGAATATTTACAAGGAGAATCGCCAACTATATTTTACATTGGTAGAAAGACTGCATTAGCTTTAGAGAAGAACGAAAACTTGCTTAAAAGATTAATTTACTTCCACGATACCACAGACGGTGTTTTAGGAGCTACTATACAAGGCTTAAAGTTAGTTAAAATAACTGGACAGACTTATAAAGAAGTTCCAGGTGTTGAAACGCTAAACGAAGGTTATCCAGGTAAGGGCGACTATTTAGAACTTGATTGGGAACATCTAAATCGGCATGATATGATGGCACAACCAAGTGGAATAGGAGATCCTGTTGGAAAATTCTTTGAATGGGGAATCATAACCAACGGAAATGCTGGTGAAGTGGCTTGTGGTTGGGTAGATGAAGACCACCAAGCGAGAGGAAGTCCTACAAGCATGTTTATTGAACAATGGGATGAGAAAAACCCTAAACAAGTTTTTACAACTGCAAAGTTGGATTATTGTCCCGAAGTTTACGATTATGCAAAGATAATGTTGGTAAAGAAATTAGCAATGTACTAATCGAAGTGATTAAACTTGGCTAGTTTCATAGAAAAAGCGGATATTGTCGCATGGGTTCAAATTCAGTTAGGAGAAGACTTTTCTAATGATGATCTACCTCAGATCATTGTAGATATGGCTACGGCTAAAGTTTTAGCTGAATTAGTTAAAAGGAGAGTCAAAACTCTTCCCACAGTAGACGATGAATTTCATTTTCTTAAATTTGGGACAATGAGCTTTGTTTTGGAACTTTTATGTAAGTCAAGGAAAATTACACAATCGTCAGGAGATGTCTTACGTGATAGATTCGGGGACGTAATTCACGACTATCAACGTAGTAATCCTTTATTTTTCTTTGCTCAAGGAACTAGTGAATCATTTATGGCACTATTGCCATATGAAACATTTCGGATGTATGGATATGCATATTGCGACTCTTATATGAAGAGAGCATTTTATGAACGAACAGGACACACAATACCACATGGAAAGATGGCTAAGGATAAAACTTCTCGAGGATACGGATTTGAAATAGATGATGATATTGTCGAAGAAGCAGATGACGAAAGCTGGAATGAAATGAACGCAGATACAGGCGATCTTGATATATAATGTGGTTACATAACGCTTTAAATTTAACCAAAGTTAACGCTTATAACGAAAAAGACGTTGTAAGAGATACTGGGGGAATAACTAAAAAAGAAGATAATACTACAATTGAGCTTAAAATCTTAATAGTACCTACTAAGAATCGTTTTAGACAAGGAGAAAAGGGAAGGTTCGAAGAACAACTAATAAATTTCCAAGTGTCTAAAAATGAGTTGAGAAAAAAAGACTTTGAAATGTTAGTAGGTAAAACCCATATAATAAGAGGTGGATTAGATTATAAGGTCATGATGGTAGAAGATTATTCTTGGGACCCAGGACTTCAGTTATATAGGTGTTTAGCTAAAAGAATGATACCAGTAGGTAATTTAATATGAGTTTAAATACAGATTTGAAATTAGCACTTGTAGACGATATAAATGGATTAGATTTTACTTATCAAAATCTTGATCCTCAAGTTAAAGTGTACAGATATGGTGATGGTTTTGATAGAATAAACCCAAACATATTAATACAGTTTTTACCGTCTAATAGGAAAAGATCTCAATCTGTAGGTGATGTCATAGGATTAGCTCAAGGTGATTATTACCGATATGGTTATGCACGTGTAGAACTTTGTACTATTCACGTTTATTGTCAAGAAAATCATGAAAATGCTTTAAAAACAGTGACAATCAACGGAAGAATGCTTGGTGAGTTTATAGCTGAAAAATGCTTAGAAAGAGTTTTAAAAATATGGGAAAACATTTTATTCGATTATAAAGCTTCTTTTGATAGGAAAGATACAGTACCTGTAATAAAGGACTTATCCATGTACGATGAAACAGTAGAAACTCAAATTTACAATTACGACATTGACGTATATTTAAGAATACCTTTTACTTGGGATAAAGTTCCCGAAGGGTATGATGACGAAGGCGACCTAGCTAAAATAGTTAGTATAGAAGAATTAAAAGAAATAAATAGTAATAATAAAAAACAAATAATAATAAGGTACGAAGAATAATGGGAGAATTTATAACAATATTGTTTGGTGCATCTGCTGCAGCGCCTGCCGCTGTGGAATATGATAAATCAATGATAGTTGGAGACGGTTCTGCTCAGTTAAGTTCATCTAAATTGTATGCAGTTACTAGTGATGACTGGCAAACACAATTAGGAGATGATGGTTTTAGTGATTCTGAACAAATATATAAATCCATAGCAGATTTCTTCGCTGCATCACCAACCCCAGAGAATCTATTTGTTTACGCATATGTAGCTGGTTCTGATACAGATTACAGCGACATTATGTTAACCAAAATAGATGATACTACATGGGAAATACCTTCTAAACCACCTGAAGGATGGGCTCCTGACGCTACTGGAATAGCGAGAGTTAGATTTTACGGTTGTCCGAAAGGAACTGGATTTCAGTGGAATTATCAAGATGGATCAATAGGAAAAGCTTTTAGTATAGTTAAAGATTCACAAGATAATTGGAATGGTCAAGTACAATTTCCTAATGGTTTAACTGGTGTAAGTGGACCTGTAGTAACTCAAAGTAATTTAGGTACTAATTGTAAGATTACAGTTGATTTTACAATAGATCCAGATAAAGGTGG
>Ga0114923_10003383_pt1 | contig 10760 bp, 10 predicted proteins | sample SumtaG_FD_89578 | JGI IMG/M metagenome (GOLD analysis project Ga0114923, IMG submission 89578) | Deep subsurface microbial communities from Indian Ocean to uncover new lineages of life (NeLLi) - Sumatra_00157 metaG | ecosystem: Environmental > Aquatic > Marine > Oceanic > Sediment | place: near...
CGGCACGCCGTGCCCCTACGGGCGCTAGCCCAATTCCATGTGTGGTAATGTCATTACCGGTACCAAAACGCAACATAATTAATAACGTCCGCATGATTCGCGGTTTATGGTTTTCCAACCCGCATGCTAATGAAGCTTTAGTTAATCAACAATTCATGCGTGCGCGGCATTTACAAATTGGAGATCGGATTAAAGCCCGCTTTCCTGATGAAGAACGCACTTTATTAATTGCCGGCACAGTTACTTCGCCAGAATATACTTTTGTGTTGGCACCAAATACTTTAGCGCCAAATCCTGGCGGGTTTGCAATTATTTATGCACCTTATAAATATTTACAACAATATTCTGAATTAAATGGCAGCTTTAATCAATTATTAGGCATGGTAAAAAATAATTCTGCGATTGCGGTTGAAAATACCATGTCATTATTGGCGGATAAATTAGATGCTTACGGCGTATTATTACAAACCCCGCAGCGCGAACAAATGTCAGCAAAAATTTTACATGATGAATTGGTTAATGTTAAAAAAAGCACTTCGTTTTTGCCAACCATATTTTTATTGGTCGCCGCGTTAATTTTAAATATCGTTCTTGGGAGACTGGTAACACAACAACGCAGCGCCATCGGTATTTTAAAAGCGCTTGGATATAATAATTTTTCTATATTACGTCATTATCTTAATTTTGGCTTAATTATAGGATTATTAGGCGGCATAATTGGAATTATTTTTGGTTATGGTTTGCAATATTTAATGTTAGAACAATACAAAACTTATTTTCTTATTCCAAACATGCATGCGTATTTTTATGCGAAAATTATTATAATTGGCATTTTGGTTAGCCTGCTTAGCGCTTTGATTGGTTCATTATTTGGCGCATATAAAGCAACCAAATTGGAACCCGCAGAATCAATGCGCCCACCAGCCCCTGAAATTGGCACACACATTCTTGTCGAACAAATTAAAATCTTTTGGCAAAACTTATCTTTTCAAAGCAAAATGATTATGCGTGCAATTTTTCGTAATCGCCTGCGTAGTTTTATTACCATTGCCGCAGCCATTGCCGCAACCGCTTTAGTGTTTACCGCCTTAGAATTTGTAGATGCAATGTATAAAATGGGGAATTTTTCATTTGATAAAGTGCAACACCAAGATTATAACCTGACATTGCGCGATCCTTTAGGCATAGATATTATTCGCCCAAACGCTATAATTCCCGGGGTTTCACAACTTGAAGGACAATTGGTGGTACCCGCAAAATTACAATCTGGACCATATAAGAAAAACACTGAAATAACTGGTCTACCACAAAATAATATTTTATACACCCCCGTTGATAAACAAGAACACAAAATATTAATTAGCAAGTCTGGTTTGGTGATCAATAAAACCTTAGCAAATATGTTGCATGTAAAAACAGGCGACACAATTACTATACGACCATTACTTGGCAATCGCACCACCACTCGCGCAACCATAACTAAAACCATCACAACTTATTTAGGCTTGGCCGCATATGCTGATCAAACCTGGTTAAGTCGCTTATTAGGAAATAGTTATTTAACCAATCATATTTTATTTAAACTACATAAAAATGCCGATGTTGATAAATTTATCTCCGCAATAAACCAATTCGCGCCAATTATAAATTTAATTTCTACCAAAATGTCTAAGCACTTATTTTTTGATTCATTATATAAATTTATGCTTTTTGCCGCTTTCATTATGATAGGATTTGCCGGGATTATCGCTATGGGAGCAATTTTAAATACCGCGATGATCTCCTTAAATGAACGTGAACGTGATGTGGCGAGTCTACGCGTATTAGGATTTACCAGCATCCAAGTCGCTAAAATTTTCTTTGGCGAAAGCATCTTATTAAATTGTCTCGGCATATTTTTAGGCCTATTCGGCGGTATTTATCTTGCTTATTATGCAAGCATTGTATTTAGCACCGAGATATATCGCATGCCGATGGTAATCCGCCCTATCCGCTTGATTGAAACCGTATTAATTATGTTTACATTTGTGCTATTATCACAGATAATTATTTATAATATCATTAAAAAATTAAATTGGTTTGATGTTTTAAATATTAAGGAATGATGATGCGACTAGGTTTATTAATCATTTTAAGTTTTTTGTGCACCAATGTCCTTGCCGCAAATATCGAAACCATTCACCCCTATCGCGGTGCAATTCAAAAATCTTTTACCGAACCCGCCAAAACTTATTTAGAAAATACCTATGTGATTAATATGCCGTTATACGGCAAATTAGAACGAGTTTCCGTGCATGAAGGTAGTAAAGTAACACAAGGACAAATTGTTGCACAAGTTGACCCAGTACCGATAGATCAAACTATAAATTTACTCAAAGCACAACTGCGCAATTATCAAGCCCAATATCAATTACAACAAAAAACTTTATATCGACAAGAACAATTAAACAAAAAGGGGTTTGCTACACAACAAACTCTAGATAACATTCGTACCAAAGGAAAAGTTCTCGCCGCACAAATCCAGCAAGCCAATGCCGGTTTAGCCATTGCCATTTATGGACTTAAAGAATCTATTATGCGCTCACCAATTAATGGCACGGTGTTGCAACGTAATACTGAAGGCGGAAAATGGTTTGCCACCGGCAGTCAAATTTTAAACGTTGGTGATTTAACTAAACTAAAAGTAATTTGTGATGTTTTAAGCCAAGAAGCACAACTTAAAAAAATTGGCGACACGGTTTTATTAACCAGCATCGGCAGCCCAATAACTTTGAGTGGAAAAGTCTCCCGCATTTATCCTGCAGGATTTACCAAAAAATCATCACTAGGCGTTGATGAACAACGCGTAAATATTATTATCGATTTGGTTAAGCCGCAAGCTGCGCATTTAGGCGTAGATTACCGCGTGCAAGCACAATTTTTGGTTGGCGCACGCGCAAAAAATGCATTGATCGTGCCACGTTTTAGTGTGCTGCAAGATGAAAAAGGCAATCATTATGTAATGTTGGTTAAAAATAAAAAACTGCACAAACAAATTGTTAAAATTAATATTATAACCGATAATAAAATTTCGATTATCAACGGGATCAATGCTAATGACAATATCGTCTCTCAACCGACTGCTGATATGCAAGACGGAATGAAAATATAGACACAACTAAAAATCCGAGTATAATTACCTTGATTTATCAATCAGGAGAAAAAATATGCTCAAAAATTTATTAATCATAATTATCTTAAGCGCCTTAGTAGTTCTAACTATGCCATATTGCCGTACTGGAATACATGAGTTAATTAGCTTGCATCACATGCTGATTAATTTCTTAAACGGGATTTTTGCCGGTGGACGCATCGCGGTTTTCATCAAACAATTAATCGCGTTGTTATTTATTCCTTTGGCTATAATTGCAGTGATTAACATAATTTATTGGTTGTTTACCAAACGCTGGCTGCCACGTTCGGCAGAAATTATGTGGGGATTGTGGATAATTCTTGCGGTAGCGGTTATTGCTTAATTAAAGAGAATGGAACAATAGGTACCGCATCTTTACTGATTACAAAACATGGTGCGCCTCGAGCGGCGCACCAAAATGAGTTAATACATGCTGCAGAAAAATCCTTGGTAGGCAAGATAAAGACCAACCAACAAAAATATTATGATTATGATACGGTAGACAGGTTTGTTGCCCATAATGCTGCGCTTGAACTTAAGCGCCGTTTCCGGGAAAAATAACAGCCAAACGCCCTTGAGCAAGGCCAAATAACCAAGCAAGGTGATTAATAGGCGCCAATCCCAGACAAACACCGAATGGCTGACCACCACTAAAATACCGATCACCAACGCCAAAAAACCGCCCATAATAACATGCGCTTTGCTGCTGACCATTTCATCATATGCGGCTTGGATGCTTTTAAAGCGGAATAACACCGCCAAGCACACAATGATTAAATAAAGCCCGAAGACCCGAGCTAAGAAAGTTGATACATCCATTTTAAATCCTCCGTTTTACCAAGATGCATCTTTAATCTTATGCAATTTGAAGGCACAAGTCTAGATCTCTGGACTTACAGCTCATTATCGAGCTAAAATAACAATATGTTATCATCTCAGATTGCACAAAAATTGAGCTTTTTCGCCCAAACACCCCGCTGGGTCGAAAAAGCTGGTATCGGCATTTTAATTATTCTGGTCTGCTGGATAATTGGCATTATCGTGAAAAAAGTGATCCTAAAGCTTCCCTCAATTACCCACGAAAAAAGATATGTATACAGGCTGATCGCCGATTTTTGCAAGATTTCGATCATTTTACTCGGGCTAATCACTGCTTTAGGCACCGCAGGCATCAATGTAACTGCGATTGTCGCAAGTCTAGGCCTAACCGGCTTTGCGCTTGGATTCGCGCTAAAAGACTACCTATCGAGCGTTTTAGCCGGCCTTATGGTGATGATCTACCAGCCATATCGCATTGGTGATACCATCACCGTAGCAGGCGCCACCGGCGAGGTGCGTGAAATCAACCTGCGCTACACCGTATTAACCGCCGAAGAACAGGATATCCTCATCCCCAATTCCAGCATGATTAACTCCACCATCAGCATCAAGCGGTAAACCCCGCTTATTTACTACAATTTTCAAGCTTTTCTACTATAATATATCTAGGGTTGAAATTTGAAAATTTCCGGGGGAAAAATGCTTAATCAAAACGACAATATACCAGATAATAATGTTGAAGATCATCCACCTGCCCCACCACCTATTGAGGGATTAGCGGAGGAATTACAGGAAACCCGACTTTACCTCCGCGCATTAGAAAATATATTCATAGACAATAACAACAATGCCCAGCACCCATCAACTATTATCAGAAACGCCATTGAAAACGGCTTGCTCACTGAAGGCGCTGTACGACATATTTTCCAAACAATTGCTCAAAACACAGATTATACAAAAGCTTGTTTGGCATTTAACAACCTGCAAACCTTTCTTGAAAAAAAAGGTGCCACCACTGAAAATGCATCAAAAATTACCTGTATTTTTAATGATACATATAGACTTTATCACAACACTGAAGTACAAGTAGGGGAAAATCCCCCTGTTGCAGCGCGAACATTACCTCTTCGTAACTTACAAATTGACAACGAAAATCTTTTCAAAAAAGTATTCAGAACATTAATTAACGAGCAATTCCCAGAAACTGCAGAAACAAAAGCGCAACAAGAAAAACATATAAAAGAAATCAAAAATATTGCGCCACCTAGCCGCAAATGGCAACAACATGCAAACTTAACTGAAGAACACAAAAGCAAACTTAAAAAACAAGAACAAGGAAAAATCTTATCTATAAATGACTTAAACCAATACTCATTAATACGTTTGGCAAAGTTATTAGACCCTGACGCTCACAATGAAGCGCAATTACGCCTCTTGTTAAAACGAGAAAATCCAACTATCTATCATAACGGAAGATATACTTTCGACCACCTTAATCGCGTATTAGCCAGATCTGAAAATGCGGCCTGGAGGCATATCTCATTCGACAACACCCAAGAGAATATAAAAAAACTAGAACGAGCTATAATTCCTAATACTGTAGCAAGAAATTTTAGAGAATTAATTAAAAATATGATTCTAGCAGATTACGAAATTAATCAAGGAAATGCAGGAAATATTCAGCAGAAAACTCGAGAGTTCGCTTTACGTAACAAGCCAGCATTTTTTAATGACCAAGAATGTAGAGCCATATGTGATGATGTCACACAAGAATATTTGTTACAACATCTTGCAGATGCAGATGCACGCGAACGATACAAAAACAAATCAGACCAAAGAGCAAAAAACTTAAGCAAAAATCGTATTGGAAAACTCCATACTGAAGAAACAGTAAAAAGTTTTGCTGCATGGCATAGTGAACAAAACAAAGATGACCATAATATTTCGTTCAAACAAAAATATAAGAATGGTTTAGCAGATTTACTCAGGCTGGGTTTAATCGATAATTACGATGATTACCAAGAGAATGGAAATGATTGTTACAAAATATGGTTTAAGGGCTCAGATAAATTCAATCGCCCAATTGTAACGAAATCAGAAATCATACACGGCCATCAAGGAACATACATAAAAACTGATTTTCCTCAAGCACTAAATGAAAACAATAAATACCACGCTGTGTGCGCATGCTTATACACGCTAACGCTTGGAGGAACTGATGTGTTGGATGCAAGCGATCTAGATTCCAAATCACAAAAAACTATACTAGCATGCGGTCATTATTTAAAACAACTTGGAATAAAACTTAAAATTTACCCTCCAATTACAGGCGCAGGCCCTCAGTTTAGTAAAGTACTTAAAGCTTTAAGAGAAACCAACAACCAAAAAGCTGCTACGCCAAATCCTAGAGAATTTACACCAAGCAGGCAAGATGGGCAAGATGGGCAAAGGCAACGACACAACATAGATCCTGTCAGTCTGTAAATTAAATGGTGGGTCGTGAGCGACTCGAACGCTCGACCAATAGGTTAAAAGCCCGCGATCTAATTTTAAGTCTTTGATTTTAAACAGCTTTTATTGTGGGACACCCGTTGCAATATGCTATTTTATGATAACAAATGATAACTCAATCACGAGAATCTCACGAGCAGGGTTTTAACCATTTATCTTATATCTTAAGCGCCACGACTCCTGCATTCTCACGACCATCGTATTGCAAAGATTGAGGATAATCTGGTCTGGCAATGAAACCTTGTTTTTCGATTTTAAACCCGCAATTAATACAAGCTTCGGCCAATACATCACCATCAAAAAGATGCACAAATTCCGGCGCAAAACGACGAAACCCCTCTTGTAAATAATACTTTAAATTGGGAATAAATCCCGGCCATTTTACTCCTTGTTTTTTCCTTTGCGCATAAATCGGCGTAAATTCCTGCAATAATTTATCACTATATCTTGCATATGGTGAATCAACAATCAAAAATAATTTTCCATTTTTTTCTAACCAATCGTACATATTACGTAACGATTTTTCTACATCTTCACCTTTTAAAAGATGCAAAACACGACAACATAAAATAGCACTTAAACTTTCATTATCAAAATTAATTTCATTAGGTAAAGTTCCAACTTTACATTGTAGACATGGCAAATCATTTTTAGAAACACGTGAACGCAGAATTTTTAAATGCTCAGGTTCATTGTCCACGGCGATAACTCTAGCTCCACGAGCAAGCGCGGGGATAACCGCAATTCCATAACAAGCACCAATATCAGCAACCACACCAGAAGTTTTAGCTGCATACTCAACAAATTCCTGTGAATATGGATCTAAGCTTCCCGTCATATAACCGGTATTATTAAGCGTTTGTTCGCCTCCCGCTAAAAAATCAGTTTGTTTGTTATCATTACCCATAATCAATCCTCACAACTTCTAATTGAAAAATAACCTTGTCCAACTTTGATTTATATTAATTTCATATTGTTAATTCTTTTTCTAATTCTCTTGTGCATAAGTATTACATTTGCTGATTTAGTTTTTTTAGCAATTTCTTTGAATGTTTCTTTAGGAGCTAAAAATTTCAGCATATTCTGAGTTACTCCTGACGGCCAATTTGGAATAGAAAATATCTTAGCCGAAAATTTTTCATTCGCTATTTCCAATACAGCCTGTAATCCAGCGCTTGAAGTCAAAGCAAAGCTTAATAAATTACGTTTCCACATTAACTCCAACACCCCATCTGGGCTTAATTTTCGCCGTGTTTCCCATAAACTTAATCTTCTTTTTTCCTCCATTTTTGAATCACAAATATATTTGTTTTTCTGAGCGTTTTCTTTAGTACTTTTCTGAAAAAAGTTAAAAATTTTAGAAAACAAAGATCTTGGCTTTTTTACTTTTTGCATATACTTAAGCATAGTTCCATCAATTGTTTTATCATATATACGATTTGCCAACCAAAATATATAACTTTTTAGCTCAGATACACCATGATCTTCTTTAGCTGAAGTTATAAAAAATTTTAATGCTCCTGTTTGCTTAGCAAAAGATTTGCACAAGTTTATTATTGCAGTCCGATCACCTTTTTTAATCAAATCCATACGCGTTCCAACCACAATTAAACTTGTCTCATCAGATAAACCTTGATGAGACAAATGTTGAAACCAATCGCACCACAATTCATCAAGATGTTTTTTAGTAACTCTTTCCATATCAATGCATAATATCAATATATCTGCGCCTGAAAAATAAGAACGTATTATACTTTTAAAACGCTCAGATCCATTTGTATCCCAAATTTGTAATTTAATATTTCTCCCATATACTTCTCCTGTTATTATTTTAAAATCTACGCCTATTGTGGTACATCCACAATAGTCAAAAGCATCACCAACTATTCTATTCAATAATTGTGTTTTGCCACAAATACCGCCAAAAATAACAACTTTGAATATAATAGCTCGCTGCTCTATTTCAAACCCGCAATTTTCATCTATTTCTATTTTTCGTTTATCTTCCTCATACTGTTTCATTCTCCATTTACTTTTTTCATAGAAATTTTCAAACATAATCTTTAACTCCACCACTTAAATTATAAAACATTAAACCATATAACACTGGCAAAAACAAATGCAACAACCTTTTGTAGATACATAATATCCACCAGAACGTCCCTGTCTGTGGATGGGCTTCCTTTTTGATGGTGGATATTATTATACTTATAGCAAAGTATTGAGCGATCCCACAGGTTCAAAACCTGGAATATTTTGTAGAAGATTGGGTGTTGTGAAAATTTATCATTCATAGTGGCAATTTTCGTAATCAAATACATTAAGCCTTAACCACAATAACACCCACATTTTCACGACTATTATGTTGCAGAAATTAAGCTAATTTGTTTATCTTATTTAAAAACTTTTTAACTATCTGATACGACTTATCAGGCTCATCTTTATAAACAGGCGCTCCAGTATTTTCAAAAATTTCCATAGTTACATATTTAGGATCGATTTTTTCTGCCATTTCGTTTGCCGCTTCAACAAGATGCAGACTATCACTACCAACCAACATAAGCGTTGGACATTGAATTTTATGCACCACACTCAAATAATTAAAATTTAGCGCTTCTTTTTGACAAAAATGAAAAAATACCTCCGGATGTTTTATACATCTATTAAGCTCCTGTGGTGTATACGCTTTCTTCCCATACAATGGTATGCATAATTTAGCATATGTCGCAAAAGTTTCTTCGCTTGGATTGATATAAAAATCACGGAAAGCTTTCGCAGGCTCATTTCCACCTAAATCTTGCAATTTTGCACACACCTTATCCAATGAAAATTTAGCTTCCGTGTGACAAAAAATCAAACCTCCAGGATAGTCATAGTGCTTTTTAAGATATTCACACATAACATGACCGCCTATTGAAACCCCTGCAATAATTGGTTTTGATATATTTAATGTGATACAAAATTTATGTAAATCATCTGCCCATTGTTGTAAATTCCATTTGCTGGGTTCGCTAACATCACTACGACCGCAGCCGCGCTGATCTAAAAAAATAACTTGCGCAACGTCTGAAAATTGCGACCAAAATTCAACATAAAGCGTATGATCTGCAAAACCGTGACCACCATGCAGCACAATCAATGTAGGCTTTTCATTAACCTTATCTAGTTTAATATCTAATTTTGATCCATATACATCGAAAAATAATTTAACATTATTAACAGATAAGCGCATGATAATCTCCAAAACTTAAAATAAGCTACTTAATTATATCTCTTGTAAATCAATCTTAACTTTATATATTAATTATTATACCATGTTACTCAGCTACGACTTCTTTAAACACCTTCATCGCATTAATTACTTTCGGCATACCAATATATGCAATAAGTTGTAGGATGGTTTGTTCAATTTCCACAACACTACAGCCTGCATTTAATGCTGCTTTAACATGTAATTTTAATTGCGGCGCCATACCTTGTGTAGTTAATGTTGAAATGGTAATTAATTCACGGGTTTTTAAATCCAATAAATCATCTTTAGCATAAAATTCTCCAAATGGAAAATCAATTGCAATTTTTGCCAAATCAGGCGACATTTCTTTCAACATCGCATCAATATTTTCCGCCTCATCACCAAAAAGTTTTTTAAAAACTTCTCGACCACGTTTGTCAAAATCAACCATAAGTTTTCCTCCTATAAGACTTGTTTATATAATTTAACCGACGCAGATGCAACAACTTCTTTCATCGTAACATTAATAAAATACTGCATATGTGGTTGTTTGCCATGTGAGTCAAAAGCTTCTTTATTTTTAAATTTTTCGACCATGACAAATTCGTGATCGTTATCTATGCTTTGGTTAAGTTCATATCTTAAATTCCCTTCTTCTTTTCTGGTCGGCGCAACCAAATCAGACATATCTTTTTTAAGTTCCTCCACCTTGCCATCTTTGGCAACAAATGTTGCCACACAAACTATTTCATCTTGTGTATCCATCGTTATCTCCTATGTTAATCTATAAGCCTTTTTGACGTACGCTGCCATATTAACAACTGATTATGCATTCCTGGAATACAAACAACTTTATTTTCTTGTAAATATTCAAGCGATAGATCAACCACATCTTCGGTTGACATAACTTGCCATAAACCTTTGCGTGTTTTAGAAATTTCCTCAATATCTTCACCCATACGACCAAAAAATTCTGTGGCAGTCATACCAGGGCATAAAACTTGCATGCGAATTTTAGTATCCTTA
>Ga0114923_10003384_pt1 | contig 10759 bp, 9 predicted proteins | sample SumtaG_FD_89578 | JGI IMG/M metagenome (GOLD analysis project Ga0114923, IMG submission 89578) | Deep subsurface microbial communities from Indian Ocean to uncover new lineages of life (NeLLi) - Sumatra_00157 metaG | ecosystem: Environmental > Aquatic > Marine > Oceanic > Sediment | place: near...
AATCGTTCCCTTGCTTTAGGAGGGATTGTCCTTGCCTCCAGGGTAATGGTAGGGGAGCCAATTGCCGGCTACTATTATGAACTCGAAGCTATTGCTGCCGTTGTTATCGGTGGTGCGTATATGGGCGGTGGAGAGGCGAGCATTGTTGGTACTCTCTTGGGAGCGCTGATCATGGGGATATTAAAGAACGGTTTGAATTTGCTGAACATTAGTACCTACTGGCAACAGGTAGCTATTGGTTTGGTTATAGCGGGAACGATCTCGTTCAACTTATTTCGACAACGCAGGTGATGGGAGGGAAACGCTTGGCAGGTGAATATCTGTTAGAAGTAAAAGACTTGTACAAGAGCTTTGGCGGAGTACAGGCGCTGAAGAATGTCAGCCTGACGCTACGAAGGCGGGAGGTGCTAGCGGTTGTGGGCGACAACGGAGCCGGAAAGAGCACTCTCATGAAGGTGATCTCCGGCGCTATACTACCGGATTCCGGACAGATTTTTTTGGAAGGCCAAGAGGCACGGATCCGAAACCCCCAGGATGCGCTTGAATTGGGCATTCAAATGACGTATCAAGATTTAGCTTTGGTAGATTGCCTTGATATAACGACGAACTTGTTCCTCGGCAGAGAGATCTGCAGACCAGTCGCCGGGATGAAATTCTTGAAACTGAAAAAGATGCGCACAGATACTCGAAAGCATTTGGAGAGCCTGGGCATCAAAACAGTGAAAAATCTAAGGGAGAAGGTGCGGAGGTTATCCGGGGGTCAGCGACAAGTAATAGCGATCAGCAGAGCCGTGTTCTGGGGACAGAAGATCATTATTCTGGACGAACCGACAGCAGCCTTAGGCGTGCGGGAATCGCAGAGAGTCTTAGAGCTTATAAGAGCGTTGAAAGAGCAGGATATCTCGGTCGTCGTGATAAGTCATAATCTGCACCACGTTTTTTTTGTAGCGGATAGAGTCATGGTATTGCGCCATGGTGAAAATGCAGGGGAAAGAGAAATACATAAGACGGACGGTGATGAGGTTGTGAAACTGATCACGGGAGCAGAGTTTATCGACAGAAAGATGTTTTGATCGTGTAATTTACAATAGTCCAAGAAATGCAATGGAGGTTGTACTTTGAGCGAAATATCGAAGAATGACAGTAGTATCGTATTTGATATGCCTAAATGCGGCGGATGCAGAACGTGCGAAATGGCTTGTTCCTTCCACCACACAAAAGAGTTCAGGCCTTCGGTATCCAGCCTGCAAATCCTGGACAAGGAGGACAGTCGCGGGTATCACGTTCGATTTGTAACCAGAAGTGTTGAACAGCGTATTGCCTGTGACGGCTGTAAGGATCTGGAGACTCCTCTATGTGTTGAATATTGTAAAGAACAAGATGATTTGATTGCCATGATTAAAAAAGCCACACAAGAAACAATTTAGCCAGAAAGACTGTATGATAAAATCCATATTTGCATATGCAGGTGAGATCCTCCGGGTGAATCTAGCCAATGGATCGATAACCAAAGAACCAGTAGACAAATATGTTAAAGAGTGGCTCGGGGGTCCCGGATTTGCTGTAAAGATCTTGTATGATGAACTGCGATCCTGGGTCACACCCTACGACCCGAATAATAAGCTTATCTTTGGAGCCGGTACATTACAGGGCACAACGGCACCAGGGGCCAATAAGATGAACGTTAGCACGTTAAGTCCCGTAACCGGGGGATGGGGTAGTTCCTGTAGCGATAGCTACCTTGGTGGACAGTTGAAATACGCCGGGTATGATTCTGTCGTTATCGAAGGCAGAGCAAAGCGGCCTGTTTATCTTTGGATCAATGATGGAAAGGTTGAACTCCGGGACGCATTATCTATGTGGGGAAAGACTACACGTGATACGTTCGACATGGTTCGACAAGACCTGGGAGATCCTTCCCTTCATGTAGCTGCAATTGGTCCGGCCGGTGAAAATTTGGTTCGAGGCGCGTGCATCATGCAGGATAGAGGAAGGGCTTTTGGTCGCTGTGGAACGGGTGCGGTAATGGGTTCCAAAAACCTGAAAGCATTCGTCGCACGGGGTAGTGGATCAATACAAATAGCCGATTCAGCACGCTTTATGAGGTCTGTTGCCGAGGCGCGAAACATGTGCACCATGGCAAAAAGCTCCGCAAAAACTCACGAATTTGGTACATTGTTCAATTACAACACGAAACAGGAAGTGTGCGGTATTAATTACAAGAATTTCCAATTTTTAACAGTTCCCGATGAGCAGTTCCAAACCATCGATCCCAGAAAGACCATTAAGAAATACGAAATCAGCAAATTGTGTTTTCCAGGCTGTGCAATCAACGGATGCGGTCGGAGATTGCTGGTAACGGATGGTCCTTATGCTGGTCTCAAGACTGAAAGTAATCAATGGGAGGCTTTCTCGACCCTCCAAACTCGCTTAGCGGTTGAAGAGCCGACGTTCATGCTGCAGGCGAATTCTCTCTGTAATGATCTTGGCGTCGACGTCGACGCGGCTGGAGGGGCAATAGGCTGGGCCATGGAATGTTATCAGCGCAAAATCATCGATGAAAGGGACACTGGAGGTTTAGCACTCGAGTGGGGTGATGGCGAGATGGTACTGAAACTGATACGCCAAATCGCCTATCGTGAAGGATTTGGAGATATTCTGGCCGAAGGAAGCTACCGAGCCGCGGACATAATCGGTCGAGATAGCCTCTATTATGCGATTCATATAAAAAAACAGGATCTGTACGAAGTCTGTCGAGGCGCAATTGCCTATGCTTTAGGAACTACCACATCGACTCGAGGCGGAGGTCATACTACCGGGCCGTCGCATGTGAAGCAGCTCCTGGACTTGATGTTGAAAAAGCAAAGATGATTTACGGAGTAAATAACCCCAATAAACCCTTGGAATATGAAGGCAAGGCAATAATGACACGGTACATGGAGGTCTTGCATAGAGTAAATAACTGTCTGGGCGTTTGTCATATTAATACAACCTGGTGGGATGTTGATCAAATAGATCTTCCGCAACTCGCTGAGCTGTATTCCGCTGCCACGGGTATTGAGACCACGGTCGATGAGCTGCGCAAGATTGCCGTGCGTCAACTCAACTTGGAAAAGGCATTTAACCTTCGTCACACGGATTTATCCAGAAAAGATGACTTGCCGTCTGAAAGAGATCTACGAGAGCCAATTCCTGGCGGCAAGCTGGCGGGTTGGAAGATGGATAAAAAGCGATACGGCAGAATGCTCGACGAGTACTATGAGCTTCACGGATGGGACAAACAAACTGGATTTCCAAAACAGAAGACGCTAGACAATCTTAACCTTGGTTATGTGGCTGAAGATTTGAGAAAAATCGGGAAACTGGGTTGATTCGCCACTTGAGCCCTTTCGCTGGTTCTTGTTACCGGCCCGCGAAGACATAATCAATATGAATAGATTTGACGTTGTAGCAACTCACAATCATCGTATTTTAGTATTTCTCGTGGTATTGTCTCTTGGTCTTGTGGGGATGAATCATACTATGCTTGGTGCTGCACTCCCGGCCATGAGGGATACTTTCGGAATCAGCATAGCGAAATCCGGGATTATTGGTTCCTTCTCATGGCTTGGATTCACTATCGCAATACTCTGTAGCGGTGTGCTATCTGATCTGTTTAGTAGTAGACAAGTGTTGGGGATTTCCTGTGCCTTAACCGGAGCTTGTTCAATTCTGATTGGCATATCCACGAATTTTATTCTCCACTGTGTTTTAATTGTATTGATCGGTGCGGGCGGAGGAGCTATTGTAGTTTGCTCGAGCGCGGCGATCGTAGAGCTGTTCTCACGCAAAAAAAGTGCCTTGCTAAATATCCAGCATTTCTTCTACACGATTGGAGCGGTTCTCGGACCCATCTGTATTGGCTTTGCTCTTTCTCACAATCTCGCATGGCAAATAGTATACCGTGTGGTTGGGGTCGTTTATCTCGGTGTCTCTGTTAGCATCCTATCGCCGAAGTTCACTAGGAACCAGTACGGTAGTTCGAAACACCGTATTAGTTACAAGCAGTTGTTTAAAATGAAAACTCTTTACATACTTTTTTTCGTTGGATTTCTTGCCATTGGAGCTCAAAATGGTTTCTATTTCTGGATCATCTCCTATCTCAAAGAAGTACATGCGCTGCCGATATTATGGTCAAGCCTCAGTCTGGCTCTTTTTTCAGCCGGCATGGGGATCGGTCGATTGATTTCAGCATGGCTTTCGATGAGGCTACACCCGACTAAACTGCTGTTGATGCTATTAATCTTTGTGACTGCTGCACTTGTTTCTTTCAACCTAATTACGACATCTTCACTCTTGTCTCTAATGTGTTTTTTTATCGGATTGGGCTGCTCAGGGATTTTTACTCTTATTCTTGCCCTCGCTAGCAGCACAACACCTGATAGTTCGGGCAGCGCGATGGGCATTGTAGGAACCTCCGTAGGACTTGGCAGCATTGTGATGCCGCTATGGATGTCCCTCCTGACAGATCGTGTTTCGATGAGAGCAAGTATGATACTTGTTCCTTTGACGGCATTTATGGCGCTGGTAGTTTTCGCACTTGGCTTGTCTGGTTTTACTAAATCGTCAACACCTGAAAGTGATGGGTTATTATGATAAAGCTGAAGGAGCCACGGTTCCTTGAAATGATTAAGTTATTACCTTTATTCACCGCCCAGCAGACCAGGATAAAAAGCCAACTGAGTGTTTGATCCAGACCGCGCTGCGGTAAAATCTATCCCATCGCTCCATAAATCCTCCTTTGGCCCTATTGAAAATACTGATGTGTCAGTAGTTGCGAGCTTGACAGGTTATGTTGTATCAAATATATTACATACAGAATTAGAGGAATTATACCGTGACTGAAGTTCAAGAGTTTAACAGACCAAGCGACTTAAAGGATTGGGCGTATAGTAAAATCAAGCAACTCATCCTCACTAGCCAAGTTAAGGCTGGCGAGCAGTTGCGCATCGAAACGTTGTCTGGAAAAATGGGCATCAGCCGGACGCCGATCCGGGAAGCGCTTTTAAAACTGGAAGGCGAGGGCTTGGTGCGCACAGCTTCACGTGTCGGTTTCTTTGTTAAAGGACTCACGAAACGTGACCTGCGAGAGCTTTTCGAACTCCGGGAAATCATCGAAGCTTATGCGGCAGAAAAGGCTGCACCATGTCTCAGTGATGATGATATATTGTATCTTTCAGGTCTACACAAGAAGGCTGTCGAGGCGGTAAAATCGAATCAATTAGAGGTATTTGTTGATCTTGAGACGACTTTCCATACGTTCATTATAGAAAGCTCTGACAATCAAAGGTTGTTAAAGGTTCTGGAAAGTTTGAAGGATCTAACATATCGGGAACGTATTTTGAGTGTACAATCGATCGAAAACGTAGCCAAATCCCTTAAAGAACACGAAGATATTGTGCAAGTTCTGGATCAGCGAGATGGTCATAAAGCGGGAGAACTCATGCGCCTGCATATAAGAGAGGTGAAAAAAAGGCTAATAGAGTTTTTAGATCTCCCTGACGATTAACCGCACAGGCAGTAAATCCACTTAATAAACACTCTCGAGATAACGTTTCCACTACGGTTGTCGTGTAGTGAAGTATTTGCGCTGCGAAACAATCCGGGCAAACAATCTGAGATAGAGTTGACACTACGCGCCGTTTCTTGTAGAATATTTAATATATTACATATTATATGTTAAAGCTGAAGCGGGGAATGCTGGAGGGAGAAAAATGGAGATCGGAGTTAGCCTTTCACCGAATGTTTCGAAATTTGGTCCATTGCTGTTTTCCGGGAATCTTGATGACGGCCTTAGCGAGGTTAGTAGTCTCGGATACAACGGGGTAGAGTTGAGCCTGCGTGATTCCAACCAAATCGACCAAGGTTCGCTGATCAACGAATTAGTCAAATTGAATTTGTCCGTATTTGCCATAGCCACCGGGCAAACGTACATCACCGATGGATGCTCTTTGTACAGCTCGGAAGCGGACAAAAGAGCAACCTCAGTGGAGCGGATCAGGGGCCATATCGATTTTGCCTCTCATCTTGGCTGCATGGTGATTATTGGTGGAATTAGAGGCAAAATAGAGGCGGATGACTCAGCTGCTTGGCAAAAAGAATACCGATGTGGGAACGATGCGATCGCTCGGTGTCTAGAGTACGCGGAGAGGAAGGAGATTATCCTGTTGCTCGAACCGGTTAATCGGTATGAAACGAATGTTATAAACACCGTGTGGGAAGGACTCGAGTTGATAGAAGAGCTCGGCAGCTGCTATCTTCAACTACTCCCAGATACTTTTCATATGAATATCGAAGAGGCATCTTTAGTTCAGAGCCTCACTCAAGCGGTGGACAAGCTTGGATACATTCACTTTGCGGATAGCAATCGGCTCGCTCCTGGCTGGGGACATATCGATTTTCCGGAAATACTGAGAGTACTTAAGGCTTTAGGGTATACGAATCCAATTGGTGTAGAAATTCTTCCGCAACCGGATGATAGTGGAGCGGCCACTCAGTCGATCCAGTATCTACGGATGGTTGGTTGTTAATGTATCGGGAAGCGAATGGGAAGAAACCTTAGCGGGATAAGTAAAGGTTGTACTTGAGAGAGTCTTCAATACACCCTGGGGGGGGACATGAACGATAAGCAATTGTTCAGCTACAGCGGAAAAATAGTTCGGGTCAATCTATCGAATAATGAGATACACTCCGAAGCCACAGAGAAGTATGCCGCGGATTGGATTGGAGGTCCGGGAATAGCGGTAAAGATCCTTTACGATGAGCTGAGGAACTGGGCTACGCCGTTTGATCCGGTAAACCCCGTGGTTTTCGGGGCTGGAACTCTTCTTGGTACGACAGCTCCGGGTGCATGTAAGAGCAACATTAGTACCCTCGGGCCGATGACAGGTGGCTGGGCGAGCAGCATGAGCGACAGCTATTCCGGACTCGAGCTGAAGTATGCCGGTTATGATTCGGTCGTGATAACAGGCAAATCACGTCAACCGGTTTACCTGTGGATCACCGACGATAAAGTCGTATTGCGGGACGCACGTCATTTGTGGGGCGCAACAACGTGGGAGACTTTAAGTGTGCTCCGTGAAGAATTCGGCGATCCCAATTTGCACGTAATCTCGATTGGGCCAGCGGGTGAAAACCTGGCTCGCGGTGCTTGTGTTGTTCAGGATCGTAGCCGTGCTTTCGGGCGATGTGGAATTGGGGCTGTATTGGGCTCCAAAAACGTCAAAGCCATAGTGGCCAAGGGATCGGGATCGATTCAGGTCGCCAATCCTGAAGCCTTCACAGAAACCTCCATTAAATTGCGGAAAATGATCAGAGCGAGCAAAAGCCTGGAAAACATACAGCGTTATGGCACCCTTGGGAGCTTTGATGAGAAACAAGCAATCTGTGGGACTTCGTATAAAAACTTCCAAGAAGTTTACGTGCCGGACGATGTGGCCGAGAAAATCAATCCCACCAAGACTATCGATAAGCACCGAATTGGGCGCCAGAGTTACCCGGGGTGTGCTGTGGGATGTGGAATACGCCTGGAATTGAACGATGGGCCGTACCAGGGTCTTGTTGCCGAATGTAATCAATGGGAAGTATTTGGGACTCTCCAGGCCCGTTTGGCTATCGAAGAACCGACGTTTATGATCAAAGCAAATGCGCTCTGCGATCAAATGGGACTCGATGTCGATGCCGCAGGCGGATCGATAGGTTGGGCCATGGAGTGTTTTCAGAGGGGCATTATCAATGAAGGGGATACAGGTGGGTTGAAACTCGAATGGGGAGATGCCGAAGTTGCTCTTGAGTTGATTCGTAAGATTAGCTATCGCGAAGGTTTCGGGAATATCCTGGCGGAGGGCTGCGCGAAGGCTGCTGATCTGATTCAACGGGGCAGCGAGTACTACGCAATACATGTTAAAGGACAGGACTTGTATGAACCTGGTCGAGGAGCGCTGGGTTGGATGTTTGGGACCGCCGTATCGACCCGCGGAGGTGGACACACCACCGGTACCATAATTGATCCTAAGCCTGATATCGACGAAGAATCTCTACAGAAAGCCAGGCAGATCTTCGGTGTCGAGAATCCATTCAACCATCTGGACTACGATGGCCGGGCCAAGATGGTGTTGTATATGGAGGTTCTGCACAGAATCAACAACTGCCTGGGGATTTGCCACTTCAATTCGATTCACTGGGCTGTAGACATGCTCGACCTACCGCACCTGGCGGAGCTGTATTCATTGGCCACAGGACGGACCACCGATGTGGATGATTTAAAAAAAATGGCGATGAAGCAACTGAACCTGGAAAAAGCATTTAATTTGAGGTTCACGAATTTCTCCAGGGACGACGACCTGCCTGCAGCTAGAGAACGGTATGAGCCGATTCCGACCGGCCCGCTCGCAGGATGGAAGCTCGATGAGGATAAGTACAACGCTATGCTCGACGAATACTATGATTTGCATGGCTGGGATGAAGTTACTAGCTATCCGACGCAAGAGACGCTGTCATCCCTGGGGTTAGAATCTGTTGCAGAAGATCTTCGTGGAATCGGGAAGTTGGGACAAGAAAGAGGAGGGCGATGATGCAGGGTAACGGATCAATTTTTGGTTATGCGGGTAGAATTCTAAGAGTCAATTTAAGCAACGGACATATCGCCACTGAGACTATCGCTCCATATGCTAAAAATTGGCTAGGTTCTGCGGGTGTCGCTGTTAAGTTGCTATATGATGAACTCAGATCATGGGTAACTCCTTACGATCCACGGAATTTGCTCATTTTTGGCACGGGAGTTCTTCAGGGAACCACCGCTCCGGGTGCCTGCAAAATGACCGCTAGTACCCTCGGTCCGCTTACAGGCGGATGGGCTACAGGCGCCAGCGATAGTCATATCGGCGGGCAGCTGAAATGTGCCGGGTATGATCTACTTGTGTTATCGGGCAGAGCTCGACAACCGGTTTACCTCTGGATCGATGACGAGAAGATCGAGATTCGTGAAGGCGGACACCTTTGGGGAAAAACGACATCGCAAACCCTCCGCCTGCTCCGCGACGAGCTTGACGATCCGACCCTCCACGCGCTTCTGATCGGTCCGGCCGGTGAGAACCTGGTTCGAGGTTCCTGTGTGTTACAGGACGAAGCCCGAGCTTTTGGACGCTGTGGGACAGGAGCGGTTATGGGTTCCAAAAATCTCAAAGCGGTGGTTGCTCGCGGTTCCGGTGGAATCCGTATAGCCAATCCGGATCGATTTACCAAGATTGTTCGTGAGCTATTAGAGCGAGCCAAAATTGCGACGGGCCAACCGGGTCTAAAAACCTATGGGACCCTTGGTATCCTGGAGGCTAAACAAGAGGCTTGTGGGATTGCGTACAAGAACTTCCAGGAGACTAGACTTCCGGATGAGATGGCAAAGGCTATCGATCCTAAAAAGACGATTGATAAATATAGGATCGGGCGCACTTGCTTTCCGGGGTGTCCGATTGGCTGTGGGCAGGTGGTCCATTTCACCGATGGACGTTTTGCTGGGCTGCGGACGACAAACAATCAGTGGGAGGTCTTAAGTGGCCTTCAAACTCGCCTGGCGGTCCAGGAACCCCAATTTATGTTCAAAGCCAATCAATATGCAAATGATCTGGGGTTGGATGTCGATCTTGTCGGTGGTGCCGTGGGGTGGGCTATGGAATGTTATCAACGGGGAATTCTCAATCGGGACGATACGGACGGACTGGCACTGGAATGGGGGGATGTGGATGTGATCCTTGAACTGATGCGAAAGATGGCTTACCGCGAAGGCGTTGGAAATCTTCTTGCTGAGGGCTCGGCGAGGGCAGCTGACATTATCGGCAGAGACAGTGCGTACTATGCTTTGCATGTAAAGGGGCAGGATCTGTACGAGGCCTGCCGCGGGGCCATGGCTTTCGCTCTGGGAGTTTTGACGTCAACACGCGGCGGCGGGCACACCTCGGGAGCATCCGTGATCGAAACATTTGGGAACCTGGACACAGACAAGATGGCGCGTATCTACGGACTTGAAGCGGATGATCTCGATCCGTTGGGGTATAAGGGGAAGCCTCAGTTGGTTATGTACACAGAGGTGTTGCATCGAATCGCCAACTGTCTGGGCATCTGCTTTTTCAATACCAATTGGAGTAACTTAAATGCCATGGGCCTTGCGGAGATGGCTGAAATGTACTCGGCGGTGACAGGATTGGAGACAACAGAGGAGGATTTGAAAGAAATTGGACTTCGCCAGCTGAACCTCGAAAAAGCCCTCAATTTGCGGCACACAGATTTCGGTCGCAATGAGGACATGCCGGTTCCGAGAGATCTGCACGAGCCAATTCCCACCGGACGCCTGGCCGGTTGGAAGATCGACGAGGTGAAATGGAATATGATGTTAGATGAGTATTACGAAATACACGGTTGGGATTGTAAAAGCGGATTCCCCAAGCGGGATACTCTTAATCGGTTCGGATTATCTAATGTGGCGGAAGACTTGGACAGGATAGGAAAACTTGCCTCGCAATGATCTGGTTTATTTTTTTGTTCAGTAATCCCTGAGTTGTCGGGGGAAAAGTGCCAGACTTCCCCGTAGAATTTTATTCACAAGAAAGTACTTGACAACTACTCCGTGATATTATACACTACGTATAATATATTACATATTACATTTTAATTAAGCGGTATTAAGATGTGAGCGCTCTGATTGGAGGAACCGTATGGGAAATTGGGA
>Ga0114923_10003385_pt1 | contig 10758 bp, 7 predicted proteins | sample SumtaG_FD_89578 | JGI IMG/M metagenome (GOLD analysis project Ga0114923, IMG submission 89578) | Deep subsurface microbial communities from Indian Ocean to uncover new lineages of life (NeLLi) - Sumatra_00157 metaG | ecosystem: Environmental > Aquatic > Marine > Oceanic > Sediment | place: near...
AGGTCTCCGACATACCGTAGCCGGCATGAATCTCGATGCCAAAATTTTTTGCTGCCCGGGCCAAACCTTTTGGCAGTCGGGCACCGCCGATGGTGACTTTCCAGTTCGATAGATCCACCTGGTTTATCGAGGGGCAATTTAAAAGCATCTGCAAAATTGTGGGCACGCAGTGGGAATATGTTACCCCTTCCTTTTCGATTAACTTCAAGAGTTTTTTCGGCTCATAGCGGCCGGGATAAACCTGTTTTGCACCCAGCAGCGTGGCCACATAGGGAAACCCCCAGGCATGGACATGAAACATCGGAGTTAGCGGCATATAGACATCATTTGATCGAAAGCGTCCCATGGTGTGATAGCAGCCGGAAACGATGCTTACCCCCAGGGTGTGCAGCATCAATTGTCGGTGGGAAAAATAAACCCCTTTTGGATTGCCGGTGGTACCGGTAGTGTAAAACGTTGTGGCTTTGGTGTTTTCGTCGAGATCCGGAAATGCGTAAGCAGTTGATCCAGATTGCACCAATTGCTCATACGATGCATCACCTTTTGATTTAGAATCCGCGGCATCGTCGTCCTCGTCGATTATTACAAACTTCTGAACAGTTTCCAATTTATCTCTGATGTTCTCCAGAATCGGAAGAAACTCAGCATGGATAATGATGACTTTCGCTTCCGCATGGTTTAGTGTGTAGAGGATCTGTTCTCCCGAAAGGCGCCAGTTTATCGTCTGAAGCACCGCTCCCATCATCGGAATGCCAAAAAAACATTCCAGGTAGCGATGACTGTCATAATCAAACATGGCGACAATGTCCCCTTTGACCACACCTAATTTCTTCAGACCACTTGCCAAACGGTTGATGCGTTCATTCAAAGTTCGATATGTATAGCGATTCTTGTCATCGTAGACAATTTCCTGATCGGGCGAATATATCAAGGGAGTCTTGAGCAATTTTTTAATAATAAGGGGATAATTATAGTTTTCTCCGGATTGATATGTTTTCTCCGCCATTGATTCCTCCATGTGATTCCCCATTGGCCGCCGAGCGGCCGTTTGAATAAACCGTCTCTCCGGTTATATAATCGGCATCTTCAGAGATCAAATTGCTGACCACATATCATCTATGCGTTGGGCTTTTCCCATGTCTTTTAATCGCTCTAAATGCTTTTCAATGTGGACAATCTCAAACCACTGGATCAGATCCGGAAAATCGGGGTAGGTTCGAAATATGAGATTGCGGCCTCTAAAATCACCAATAGCCATTGGTTGTGTTAATTCTTCAAGTACCAGCCGATCTCGACGATAAACAATTTCTTCATACAAATTGAATTTTTCGATGACCTGAACATTAAAGGGGCCGGCATGACCTGTGGTTACGATTCTGGCGTTCAGCTGCCTTAGCTTCTCTATGGATTGGAGAAATTTGCCAATGTCGGCAAAATCGTGCCCATAAAAGGGGCCAAAGGAGGTAAGATCCACATCAGCTGTAAAAAGGAGATCCACTTCAGGGATGAAAAATGCAAGATGGCCCGGCGTGTGTCCGGGGGTATGGATGGTTTCGAGAGTAATGCCCCCCAGGTCTAAGCGTTCTGCATCAAGCAGGTGATGACTGATTTCGATTCCAAACGTGCCTTCGGTATGGTCCAGTCGTCCCGCTAAATCCAACCCGCTTCGCTGCAGGCCGATGGCATTGAAAAAATTATTTCGGTCATTTAAAAAAGGGGCTTCCGCTTCATGGCACCAGACCGGCACATCTGGAATCTCCTTGCGTGTCAGGCGATGATCAATATGGCAGTGGGTTAAGATCAAAATGTCAATGCCCCACTTTTTTACCGGCGCAAGATGGCTGGCGCCCATACCGACATCGATAAGCACTCGCATGTTCTGGCCCTTTAGATACAGACAGGCGCAGTAGGGATACCGTGAATTATTTTTGCCGGGAATATAGAATATGTTTGGATAAAGCTCGATCATGACATTTTATCGTTGTCTTCGGGTTCAAGCAGGCGGCCGATCGCCTGCCTGGCAAATTTACGATACAGATGATAGAAGAAAAGGCTGATGACTTCATGAAACTGGTCCCGCTTTTGGTTATAATCCGCCACAGACAATTTTTCCAGGTTGGTCTGGTAATACTTCTTAAAACTTTTCACCACAAATCCCTTAACGAAATCGGAGATATATCGCAGATCCTCGGGGTCGTGACCATCTTTGGGACCGAAACCGATACGGTCCATATCAACCATCAATTTGCCGACGGCGACGTCATCTATTGAATAAACGGGCTTTCCGTCATGCACTTGCGGCTTGATGAGGCCCCATTCTTCGGCCTTGCGGATCCACTTGCGCCCCAAACCGGTCGTCTCATTAAATGCGTCTCTTCCGACGATTTCTTCAGTGAGCAGCCGGTCTGCCGGGCGAAAATATTTGCTATGAAGTTCAAAAAAGGCCCGGCCAGAAGAGGGTTGCTTTTTGACTTTCCTGATAATTTTCCTTATTAAGGGAATCGGAAAGAAATAATTGTTCCGCAGTTCCTTGATGAATCGGGTTTGTTTGACGTGATTTTCGTTATAATCTGCGATATTAATTCCGGATTTGCGGGGCTTGCGAAGTAACCCTTCACGGATATAGAAATGAATGGTTTCTTTGGGTACGCCGGTACGTTCAACCAAGGTGCTGATCTTCATTATTTCCCCTAATAAAATTATGGATGGTGAATGATAGATATTCAGGTGATGATATGGGTTCCATCGACAATTAATCCAACACCAAAAAAAATGTCAAGAGAAAAATAATAAAAATTATTGACATTTTTTATTAATATAATTAGTTAATTTTACGTGTAGTGTGTTACACGCTATGCGTTAAGTACGTCACGCGCCAATAATGTCAGAGTCGATTTTCAGCCAACGAGGATCAGGTAAAGAAAGGAGTTTTTAAGTCATGGCACAACAACTGGTTGATAGACGCGATCAAGATTTTGTCATCTGGGAGCAAATAAATTGTGCGGAAATTCTCAATCTTGAAAAATATAAGGAATTTAGCCCAAAGGCCAGCTCTCTCATCATCAACGAAGCCCGAGCATTGGCCATAAAAGAGCTGTTGCCGCTGATGGCCGAAGGCGACACCGAGGGGGTTCGCTATGAAAACGGGACCGTAAAGGTACCGCTGAGCTTTCACCGGGTGTTTGATCTGATAAAAGAAGGGGACTGGAACAACCTCAGTGTGCCGACGGAAATGGGCGGTCAGGGGGCTCCGGCCTTTCTGGGCGCTGCAGCCGCTGAATACTTTGTGGGTGCGAACTGGCCGCTATTTTGTTATGCCACGATGGGAAACGGCACCGCCAACATGATTCAATTATACGGCACCCCGGAACAAAAAGAGACATACGTCAAGAAGCTGACTTCCGCTGAATGGGGCGGTACCATGCTTCTCACCGAGCCTGAAGCCGGCTCCGATGTAGGGGCGCTCTCCACTACAGCCATTAAGAATCCAGACGACAGCTACACGTTGAATGGCAACAAGATCTTTATTACCAATGGCGAACATGATTTGGCCGAAAATATTATCCATCCGGTTCTGGCACGGATTGAAGGCGATCCCTCGGGAACCAAGGGTATATCTTTATTTCTGGTTCCCAAATATTTTGTCCAAAACGACGGCAGTCTGGGCAATCGCAACGACATTGTCTGTACCGGGGTCGAGGAAAAACACGGCATTCATGCCAGTGCTACCTGTTCCATGACTCTGGGCAGCAAGGGAAATTGCATCGGCTATTTGCTGGGTCAAGAGCGTGAAGGCATGAAAATTATGTTCAACATGATCAACGGTGCCCGCATGAGCACCGGTTTTCAGGCAATGACTTATGCGTCATCGGCTTACCTGCTGGCGGTCAATTACGCCCGAGAGCGCATCCAGGGGAGGGATCTGGCTGATTTTGCCGACCACAATGCGCCGTCGGTACCCATTATCAAACACCCTGACGTTCGCCGAAACCTTTTGTGGATGAAATCTTATGTGGATGGGATACGCAGCTTCTTTTATTATATGACCGTGCTCGGAACCAAAGGCAATATTTCCGAAACAGCCGAGGATCGCGAGCGTTTCGGCGACCTCTTTTCGATGCTCACACCGGTGGTTAAAGATTATATGGCCGTTAGAGGACATGAAGTTTGCATTCAGTCCATTCAGCTCTTTGGCGGTGCCGGTTATACAAAGGATTACCTCGTCGAGCAGTATGCCAGGGACTGCAAAATCACATCCATTTTTGAAGGCACCAGCGGCATCCAGGCCCTCGATATGCTCGGACGGAAGCTCGGCATGAAAGAAGGTACGGTATTCATGAATTTTCTCGGTGAGATTCAAAAAACGGTCGACCAGGCCAGCCAAGTTGAACAAATCCAAGATCTGGCCGTTAAGGTCGAGGCGGCGGCGAACCGTCTCGGCGAGGTCGCCCTGCACCTAGGCAAAAAAGCCATGTCTGCTGAATTTAAAGTGGCCTTTGCCCACTCCCTCCCATTTTTGCACATCCTCGGCGATACGATTATGGCCTGGATGCTTCTCTGGCGCGCTTTTGTGGCATCAAAAAAATTATCTGCTCAGCCGAAGAAAAAAGATCTTGCGTTCTACGAAGGTCAGATCAAAACTGCCGAATTTTTTCTAAACACTGAACTTTCAGCAGCAATGGGTAAAATGAATGCCATAGCCGATGGCTGTGCAGCGGCCATTCAAATTTCAGATAAGGGTTTTGGCGGGCTTTAAAATTAAGAGGTTTTAAATGTCGGGTTTCAGTGTTCAACATCCGGCCCGGTTGTGTTTCAGCACAACCAATTCTGACACTTTATCCGCCTCACGCGAAACACCCGGTTCCTCAAAAATACCCGACACCTGAATCCAAAACCTATTAACTGAGACAGGGATTAAGGGGGAAAAATGAAGACGGCATACAAAACGCTTCAGATAGAGATGATAGATGGCGTCGCGGTGTACACTATGGACAACCCGCCGGTCAATCAGCTTTCACAACATTTTGTTATGGAGTTGGCGAAAGCGTTCAACGAGGCCCACGGCGACCAGGAGATCAAGGCCATTGTTCTGACCGGTACCGGAAAGAATTTTCTTGCCGGTGCCGACATTACCCAGATTAAAGGCGTGAAAACCAAAGATGAGCTTTTACCGAAACTCGAGGAAAACAACAAATTTCTGAACACCATTGAAACCGGTCCGAAACCGGTGGTTGCCGCCATCAACGGCAACTGCTTAGGCGGTGGCCTTGAGATTGCTATGGTCTGCCACTACCGGGTAGCGGCCAAGGGGGTGAATCTCGGACAGCCCGAGGTTCAGCTCGGACTGATTCCCGGTGCCGGCGGTACGCAGCGGCTGCCGCGACTTGTGGGGCTTCGATATGGGCTGGAAATGATTACCATCGGAAAGCCCATCCGTGCTGAAACGGCCCAGACCAGAGGGCTGGTTGACGAAGTGGCGGAACCGGATCAGCTGTTGAATCAGGCTGTAAAAGCCGCCAAGCAGTTTATATCGGGCCGAATGAATATCAAATTGCGCACGACGAGAAATCGGCATGATCGGCTGCCCAGCGCCGCCGAAAAAAAGGGTATGATCGAGGTCGCCAAAGCCATGACGGCAGCTCAGGCCAAAGGGTACATCGCGCCCTTCAAAGCGATCGAAGCCTTTGAAAAAGGTCTTGGCTACGATATCGATACCGATATTGAAACCGAATCCGAGCTGTTTGCCGATTGCGTTATTTCCGATGTGGCCAAAAATCTAATAGACATATTTCTCAATACCCGTGCAGCCGGCAAACTATCACGCATTGAAGGCATTGAACCGGCTAAAATTAAAAAAGTGGGCATGCTCGGAGGCGGTGTTATGGGCACCGGTATCGTCAATGTGCTTCTGAAAGGCGGATTTGATATCGTCTTGTGGGAAATCAACGAAGAAGTTCTTAAAAAGGCGTTGGCGTCTATCCGCAAAACCTTTGACTACCCCATTAAGCAAAAGAAAATGACCCCGGCAGACCTGGACAACATGATAAACGATCAACTGCAAACCACCACATCACTGGAGGATATGAAAGATGTCGATCTGATCATCGAAGCCGTATTGGAAGACATGCAGATCAAGCAGGAGATTTGGCAGAAGTTGGAAGGCATTTGTCGAGCCGATGTTATCTTTGCCACCAATACCTCTGCGTTGCCGATTACCGAGATGGCTTCGAATCTTGCCGATTCCGGCCGTATGATCGGAACGCACTTTTTTAATCCGGCTCACCGGATGCAGCTTTTAGAGGTCATATGTGCTGCAAAGACCGCTGATCGGACGCTGGCAACCACCGTCGCCTTTTCCCGTGCCATAAAAAAGATACCGATCGTGGTGAATGACGGTCCCGGATTTTATGTATCGCGCCAACTCGGCGGTCTAATGGGCGGTGCCGTATACTTGAGTGCCGATGGCGTGGATGGTGCAGCCATCGAATCCGCATTTATCGACTTTGGCATGCCCATGGGTCCCGCAACCCTGGCAGATCTCACCGGAATCGATATTAACTACCATGTCAACAAGACCTTTGAGAAAAGATTGGGCGAGCGTTATAAAGTGCATCCTTTAACTGAGCTCATTTATCAGACCGGGTGCTTTGGTCGTAAAACAGGCTCCGGCTATTTTGATTACAGCGGTGATCAGCCGGAACCCAACCCCAAAGTCGTAAATGTCGTCAAAAAATACCTGCGGGATAACCGGATCTCTTCCCGGAAGATGTCAAAAGATAAGATCATAGACGCTATGCTCTCTCTCGGCATTAATGAGGCCGCGCTGATGATAGAAGAAGGTATCTGTGATCGACCCCAGGATATGGATTTGGCCATGATTTACGGCACCGGCTTTCCGCCTTATCTCGGCGGTATCCTCCGATATGCGGATAAGTGGGGCCTTAAGAATGTCTATCAAAAGCTCGTCGATCTGGAAAAACAATACGGACCTCGCTTCAAGCCGGCGGCTTTGATTAAGGAAATGGCCGAATCAGGCAAAATGTTTTATCCGGATCAGGCTAATTAATACAGTGTCGCGTTCAATTAAACGCAATGATCTAATCAAGTAATGATGCGCAATGCACGATACGTGATCACGGATGCCATCGAGTATCCGGCATCGAGCATCAAGATTTAAGGAGGCACGCTCATGAAAGAAGTCGTTATCGCAGGTTATCTGAGGACAGCCCAATCTCGCTCCAGACCCAATGATCCGGCCAGAGACTGGTTTTGCAAAATGAGGGCCGATGAATTGTTAGCGCAGCTGCTACCGGAACTGATAAAAAGAACCGGAATCAAACCGAAGGAAATCGACGATTTTCTCCTGGGGTGCGCAACTGCCGTCAACGAGCAGTGGACCTATGGCGGACGCTACCCTATATTTTTGGCCAATTTGCCGGAAACAATACCCGCAAAATTCGTTGATCAGCAGTGCGGCTCAGCCATGGCGGGCATACATATCGGTTTTATGGAAATTGCCCAGGATTTTGCCGATGTTGTCTTGATTGGTGGCATGGAACACATGACTCGAGTACCCATGGGCGGACAACTGGTTGACCGAGGCCATATTGTACCCAACATGACGCTTTTCACTGATTCCGCCTATCAGCATTGGGATTTAATGACCGCTATGAATATGGGTCTGACCGCAGAAAAATTAATTTCCCAGACGGATTTCACCAGGGAAGATATCGATCGCTGGGGGGCACGATCCCACCAGCGGGCCGCTAAAGCCCGGGCTGAAAGTTTCTTTGATGATGAAATTCTACCCATCGAAGCTGAACAGGCTAACGGAAAAACCATGATCGTAAACCAGGATCAGGCGGTGCGGGAGGGTGTTACCGTTGAAGGTATGGCTGATCTTAAACCCGCATTTAAACCAGACGGAGTGATTACTGCAGGTAATTCTTCTCCGCTGAACGCCGGGGCAACTTCCATGCTGTTGATTTCCAAGGAAACCGCCAAAAAGAAAGGCATCAAACCATTGGCAACCATTCGATCCATTGGTTTTGCCGGTGTGGATCCCACGATTATGGGACATGGTCCGGTGCCGGCTAGCAAAAAGGCCTTGGAGAAGGCTGGACTTAAAGCTGCTGACATTGACTTCTGGGAAATTAACGAGGCATTTTGCATCGTTGCCCTCAACTGCATTCAGGAGCTGGGGATAGATCCGGAAAAGGTGAACGTCATGGGCGGCGGCAGCGCCATCGGCCATCCTCTGGGAGCCACCGGCATCCGCTTGACCGGCACCCTGGCGCGTATATTAAATGTCGAAGGCGGCCGATATGGATGCGCCAATGCCTGCGTTGGTGGTGGCCAGGGCGTTGCCACCATTATTGAACGGGAGGAATATGAATGGGGCTAAAAAAAGGTGATGAATATTTAAAGTCAATAAAATCCTTACGGCTTAAGGCTCATGTGCTTGGTGAAAAGCCCGGCGATTTGCCTGAACATGGTCTGGTGGAACCCTCTCAGAAAGCGGTGGCATTTACCTATGACGCCGCTCAAGACAAGGAAACCAGAGACCTGTTTTGCGTCGAGTCTTCATTGGGCAAGTATGTGGTTAACCGCTTTACACACCTGCATCAGAGTGCTGATGACCTGGTTAACAAAGTAAAAATGCAACGGTATTGCGGCGTTCAGACGGGTTGCTGTTTTCAGCGCTGCGTGGGGCTTGATGCGGCGAATTCTATATTCAGCACAACTTATGAATGCGACCAGAAACATGGCACGAATTATCACGAGCGTTTCAATGATTATTGGGGCTGGATTCAGCAAGAGGATTTAGTTGTAGATGGCGCAATGACTGATCCGAAGGGAGACCGCAGCAAACGCCCGGTCGAGCAGCCTGACCCCGACCTGTTTCTCAGAATCAAAGAACGACGATCAGGCGGGATCATCATTTCCGGAGCAAAGCTTCACCAGACCGGAATGCTCAACTCTCATGAGATTCTGGTTATGCCAACTCTGACGATGCGTCCAGGAGAAGAGTCCTGGGCAGTCTGTTGCGCGGTGCCGACCAACTCTAAAGGCATTCATTATATCTACGGCCGTCAGGCGAGTGATACGCGTAAATTGGAAACATATAAACTAGATGTGGGCAATCCGGTTTATGGCGGTCAGGAAGTAATGACCGTATTCGACGATGTGTTTGTGCCGGCTGAACGCGTTTTTTTGGACGGCGAGGTGGATTTCTCCGGGTTACTGGTCGAGCGCTTTGCATCATATCATCGCCAGAGCTATGGCGGGTGCAAAGCGGGTGTCGGCGATGTTTTGATTGGCGCAACGGCTTTAATCGCACAAATGAACGGTGTGGATAAAGCCAGTCACATCACCGATAAGCTGGTCGAAATGATTCACCTCAACGAAACGATTTATTCATGCGGGATCGCCTGTTCCGCTACGGGGGAGCAAACAGCGGCAGGCAATTTTCAGGTCAACATGCTTATGGCAAATGTTTGTAAATTAAATGTGACTCGATTTCCGTACGAATTGGCGCGGTTGGCTACAGATGTCGCCGGAGGTTTGCTGGGCACCATGCCATCGGCAGCGGACCTCGAGGATCCGCTGGCTGGCAAATATATCCGAAAATACCTGGCTGCCAATCCCGAATATGCAACTGTCGACCGCATGAAAGTCTTACGATTGATCGAAAATCTTGTTGCCGGTGCCGGTGCCGTTGGTTATTTAATCGAGTCCATGCATGGAGCTGGTCCGCCCACAGCACAGCGTATTATGATTAGAAGGCAGGCCAAACTCGGTGAAAAAATTGATAAGGTGAAGGCTTTTCTGGGTATTAAATAATTAATTGAAATTAAGATTTTACGCTGGAAAGGGGAAATAGGATTACTGTAAAATTTACAGATACCTCCAATGTGTCCGCAAATTTAGCTTTTTCTTAAAACCCGTTATATCGTTTTCACAACCAAAGGAATTTGGCATTCTTCCCAGTTTACAAAATTTGGTTACATACTTGCTATCAGTGATGGATGCGTGTTTGGTAAAAAAACTGCAACGTACTTTTTATTCTGATTAAATAGTAAAAACAGGTTCCTCTAAAACCCATATATTTTATTGAACATATTGTGGGATGTGGTAAAACATAAGCGAATCTATACAGAATTAAATCCGAGTACCAGAATAAATATTGCTTACTTTTCCTATCAATTTGGCGATGCAAGCATCTTCATGACCTATATTGGTGGGCACGTGCTTAGACTTTGATTTTTTCATTTTTAACACCTTTTTGCTGATTGAGACATTTACAGTTCCTCTATCGTTCCACTGCATACGAATGTTAGCCCTCTGGATTATAAAAGTCGACATGGTAATCCATTGCATCATTTGGTCTTCTGGTGATGGAATTTACTCTGGCATTATCTACTCCTTGGCCGATGGAATGTTAGATATAGTTCGTCATGAACATACTATAGAATTTTTTTAAATTCCTTGTGTTCCTGTCTCTTTTATTGCTGCGCTTAATTCTTTACGATCCAGCGGAGGGACGGAAAGCTTTTATCGCACCACCTGAAACTGCGCTATGTGATTCAGCTTAAAGTACGACAATGTCAGTATCTGTTTAAGCAACTTGGTTTCTCTTTGCAGCGACCGCGTAAAATGCCGGCAGGTGCTGATCCCAAAAAGAAAGAAGCATTTAAAAAAAATTCTAAACGAAGTTCTGCCTAATGATAAAATAGAGCTTCTTTTTTATGACGAAGC
>Ga0114923_10003387_pt1 | contig 10757 bp, 9 predicted proteins | sample SumtaG_FD_89578 | JGI IMG/M metagenome (GOLD analysis project Ga0114923, IMG submission 89578) | Deep subsurface microbial communities from Indian Ocean to uncover new lineages of life (NeLLi) - Sumatra_00157 metaG | ecosystem: Environmental > Aquatic > Marine > Oceanic > Sediment | place: near...
ATGACACCTTGGCAAGCAATGGCGGAACTCGGAATTGATCCAGAGTTTGACACGCCGGAACTACATCGGTATTACATGCCGCTTGGACAGGAAGCCTACGCAAGCGCGAAAGGAGATGAAATAATTGACCCTGACGCTCCAAAGGAAGATCCCGAAGAACCCGAAGACGAAGACGGCGAAGGAGAGGAAGAACCTGAAGAGAAAGAAAAGCCGGAAACTCCCGAAGACCCGGAAGACGAAGAAAACCCGGAAGACTCCGAAGACGGCGAAGACGAGGAAGAAACGGAGCAGAGCATTGACAAGCACAGAACAGAAGGATTCGTTACTCAACAACGACGTAACTCTCGGATATTAGGAAGAGCGGCGAAAGTCAAAAAGAGAATTCAGATTCCGATCAATGCCGCAGTTACCGCGTTCTATGCGGACGTAGGGAAAGACGTTTTGAAAGCATGGCAGAAGTACAAGAACAGACTGCCGAAGGCTCCTAGTTCCGGTGCGCAATCACTGCAAGACATAACTGATTTGAACTCTGTTGAGTTTGACCAGCATTTGCTGGATTTAATTTCGCAAGCATTGCCACCGGAACTGGAAAAAGCATTGAAATCTGGAATACTAACTCAAGAGTTAGTAGACATGCTGGAGGACTTGAATCGACGTGGGCTGTTCCTTGGTGGACAATTTGAAGATTCACTCCATCCTGAAAACACAAAGCCGTGGGATCGACGCAACAAAGCGATTGATGAATATATGAAAGAGTTTCAAGCTGCGAATTATGCGGGCATCATCGATACAACACGGTTGAAATTTGCTGATGCTGTGGCGCAGGGATTGATTGCTGGCGATTCGTGGGATCAAATCAATGACCGATTGATCCATGCAATCGACGTGCTGACTACTAGCCACGCTCTGACAATTGCCGATACTGAATCGACAAAGCTGTTAGGAGCGGGAGGACAAGCGTTCCGTGACGACAACGATATTACCAATAAGCAATGGATTACGTCGTTTGTCAATTCGAGGGAAACGCACATTAAAGCAGACGGGCAAACGGTTCCGAACAAAAAAGAATTCAAAGTCGGAAAAGACAGAATGCAATGGCCGGGATCTGGATCGACTGCATCTGAAAACGTCAACTGTCATTGTGTAGCTGTTGGGATATTCTCCGGAAAGAAAAAGAAATAATGAATATAACAAAATTGTTATATTGTATTTTAATTTTTTGTATGCTAGCTCCACCGATGACAGCGCAGGTGCGTGATAATGGAATACGTTTGTCTGACGATTTTGAGAGTGGAACGTGGTCGCCCCTATGGAGAGAAGTGAAGGGGGGGAATGACACCCTGACGGTCTCGGTGGAGATGCCTCATTCTGGACAGTATAGCGCACGTATGGAGTACGATCATATGGAACGTGCCAACGAGTTACGGTGGATGATTCCATATGAAATCAACGTGTGGTACGTCCGCAGATATCAAATGTTCAATTCGACGTTTGACTTTCCGTTTGATCTGAAGATGCTCTTCGTGATGGAGAGCAGGAACGACTCGAATCCAAAATTGCTTATGAGAAATGATGCGTTTGGAGACGGGATTGATACAGATTCTGTAATTAATAATAATGATTGGTTTGGATTTTTGGGGCAATATAGTGTAGACTTCGCTGCACGTGTTCCAAGTTTTCAGATCGAACGTAATCGTTGGTATTGTTTTGAAACAGAAGTAACGCCGAATACGCCGGGGGTGAAGGATGGTAGATTACGAATATGGATCGATGGTCGTTTGCGTTTTGACTGGTCGAATACCGATCAAGTCAACGGGAATGCTACAATGGGAATTAATGGGATTTCAGTTGGAGGGAACTATAGTAATTCCAATAATGGACACAATCCAATAACACAGCCAGAGGAACTCTCAGTTCTCTACACTGACGATGTAGTGATTGGCAATCGCTACATCGGCCCCATTGATAACACTGCCCCCGCGCTCTCCGGTCTCACGTCAAATTCGTTTCATCTCTCGGACGTTGAGACCGGAGTAAATATTTCAACTGTAGTTGTTGAGGTTGATGGAGTTGAGATTACGCCTATTGTAGTTGGGGCACCAAATGATTTAATCGTTACTATTCCCGCATTCAATACACTACACGTGCAAGCCGATAGTCTGTACTTCGATCCTTCCGGTGTAAATTCTCCGCAACATCTTAACGTAAGTTTTAGTGCGGGTCAACTCTTACCCCTTGACATCGATGGCGATAATATAGTAAATTCACAGGATAACGACAACGACAATGATGGAGTTACAAACGAAGTTGATTCATTTCCGTTTCATTCATACTTGTCAAATATGGTACGAGTACATCGTGCAGACGTAAACGAAGACGGAGTGATAAGCACAAATGAAGTGATCGAAGCGACTGCACAGTTTAGAAGAAAACTTGGTGAATTGGAATTAGGAGAGTATGAAGCGATCATGAGTTGGGCGACAACAGGAAGACGACCAAACACGTGGAATGATGTTGTGACGCCTTTAGTCAGTGGTAGTACTTCAGGATTATTACTGAGGTGGTGAAGAGAAGCCTATTGACTTTCGAATGGTGAATATGTATTAATTAGGAAGATTCAGTTCAAAATGAAGGAGGAAATAAAAATGCCACCTATGGCAATCGAAGAATCACAAATGAATGGCGAACAAATTATTCGCTGTGCGCACGTCGAAGTTGAACAGGCAGCAAGACAAAAACTTGTGAAGCCGGGACCGAAGATCGATAGCCAAGGAAACCTTTTGTTTTGGGCACGGGCTGTTGATAAGAATAAGACGCCCAATTCGTTAGGACTCATGTTCCAATGGAACAGTCCTTCGGATGTTGTAACAACACGATTACAGCATAACAACGCGGCGTTGTTCTGGATGCACGATTCCAGCAGGATTCCTCTTGGAATGATTATTGGAGCCGAAGTAACTTCAAAAGAAGTCTGGCTCCAGGGATTGATTCCAAACGATCAAGACGATCCGGAAAATCAAAAGATCCGACAAGCCGTACAAGATGGACTACTACAAGGTGTATCGATTGGATTCTTTTTGCTTGAGGCGGAAGACATCATCGATCCTCAAACGGAAGTTGTAACAGCAATCGGCGTCAAGAGTTTTCATATCGCCGAAATGTCCCTTGTGGGATTAGGTGCCCACGAAAGCGCGACAATCGCACAAGGACCGAAGTCACGTTCTCGAAAATTCAACAGACAACTGTTAGAACTTGAAGACAGAATGAGTGACGTTAAATGGAAGCAATCGGAATGCACCGGGGAAATGATCCGCATGGAAGCGGTTCTCCCAACGAACAAATGGAATGTCCTATCCGTAGATACGGAAGAGGACTACCTTATGGAAATCATCGAAACTGGACAAGCGAAATTTCTTCACCACGATTCGGAAGGAAATCCAACGTGGGAACAATGCGGAAAAGCGATGGCGATCCTGCTTGGCGCACGTGGAGGAATTCAAGACATGAACGCCGAAGAGCAAGCATTGGCGTTTGCTCACTTGTCCTCTCACTATACTGTACTCGGACTTACGGAAGATTGTCCGGAACTACGACAGTATGAACAGAAAGAACTTCAAGACTTGCACGAAGCCGGAAAGATTATTATTCCCGGTTACAAGCAGGAAACACCGCTAGAACCGACAGTCGTAACAATCCCGTTTGACAATGGTGAGGAAGAAACAGTGCCGGGGAATGCTGATACAGAAGACGAAGCATCCGGCGAAACTGAAGAAACCGCCGAAGTTACACCGGATGAATCAACTGAGGCAGACGGCGAAACACAAGCGGAAAATCCCGTGACTGAAGCCGTGGAAGACGTTTCCCCCGTAGAAGCGCCGGAATCCGCTGGACAAACTTTGTCAACTGAAGATTACTTGGCAAAGTTGGATCAACTCTCTGTCGATTGCAGAGAGGGATTGGCAACACTTTCTCTGGAAGAGGAAGCCGAATCCGTACTTGACGATGTACCGATTCCGCAAGAACTCCTACAAGGGTTAAGAGAAGCCGTGCGTGAATTCGTTAAAACTGACCCTGCGATCAAAGGATTGAGACAGGTTGCAGTACAAAAGGAACTCACGCGAGTTAAACAAGAGATCGCTGCAAGGAAGCAGCGATAACCCAAACATGGAGGATTAAGAACATGCCAGAACCCGTAACAGTCGCTGAAGGGACTCAAGTCAAAGAGCAAACCGCTGGACTTGAAAACTTCAAAGACCTTTTGAAAAAGCCTGAAGTCCTAGCGGCAATCGCTCCTCTCGTAAGAGAAGAGATGCTTGCACAATACGGACAGGATGTAGGACAAGCCATTGCCAACGCGAAAGAAGAAATTGGTACACGGCCTGCGGCAGTCGTAGCTCCGGCGCGACAGTCAGAAACTCCGTACTCCAAACGTAACAAACGGCCTAAGATGGATGAACTTGAACAACAAGCGGAATGGCTGCGTTGCAAATACGAGTACACAATGAATCGGCAATTCGAGGTCGATCCCGATCTTGACGGCGAACAAAAAGTTGTAACCGAAGCACTTCGGCATTGTGGTGTTCCGGTTGTTAATTACGCGCAAGACATGATCCAACAAGCGTATACACCAACGACTGCAACCGCAGGTGGAAACGCGGTTCCGGATGAATTCGTCGCCGAACTGGAAAAACGTCCAGAAGAAACACAAGACATCTGGCCGAAGTTGAACAAGCGGCCAACAAGCCGTGAAGCTGTGACAAAGCCTGAAATCACTGCATATCCGACAGTGAATAAAGGTTCGGCGTCTAATGCTCTGTCTGCTACAACTGCAACAGAGATCACTGAGACGCAAGCAACATTGGGACAACTTACGTGGACAATGAGAGACTTCGACGCATACTTCGAAATCAAGCTGACCTTGATTCAAGATTCGCCTCTGGCGATCTATCAAGAACTTCTTGACGTGACGAAGGATGCGTTCTGGACAGAGAGAGAAAGAGAACCTCTGATCGGTAACGGAGTACTTCGACCACAAGGAATGTTGGATGCGATCTCCGGTCTGACAAACGTCTCAATTGGTGCGGCATTGACCTTCGCAAGTCTATTGAACGTGATCGACAACCTGCCAAAACGCTATCGAGCAAACGCTTCGATGGTTGTAACAGCGCAGGGACTGTTCGACATCGTTGGTGACATGGCCGCGAATGTGAATTCTCCGGAATTCCTGACACGGTTTGTTCCAATGATCACACGTCTGGTTGACTCTCCGTACATGGAGGAAGGAAAAGTGCTTGTTGGTGATTTCAGTCGTTATGTGGTTTACCACAATACGTTGATGCAAATTGTTACTGATGTAACCGCTGCAAGAGTAGCGCAAGGTGTTGCGATCATCGAACGATGGGATGGTCAAGTAACAATCACTGACGCTTTCCGAATCGGAAGAAACGCTACTTACACATAAGTCTGAAACGACTTTTGTCGTGAGTGGTTGATTGTAGTAAAAGCTGGTGAGGTCGCTGGTCGTTACAATGCGGCCAGCGACTTTTTTTATTGGGAGTAACAAACAACACAACAAAGAAGGAGATGGGCACATGGAACAAGAATACAGATATTTGAAATTTACGAGAGATGGAATTACACATTGTGATCGAGTTTTCGAGAAGGGCGCAATCGTTGCTATTCCTATCGAATTGTCAGACAACAGTGAGGATCTTAACCGTCTGATTGACCGTGGATTAGCTGAATGGTTGACAGAACGACCGAAGACAAAGAAAAACATTCTGACCCTTACCCCGCTTGGAGAAAACGTGGTTCATATTCGGAAGGAAGTTCTTCTGAAAAATCAACCGGAACTTGTAGGAGCGGTGGAAACAATTACCGATCCTTTTACTCATGCGCTAGACGGCAAGGAGAATGCTAATGAGTAGAGTTCGTTTCTTGATGAAGGAAACAATCAACGGAAAGAAATTTAATACGGGAGACGTTGTGACGATTGATTCTGATATCCAGAGGAATCTTTCTTATCTGCTATCGTCGAAAGTTGTGGAGAAAACAGGAGATGAAGATTTAGACGATTCTGTTTCCTCTCGACTTATTCGACATGTACCGGAAATTGGGAAAACTGGCAGAGCCGACGCGCTCATTCGAAATTCGCTTGTAGTAACTGAGGAAGAGGTGGGGGCACTATGATCTTTCCTGTAATCGTTACACGGAACAGACATGAGTGGATGCAGAAACAAATTGCAGCACTCGTACCACAATTGGAGGAGACAGATCGCATTATCGTTTATGATGATGCTTCCGATTCTTCGGAAACACATCATAACGATAAAGTTGTAGAACTGTACGGACAAGAACAACTCGGACCCGACAAGGGACGCCGATTGGCTAATGCTTTGGTTCCTATTAATGGTGTCGTTGTAGAGATTGACGATCACGATATTGCAGAACCGAATTTGTTGCATCGGATTCGAGAAACGTTCAAAGATCCGAACGCCGTATTTGCATATTGTGATGTGTGGTTGTCAGATCCAAAAAGAACAACTCGGATCGAAAAAGAAAAAGTTCAACTTGAAAACGGTGCATCTTTTTCGATGGATGGATTTCTCGGATACGGGTTAAGAGCATACAGGAAATGGGCCTATGATGCGATTGGTGGATATCCGTTGCAATGGTTTCCTGTAAACGATTATGCAATGGCTTGTATGTTTGAACAAGTTTTCGGAATGAGTCGAGTACGGCATCTGCGGGAATTTCTTGTTACTGTTACACAAGACGTAACAGGGATTACAGTTTCGAAACAAACAGAACTTGAAAAAAAGTTTTTCGAAGTTCAAGACATTGCGAGAAATTCAGGATTTGATCTTCCGTATTCTTCATTACTTTTGGAGAAGCCGAATGAAAAATCAATTGCGTCGAGGGAACTGTCTGCAAGCAAACCCGTGCTTCCCGTAGAGAAGTCAACAGATGTACGCTACAAGCCCCGTATGCTTGCGATTGTCGATGCACGTGGTTCCGGCTTAGGTGGCGGTCAATTGTCGCTTGTAGCCAATTTATCGGCCCTTGTCGATGCAGGATGGGATGCAACGCTTTGTTGGGTTGGCTGCGATGCAGATGCAAAGCCCGCTGTACTCCCAGATGATATATCTTTTATTCGATGCAAAAGTGATTCTGTTGACGATGTTACAGACACAATACAAAGTAACTTTCCGGATCTGATACTTTGTGGCGGAAGGAAAGCGTTGTGGAAAACTGTAACGCAATTCAATATCCCGGTTCTCGGACTCTTGGCGTTTTGGCGTCCGTTTATCAAATTTGCAAATGATGCAGTTTGGGATGCGCTGGATTCAGATGATTCGAAAGACATTAATCCGTTTGTGGATGAAGAGGGATTGAAATTAATACAGAAGTCTGAAGCTTTGATTTACAATGGCAAGACTATCAGAACCCGTATTGAATCGTTAATTGGAAACGATCATGATTGGGCGCAGGTTCGTCCTGTTATCAATACAGACACGGTAAACAGGAAGACGTTAGACGGCGCAAACAATCCGCTCAAAGAAAGAAAACTGATTATTCTTCCTTCGGGGCAAGCGGGTAAGGGAGTAAAAGAATTCATCACGCTGGCAGAGTCTTATCCAGATTTTGAATTTATGATTCTTGCAGGAGATTCGGGCGGTGTGTATGACCTAACACCGAAAAATATGATCGTGCGTAAGGATTGGTTAGAACCGCATGAAATGCAAGTTGTGTACCAGAACGCACGTTTAATTTTTATCGGAACAAAAACATGCGAGACGTATTCTCGAATCGGTGCAGAGGCACGCGCTCTCGGAATTCCGTTACTGGTAACAAAGTGCGGAAACCTTCCGAACATGGCGAACGGCGGGCACGGAATTGTAATTCCAAAAAAAGCAACGGAACTTGAAATTCGTGTTGGATTTGAGAAAGCGTTAAAGTTGGAACCAGTTCCCGAAATTCAATTAATAGAAGTTGATGATCGAAAGGATCTCGTAAAACTTGCAGAGCAATATAGATTATGGCCTAACGTGTATTATCCGATTGTAAACAGTGCAGGGGCTGGACGTGCCGGGAAAGAACTTGAAAAAGTTCTTGGCGTGAAGACTGGCATGATCGAAGAAATTGATCGTAATGCGGATCTTCTAATCATTCCGTCAATGTGGGGATCATTCGAGCGGCAAGTTGTAGCGCGATGGGAAAAAAGATTTGCTATTCATTGGCATTCGCATGTTACACAGATGGACACACACAGGCATGAAGTTACAATGTGGAATGAAATTGTAAGTGAAGGAATTCCACTACTAATGTCGTGTGAGACAGATGTACTCTCGCTGCGAAAAGCAGGAGTTAATGTCAAGTGGATGCCGGAAGTTTATCAAGTTCCGGATATTCGAAACGAACGAAGAAAGGAAGCAATTTTTGTTCCTGGACCTTACGCTTTACGAAAGAATGTATTTGCATCGTTGTTAGCTGTTCGTGCGGCTGGAATGAAAGCGCACGTGTCTTCGTGGATTCGAAAGGATGCACTCATGGCATTGGACTTCGCCAAAGTGATCGGTCTTGAATTGGTTGAACATGATATTGAATGCGTAGAAGATTTTCGACAAGTGGCGGCAAAGTGTCAAGCGGCGATCTGTTTGACGCAGGCGGAAACGTTCTGTTATAGCGTAGCAGATTGTGTGGCTGTAGGAACTCCAGTTATTGCCGGACTCGAAATTCCGTTTTTGAAAAGTAGTACTGTACGTGATACGTCTAATGTAGAAGAAGCAACAGAATCAATCAAATACACTTTGAAAAATTTTGATGCTACTGTGAAACAACAAAGAGAGGATCTTGTAACGACGGCGCGAAGACATCGAAAACAAGCAAGTTCTACACTATGGAGGCTTACTTCATGAAAGTATTAATCTTCGGTGGGAACAAAGCATCTGATACACTTGGTGTAATTGTACGCGGTTTTCAACGCGCAGGACTTGAAGTAGAACATATTCCTACAAGAAAACAAGCACAAAAAAATCCGGGTAACGCGGACGATAACAAACCGTGGATCGAAGTAGCACGGAAAAAGTTGGATCATAATGAATATGAATTTGCGTTTTATTGGAATCCAAAGTATCGGGATTACAAGCAAGGTGTGTTTGAAGACTTCCGAAAAAAGTATGGATTACGCTCAGTCTATTACACAATCGATGATCCATACGTGCTTGATAATGATCTCGTAATACAGAACATTTTTCCGGAGTTTGACGCGGTTGTTACATGTTGTGAAGATTCCAGACAGCGGTATGAAAAAGAATTCAAAATTCCCGCATTGTTACTACATCCGCCATGCGATGAAGCTGTACACTATGGCGCAACGTACTATGCAGACATGAACGTTGATTTCTTGTTCGCAGGAACAAATTGCTATACGAAACAAAGATATCCAGATATTCTTGCAGAGAGACGAGAAATTATCCGATTGGCTGCAAAGCACGGAACACTTGCATTGTATGGTTACGATGATGCAAGAGATTCCGGATGGACGCATCCAAGTGGCGGTGCGCCTGAATTGGCGAGACACTACAAAGGATTTTTGTCTTATGAGAAATTATCGGATCGCTACAAGAGCGCAAAGATTAGTCTTAATTCTCATGTAAGGCCGGATGGTTACAAGTATTTGAATCAGCGCGTTTTTGAAATTCTCGGAAGTGGTGGCTTTATGTTATGCGATCACGTGAATGGAATAGAAGAGATTTTCAAAATCGGCGAACATTTTGATACATGGAAAACTAAAAATGAATTAGCAGAGAAAATGAAGTTCTGGATTGATCCCGCGAATGCAGCGAAGCGAAAAGAAATTGTAAAGGCTGGACAAGATTTTGTACTCAAGCATTACTCCAGTTCAAAATTTTCGCAAAAAGTTATCGAATTTATGAAAGGAGTTGGATGAATTATCATCATCAAATCGCGGGATTGTCGCAAGTACAGCGGGAAAATTTCGTCGATGCAGTAATTGTAATTTCAACAACAGAGGAAATAATCGTTCACTGCTACACAGATCTGATACTTGATTTCGAGAGAAATGCAAAGAAGGCTGTTGACATTTGGTTAGACAATAGTCTATTCTGTATGACATACGATAAAGAAACATGGACTTTACTGAAGGAGGAAACATAAAATGGCTCTACCTGTAACACTACAAAACGCACTTGCGTTGATTCAAGCTGGACCTGTTGAAGTTATGATCGATCCGGCTGGCGAAGCACTTCCTATCTACGTGAAGGATGGTGTGGAACTGAATTTCGTCAAAGGACAATTTGAAGTTACTCACGACATCATTGGTATTTACGACATTCGTACTGGTGGTGACGGTGCTACATTCACATTGAACGTGATGGAACATTCGGCTAACTTGCTTGGTCTTCTGTTCGGAACTCACGGACTACGAAACAATGGTTCTGGATACTACGGTTTTGGTATCTCGGCTGGTAAATCGATGAGGGCCGATGCTAAACAGATTCGGATTCGTCCGTTTCAAACTCGTAGCGCAACAACGGTACAGGTTATCTTTTGGGTTTGTATCCCAACGGGTGATCTGACTTTCAATGAAGCGGCAGATGATGCGTGGCAATGGTCACAGGAATTCCGAGCGTTACCTGATGTAACGCAAGCGGATGGTGAACTGATTGCACAAGTCTACGCCGGAACACGAGGAGTATAAGTAAATGATCCAAGATAAACTACCGGAGATCGAA
>Ga0114923_10003388_pt1 | contig 10756 bp, 3 predicted proteins | sample SumtaG_FD_89578 | JGI IMG/M metagenome (GOLD analysis project Ga0114923, IMG submission 89578) | Deep subsurface microbial communities from Indian Ocean to uncover new lineages of life (NeLLi) - Sumatra_00157 metaG | ecosystem: Environmental > Aquatic > Marine > Oceanic > Sediment | place: near...
ATTATTGGATATCGAAACTACAATAGCAATCATGTTAAATGAGGGATGTAGGCTTTTAGAAGAAGGAATTGTTACGGGTTTTAAAACTATAGATAATGCGGTATCAGCGGGATTTCACTTACCCGGTCCTTTTATTACAGGAAAAAAAAGATATATCGAATATTCTAAACTATTGGAAGAACTGGCAGAGAGGATCGGAAAACCTTATCTTAAACCTTGTAATTTAATGAAGTCAGGCGAATTTCTTAAAATGAGAAAATAAAATAAAGTAATATTTAATCTTTTTTATACTTTTGAGTAGTTATTAAAAGAATTAGGATCAACTTTAAGAATAAATAACTCTTCATCTTTAGAAATTAAATCTATTACGCGCCCGTTATCATAAAGTAAAAATGTTTTGCAAGTTGTTTTTCTATTAATTAAATATCTGAAAATCATTTTAATTTTTAACCTAGAACAATAATCCTGAAATTTGGAGGATTGCCATTATTCCAGTAATGATTAATATAATAATAAAGAATAAGATCGAATAGAATCTCCATTTAATTGAGATATTTTCTTTTTTTTCTTTATAATAGATATAAGGTTCTAAAATTGCCCCTAAAATTAGAATTGAAATAAAAATTGCCGGAATCATAAATGCTATAGGTATAAAACTAAAAATAAACCCTATTACACCACCCCATAATATAATTAAGCGTTTCATTTTCCTGCTGAACATTTCATCAGGGTCGGCTGATTTTTCGGAAGGGATTATAGAATAGAGTAATCCAAAAATCGCGAGTGTTATTAGAATTAAATGAAATAAACCTAAAAATGGATATATTAGAATTGCAAAATTTAGGGAAATGAAAATGCTTATTACAATCCAAATAGGTTTAAAATTGCGTTTTAGAAAAAATAACAGGCTATTACAAGCGTGAATAATGATATAATTAATATTTTTAATAAGATGAGTCAAATATTCAATAAACATTCTAAAAAATTCCCTAAATCTCTCCAACGCAAAAATAAACCAATAAATTACGAATGTTATTAAAAAGAAAAACAAGCTAATTTGCAATGATAGGAAAATATAATAAAAGATTATACTTATGAAGAAAAAGCATGTATTCCAATATGCTAAAGCCACTATCGAATGCTCTTTAAAAGGTTTAACTATAAAAACAGCAAAAACTAAGAAAATAAGAGCGCATATGCTTAAATTTAAGAATAAATTAATTGGCGGAACAATAGTTGCTAATAATATAAATATATCGGTTGACAGCAAGATAGCTATAGTTAAAAAAAGATATTTTCTCAAATACATTCGAAATTTTTCTTTAAATACACTTAAATAGTTATCAATATAGGTCAGAATGTAAAAAATGCCAATTGAAAATAGCGATAAATTTAGAATGAGAAAAGCATCAGATGTAGCAAAGTAAAGGGGCCAAGTAATAAAATTAATATAGAATATGATGATTATAACTCTTTTAATCTTTTGTTCATTGGAAGAAATGAATTGAGAATTTTTTAATAACTGAAATAAATAGTTTATTTCTATTGTTAATAAGAATATTATTACTGGAATAATTATAGCTGAAAAAGTGAATAAATCACTTAAATAAATTGATGATAATACCATAATTGAAATCCAAGAAAAAATCTTTAAAATGCCGGATAATTTTCCCAAGAATTTTAAGATAAGTTGATCAGCATACATTAATCCGTGGATAATAAAACTTATAATCAAGATTAATAACAAAATTTCTATCTGTGCTAAATTAAAAGCGTTAAATATGAAAAACATTAGAAGAAAATAAAAGATTGTTCCAAGAGATTTCTGTAGGCGAGTTTTCCATACCTTAAATGATTGTGTTTTATCCGGATATACATTGTTTAGAGTGCTAAATATGGAATATAAAGTATAAAATTGTAATGAAATAAATATCAATAATGTAAGGCTGAGAAAATAAAGAGATTGTCCCATGTATTGAATTAAAAATTGAAAAAGAAAATATGAAATTACAATAAAACTAATAGTATGAATAAAATATCCTAGGGATTTCTTTAATTTCTTTATAAAATGAATATCGGACAATGTTAATGCAAACATAATTATTTGAGAAATTAGGATGCTTTCAAATAATCCTAAAAATTCAAAACTTAAACCAAAAAACATAAAACTTAGTTCAAGATATACAAATAATGTAATTAAACTAAATAATTTTGAGATGAAATTAGATCTTTTTTCTTTTGACAATATTTGGGCAAAATAATATATAGAAACATACGATAAACATGTTTCGATTAAAATTATAAGACTAATCGAAAAGAAATTCACTAAGTTAAAAACTATAGTTATAAAAATCCAGTAGACAGTAAATAATAATATTTGTATTAATAAAAACAAAGCGAATTGAATTTCATCTTTTAATTTTAATTTAATTTTAATATTAAAAAAAATATTTAGGATAAACAATATCATCACAGAATTAAAAAAGAAGAATAGACTTAATGGAAAACCGCTTAATTCCCTATAGTAAATAACAATTATATCAGTTATTAATGAAGCAATATAAAATGATGATGTTAGTAAAATGATGTAAATTAAAACCAATCTCGATTTTGAGATATTTTCTTTATTTTTAATGGGTAATTGGTTTAAGAAATGAATGGTAACCAAATTTAGAAGTGAAAGAGACAGCAAGAAAAGAAAAGGATTTGAATGGATACTATAAAGGTAATAACATACGATATTACAGAAAAATACCCATGTATAGAAGGTTAATTGTTTTCTGATCGGTTCTATTAAATATTTAAAAAATTTATTGTCAATAATGAAAATCTCCAGAAATAAAATTCCTGTAAAAATTGATATCGGGATGAGAATTAAGAATATAATATCAACTACTAATAACATCAAGCTTAGAAATATATTAACAGATATCGCTATTGGTGGAAGCAAATATAAAATAAAACTAATTTTACTTACGTAAGCATTGAAGTCGGGAAATATTGAATCTAATTCTGATGTTTTAAAATATTTTAAACAGAATAATAGTAAGACCGGCCAGATAATAAGAAATAAGAGAATTTGATAAATTAATATAGTATAGCTGACAATTACTATTACCAATGATAAATATGTGGAATTTATAATGAGACAGGTTAAATTAATTGCCTTCGTCTTTTTTTTATTTTTAAAGAAGTTAATTAAGTTTTTATCTTCAATCTTGGTTTTCTGTTCTTTTAGAAAATAATCAAAAGAATTGATTATTATTTGAAAAAAACCAATATACAAGAATAACCACATCAAAATCGCTACTGGTTGGAAGATTGCAAACATTAATATAAAGTCAAGTACCAGAAAAGCCAAGGGAACAGGAATTAAATACAACATTAAATATTTATACTCATCTAAAATGATATATAGGAAAGCTAAGAAGATCGTTGTAAAGAGAGCACTCATTAGAATTAAACTAACTTGCAGAAAAATGATAAACAGTGAGGAAATTGAAGAAGCTAATCCAAATCCCATAAGCATCCAAGGTATTCCCTTGTTTATAGGGCCTATAATTTTATAATGATTAAAAACGAAGAAAGATCCTCCAAAAACAGTAACCGCTAAAAAAATAGCAAATAATTCCATACCTGGGATTAAACTAAAGGTATTAAACGTTAATAGTGAAAAATTTGATATTAAGATCCATGATGCGATTAAATTGGTATATTTTCTGTTTAATTTTAAATATTTTGACGAGAATAGACTAAATCCCATGATTATGAACGCAATATTAATAGATATAAATAAGTTTAAAATGATTGAAAATAAAACGTTCAGAATCGTAAGAAAAATTCCAGTTATTATCGTGAAATAAGAAATAACTACAATTAAGCCTTGATTTCTGATATTTGGAAAAAATGAATAAACTAAGAAGAAAGAACCTAAAATTAAAACACCCATAGAGATTATAATACCTAAATTGGTAATTCCGATGGATGTCATCAGAAGTGATAAAAATAAAGTGTTTATACCTGCTAAAAGTAACCACATTTTTGAAAGAATATTCCATAATCTCAGTTGATATATTAAGGGCATTAATAATATAGTAGAAAAAAGTATAAAGGATAAATTAATTAAGGCAAAGTTACCAATATAGAGATTTAAACTAATATAATATACTAAGAACAAACTTTCGCCCCATATTACTAATAAAATTCGATAAAAATGGTGTTTAATCCATGTATAAAGAGCAGGTAATTCAATAAAGGTGCAAATAATAACAGTAATTATTAAAACATCAAGATCTCCCAAAATATTAGTAACATTCGTAATTATATTTATTCCAGTTACGATATTATAGATTATGATAAAATTAACTATAGGTAGGAGATTCCATACCCACCAACCGGTTTTCCATATTGCCCAGGATAGTTTCCACTGATATATGCCTACGGAGAGGTAGAAAATTAAAATGCCGAAATTAAAAGCGATTAATAATGGGATTGGCTCTTGTAGGTGAATTGGAAAATATGAAATAAGAAAGAAATAGATGAAAATAGGAATATAAAATATTATTGATGTTAGAGCTACATAAAAAGATTGTGTTCTAAACTTTTCCGGCGCTTTATTATATAGAAAAATAAATGCAACCCCTGTCGTGCTTGCCGTTAAGGTAAACGTCAAAGTGGGATTAATCAAAGTATAATCTGGACTAATAAAAAGGAACGAGTATGAAATCCAACTTATAAAATCAAATACAAATAGTAGAATGCATGGTTTTATAAACCATTTATAACGCGCGTCCCCTATGCGATAGAAGTCGATCCCTACTACCAATAAAAATAGAAATAAAGAAATTGATATGTTGTAAATAATCAAAATGGAAGTATATGTTAAAAATGAGACAAAAGAAAACAGAGGTATTATACCATATAAAGAGAATCTTTCTAGAATATTGTTTTTACCCATATTCAAAATTATCGAAGAACTTAATACCGAAATAATTGAAGCTAAATAAATAAGAACATAAAAACCATTAGGGATTGGCTCATATGCGGAAAGAACACCATAAGTGTCAAAAAACACAATTACTTGGATATAAGCCACATAACTGAGGAGAGAAATTAATATTATGCGAAAGAGTACATTTTTATTTCTCTTGTATAAAACAATTAAGAAGGATAATGGTATAAGCCAAAGGGAGATTAAAGGATTGAAATAAAGTAGACTAAAAAATAAGGATCCTGCTAAACCGTAAAAACGATATATTTTAAACTCGGATTCTGTTTCTATGAAATCCTCATATTTCAAAAAACAAAAACTTGCGATTAAAAATAGATTTCCAGCTATAAGTGTAATTAAGATTAATGGATTGTTATAAAAGAGGGGAATTTTTTCATTGAATGTAAAAAATATGAATAACTCAATATAAAAGCTTAAAATTGAGAAAATAAACATGTATTTTAATATTTTTCTTACGAGGATTTGGTATTCTTCTAAATTTATCCGTAATTGCTTAATAAGATGAAGAGTAATAGGCGTTAATAGGGAAAAAATCAAAATGAACAAGGTTATTTTGTTAAATATTGAAAAAGGAAAAGCATAAATAGCTAAAAAGAGAGGAAAAAATATCTTAATGTACATCCAAGATATTAGTTTTAGATATTCTCTTAATCTTGAAAATTTCATCTTAATTGCTGTGTCGCTTATAACAGTTATAATTAAAACAAATGAGAAAAAGAAACCTACGTACCATATTGCATTTAAAAATTCCAATTCTGAGGAGAGAAATCCTAATATATTGCTGAATTGGATTAGAGATGTAAATAAGAAGGAAAAAGATAAGATAAGACCAAAAAAAATGATATTACGATAGTTCTCATAAAATCTATAAAATTTTAAATGTTTAAGTGCCAGCTCTTTATTTTTCGAAAGAAATTTTGTAAGATCACTAATCTGTTTTAAGCTATAAATGTTTAATGCGAAAAAAATGAATAAAGAAGTGCTAACTATTAAAACTAAAAATGGCTGGAATATTCTGGAAGAAAAAATAAAAATAAAAATAAAATCGATTAATGTTAAGAACGTTATAAAAATCCAAATAAAAATCTGATTAGATTTTAAATGAATAATGTAAAGATCTTTTAATTCAATATATCTGGCAAAATAATCTAAAAATTTTAGAAATCCAAATATGAGGATCGCTGTTGAGAGAATAATAAGAAATATATCAACCTCGAAACCGGTTAGATACAGATCTAATCCTATAAAAGTTGGAATAAGAATAATTGAAGCAGAAAGCAATAGATTATTTAATATAAACACTTTCTTGGTTGATTCTGGAAAGAATTTATTTTTCTTAATATAATAAATTAAAAAATTTACTATAATGGATGTAAAAATAATAGGGATAATAAGCATATATACTGTGCCCTGAGTTAAAAGAAATAAAAAATAGTATGCTAAAACAGAGCTAAAGGATAATATAAAAATGGTTATTTTAATACAAATGGATCTTGAGAAGATTTGTACTTTTTTTGATAAAATATTTATCAATACACTAATTATAACCGAAGATAAGTAAGCCGAAACAATAAGGTTATCAAATATCAAAAGGAAATTAAAAACAGTATAAAATATTGAAAAAAACAAACAAAAAAGCTCAAACGTTAGGATATATGAATTTATGTGAATAAATTTTTTAACCGTAGATTCACTAATTTTTTCTAATTTTTGTCCAAATATTACTTGAAAATGGATTAACGTAGATAGAATTAATAAATCTAATAGTATCATAATCATAAAATCATAATAAACAAAACCTATTGATAGACATATCGCTAGAATTAAAAACCAGCAGGTATAATAAACATAGTCCAAGAAGTTTTTATAAGAAATTACCCCTATTAAATAATGTATGGATAAAAACAATAATAACAATACCGGAAATAATATGGTGGATAATACAAGGATATTAAGAAATATATTAAAATCGACGAGGAAATAAGCCCTCATGTTGATTAAAATGATAAGAAATAAATCAATTAAGAATAAATTAATGAAAATGCATATGTTGAAAATTTTTAAGGAATTCTTAGCTTTAAAGATGGAATAAAACCTGTAGAATGAAATTAATAAAACAATTAAGAATATAATCGAATTTAAGAATATTGCAGATAACAATATTAAATTTGGATCTGTAGTGAAAATTATATATTCTAAGAAGATTAGCGGATAAAATAGATATGCTATTAAGAAAAAACTTGCGACGGCAAGGATATTTTGAATCATTCTTATGCTTTCTTTTAAAAAATATCTAAATTGCACGAAGATTTCCAAAATAAAATAGAATGATAAGCAAAAAATCATTAATTGGACATTGATCTGGAAGATTTCTGAGATTAATGGTAAAAATCCAAAGGAGATTATTGCCAAAATTGCTATTGTATTAAGTAAATAAACATATCGATCATAATATTTTTGAGTAAATTCTGCTTTCTGCTCAAAATAAGAAAGGGTGTAAACGAATGGGAGGAGTATTAAGATTAAAGCTAACAAATTTACTAAAAAAGCGAATATGATGAATACAATTATTAAACCACCTGTTAAAAAAGTGTTATATCGCTGATATTTTGTATTTTTTTCTTGGACACTTTCTTCTGGTTTATTTACTTCATTATAAGTAGCTGTTTCCAGTTTGGACCCATAATAAAAAAATACATAAAATCTGGTTTTAAAATAGAAAATCATGAATAAAACAATTAAAAAAACAAAAGAAGTTAGCAATAAACTTGTATACTGTAAGTCAGGTAAAGGTACAAGTACTATTATTATCGGAATTTGAATTAAAATGCTGAAAATAAGCCCCTGTATTAATACAACAAATTTTCGTTGAAATTTTATCAATTCTTGAATGATTGGTTTTCCTTCCTGTAATCCGGTCTTGATCTGATTTCGCTGATTTGTTGTATATATTAAGGTAAATAAATAGAAAATAATGTTAGTAATTAGGGCAAAGAGCCAAGATATCTTAGTATAATATATAACTGATAAAAACACAATTTGAACAAAAAAATTGACGAAAATGATTAAATTGTGGAATTGCTTAATAGAGGTTTTAAAATAATGAAGTTGCTTGAATTCTCTATCTGATTGAGAATAAATATCTATTGGCTGATAATAATAATAATACCAAACAATATTATATAAAACGCAGAAAGAGATTAATGGGAGCAATTCAAAAGTGTAATCTTTGGGGGTAATAAAAATGAATATGGGGGTAATAATTAGTGATACAATGGTTATTAAAAATAAGATATTGATTCTGGCAATAAGGTTATTTTCCTTATTTTTAAAGAAGGGTTTTTCCCTGTATTTATCAAAAGCTTTGTAAAAAAAGAGTAATGAAAACATAAATGCTATAACAGAAAACCCCATAACAATATAAACATCTCCTATTATTAACAAAAATATAAAGTAAATAATTAAAGAAACAATAAAGGGTGCTATAATGAGATAAAAACAAAACCACCAAAACTTCCAAAGAACCTCAGTGGCTTTTGTTATTCTTCCCTCAGAATCAATTGAATTAGATTGCATATCTTACTATAATATATTTTTTTAAAAAATTTTCCAATTTAAATTGCTTCTTTTTACCTTTCCTAACTTTTTAGATCTTCTATTATTAAGTCCTGAATTGTTACTGAGCAGTCTTCTGATCCGCTCACAATACTTTTTCCATCGGGAGTGATAGCAATGGATAGCACCGGTTTCTTATGCTCTTTAAACGTATTCACGAGATTCCCTGTCGCTAAGTTCCATACTTTAATATAATTGTCGAATGAACCGCTCACAATGTATTTGCCGTTAGGAGAAAAAGCAACGGCTAAAACATACCAAGTATGTCCTGTAAGTGTCCTAACAAGATTCCCAGTCGTAATCTCCCATAATTTTAAAGTTCTATCATTTGATCCACTAACGATATATTTTCCATCAGGAGAGAATGCAACCGAGTTTACATATTTTTTATGCCCTTCAAGCGTTCTCACAAGATTCCCTGTAGATAACTCCCAAATTTTTATAGAACGGTCTTCTGAGCAGCTAGCAATATATTTTCCATCAGGAGTGATAGCAATGAATAGCACCGGTTTCTTATGCCCTTTAAACGTATTCACGAGATTCCCCGTCGTTAGATCCCATACTTTTATATTTTTATCGAACGAACCGCTGACAATATACTTCCCGTCAGGAGAAACCGCGACTGCCAAAACATACCAAATATGCCCTTCTAACGTCTTTACGAGATTTCCAGTTGTAAGCTCCCATATTTTCACGGATTTATCATTTGACCCACTTATCACATATTTTCCATTAGGAGAGAGCACAACTGAGGTTATATTTTTTTTATGCCCTTCAAGAGTTCTCACGAGATTGCCTGTCCTGAATTCCCACACTTTTATAGTCATATCGTTTGATCCGCTAACTACATATTTACTATTAGGGGAAACCGAAACGGAAGTAACATATTTTTTATGCCCTTCAAGTTTTCGAACTCTTATAGGTTGTTCTATTTCTAAAGGAACGGTATCAACTGCTTTTTGTACAAATTTTTCTTCTGATATGACCGACGGAAGGGGTTTTTGCTCTTTTGTAATTTTTACCGGAGGAAGAGTAGTTTCTGTAGAGACTTCAGCTTTAACCAATTTTTCCTCTTTAATATCATTTCTTAGATCTGGCTTTACCTTTTGCTCTGACTCAGTTACGACCTCTCGTTCTCTCATATCCTTTGCAGGTGGACCAGCCATATCGACGGGGAGAGCAATTTTATGTGTAGTTTTCGCTTCAGCGATTTTTTCCTCTGGGACTTGATAAATCTTACGTCCTTCAAGACCTACTTTTAGCTTTTTCATTGCCAGGCTTTTTTTATATGCAGAAATATCTTTACCACAAGATATACAAAATTTAGCACTCTCAGAAATAGATTTTCCGCAAAACGGGCAAAATTTTATAAATATATCAATATTAGGATTTTCTATTCGATCTAAATCGTTTACGGGTTTCTGGTCTTTCATGACTTTCCTTTTTTTGCCTCCGTTATGTATATAAATATATAGATAACATTTATTTGTTTTCCACTACATTTATTATCTTCTGAATTAAGATGGAAGTTTTTAATTCAATTTGAAAAACTTCCCCGATAAAACCTTTATTTAATCAATTCACCACAAAATCCACAATGAATGAGGGCTTGAACTGAGACAATCATAGTCAAGATAAAAGCTTTTTGTCTCCAATTTTCTGATCTCATCGAATTATTTCAAAAAATGTTTAATTAGATTTTTATTTTCATACATATAAATTATTGCTAAAATAACATAAATATACTTTAAAAAATAAGTTGAGGTAATCAAGTAAAAATGTTAAAATAATAATTTTTTTAATTATTTTCCAATTCAAGCTTCTCTTCAAATTAATCATGTAATATAGGCTTTCTTGCAGCAAGAACAGCATCGAGGCGTTTAACTGGTGTATTATGAGGGGCATTTTTAATTAACTCGGGATTAGATCTTGCTTCTTCATAGATGTTCAACATGACATTAACAAAATTATCTAATGAGGCTTTTGATTCTGTTTCAGTTGGTTCAATCATCATCGCGCCGCTAACAATTAAGGGGAAATAAATTGTTGGGGCATAAATCCCATAATCAAGAATTCTTTTAGCTATATCTTCAGTAGTTATATCATTAGGTAGATTTTTATCTGAGAGTA
>Ga0114923_10003389_pt1 | contig 10755 bp, 18 predicted proteins | sample SumtaG_FD_89578 | JGI IMG/M metagenome (GOLD analysis project Ga0114923, IMG submission 89578) | Deep subsurface microbial communities from Indian Ocean to uncover new lineages of life (NeLLi) - Sumatra_00157 metaG | ecosystem: Environmental > Aquatic > Marine > Oceanic > Sediment | place: near...
ATCTCATATATAGGTAACGTATGCATAATGTTAGGCACGTAAATAACAACATTGTAGAGGCAACTGCAAGCCCATAGGTAGGCCACGCATCCTGTCGATCACCTGTTAACCAGTTGCATAACACAACCAAATGTTGTATTATATGAAAGGTGAACTCACGTACAGGGTTTGCCAAAAATAGTTACCGAAAATATCATATTCCCGCTTGCAATTGGCTCTTTCGTTTGGTATGCTTTATATATAGGGAATAGTATTTGAAAGGGTAGACAATGCAGGATGTAAAACAGTTAACCACAGAATTTCGTAAACATAAGCGTTATATGGTAGCGACGATGTTGTTATTGTCGGCCACAAATATAGTTTCTTGTATAGGAGTTAGTACAATGGCTGCAAAGAGAACAAATAGAGGGGCTAGTCGGGTAGAGTCCCCGAAGGACGAAACAAAGGCAGAGGTATTTGGGAGGCTGGCTGAGAGCAGAACAAACAAGGCATGTAAGGCAATAAGTCTGCTCGCCCAATTGACTGGTAGCAATTACGAGTCAACCAGCGTGCAGAAAGCGGCTATTATTACGGCCCTGAAAGCCTCAATTGAGAATGTAGAGAACGTCTTTGCAGGAAAGGGCAAAGCCTCTGATAGTTTCAAACTGCCGAGTTAGGCGTTTGTTTATCAGGGACGGTATGAAGGAAACGGAAGTCCAGTAAGGGGAATAGTCATTTTCAATATAACTGTTAAAATGGGTTCTGGTTTTTCGTACTGCATAAAATGGAATGTAGACGTAACAACATTACCGGATGCAGAGCATCATGCCCTAGTAAAGTTGAAATGGCTATTCCCCGATTTTACACCGGAAATGCGATACAGGGACGGGTTAACCTACAACGTTTTTCAGGATGACAGGCAGGTTGCGATAGTTGAGATTGCATTGGGGGTTTGTCATGTTCGGAGTTGAGTTGGATTTAATAGTGCCTGAAACGCGGACGGTACATTTTGGGGTTAAGGGCAACGATGTGTTGCGTTTACTTACTATTGTACATGACAGAATGCGAATAGATGACAGGCGAAACGAGGTAAAATTTATACATATTACAGAGTTGGAATTTATAGTATGGCATGAGGGAAAGGCGATTGGTTCATTACATGTAAAAAAAGGGATGGTGGAAACGCAATTACAGGGGGTCGAAATATGGTGAGGCAGAACAATAACCCATATTTACTGCTCTGTTTCAGGGGGGTAGAGTATTTCTGTTGTAGTTGCCGACAATTAAGGTTAGGGGTAAAAGGGAAAATCTTCCATTGTGGCAATTGTTATAGCAAAGACATAATCAGGGGGGAACCGGGGACGTTAGACAAGGATGCGTTAATACGGAAACTTGACGGGGGCAAAGGTTAGGGCTAATGATTAAGGCAGACAGACAAAGGGACGGTAGTTTTCTAGTTAGTTTGGATGCTGTTGATTATCACGTTTTGGAAAGGATACAGACCGAGTACAGTATGACGTATGACCAATGTTTAATATGGTGTATTAACAAAGGTTTTGACCGATTTAGCGAGATACAGAGGGAAGTTGGCAAGCATGACAAGACGGGGAAACAGGATAAGCATAAGACAGAGGGGGCCGACTAATGCAACTTAGATCAGCGTTTATAATGGGCATTATATATGCTCTGTTTATTGTGATTATAGTTTGCGTATGTGCGTAAACGTTACAAGATGGCTAGTAACTGTAGAAAGGATTGATTATGGGTAAAGACAAACCAAAAGAAGCAACGAGTTGGCATGACAAGATGAAAGAATTTGGGGGTGGTAATTTTACGTTTCTTTCGTCCGATGGGGAAACGTTAATATTTATTGTCGTCGGTCTACCCGTTTTGCTACATAGTGTGTACAATAAAAAGCCACAAGAGCGAATAGGCTGTCCAATTGTTACCGAAAACGGTTATCAATTATTCGTTTGTGGAAAACGGGTAGCCCGAAAACTATCTAAGCATGAGAAAGCATTTGACAAGTCAGCGTTAATGGCTACTCGGCATGGGGTAGAGGGGGACGTTAACGCAAAGTACGAAGTACGGGTCGTCCCCGAGCAGGAAACGTTTGATATGCTCGTACAAGTAAAAGAGTCAGACTTTGAGGAAAGCATGATTGCGGAGTCTGTTAAAGAGGCGGAAGAGGTTATGAAGAGTTAGTTTGGTTTATCCTGTTAACAGGGATGCGTTAGGGAATCACAAACCCTAACGCATCCCATCCCTTAAAGGATTAAGGCAATGGCTGGAAACACAAGAGGCAAGTTGAAAGAGCATTTCGAGGGCATACATAGAAATCTTGACTGGTGTATGCACCATGTAGCACAATCTATGACGCTAATTCAGAACAAATTAGCCCAACAACCGAAATTCAAAGAGGCAGGGGATGACCCGGAAAAACAAGAGGCAGTTTTCAAAGAACATCCCTTGTATGATCTAATCTTGGGTTTGGGCAAAGGGATTGAAACTTTTGACGCAATTGCTAAAGACATATATGATAAGTTGTAGCCCCTAAAGGATTTGCCGACGTTCTGTGAAAGGAGTCACGATGGCAACGATAGCATCCTACCTAAAACGACCAACTGCAATAATGAAAATGCCGACAGCGATTGCTGCGGGTATGTCCCCTACGGCATTTCTACGTCAATTACATGAGCTAGGGTTAAGCTACCGAAAAACAACCTTTCTATCAGACTGGCGAAATGTTAAAGGTACAGAGGTAAAGAAAGACAGGCTTAAATATGTACGTAGGGACAGAAGGCCCCCGATGGCTGCATTAGCCGATGTTGACTGGGAAATGACACAAGAGTATATGTATAAAACCCGAGTATGGGTTAGAACACGTCCGGGCGAACCGTTAGAGGAAAGGTTTGTGAACATAATGTCAGATGATGCGTTAACCCCTATGAACATAGAGGAAGAGGTATTTGATAGGTGGAAAGATACTGAAAAGTATGGGGATGCTGCATTGGAAAAAGTACAAGTGATCGCAGGATGGCATAAAATGGGTTTAGCCTAATGACAGGGGTATAATATGAGCAGTCTTTCAAGGACTGCCCATGCTTTACAGAAAGAGAAAACGCTAACTATTCCCCGTCATTTCATATTCTTTGATACAGAGACTAAACCTGTAAAGAATGCAGACGGGGACATTAGACAGGATTTCAAGTTAGCATGGGCATTGTATTATCGTAGAGGGCATGACAGGCATAAAGAGTTAACAGAATGGCAGTATATATCCGAGCCATCGAAATTCTGGGAAATGGTATTTGACAAATGCCAGCAAAAGCAGAGGCTTTGGGTAATTGCCCGAAATGTAGTCTTTGATTTTACTGTATGCAAGGGATGGCAGTATTTAAGGGCCGAGGGTTACAAGGTAAAATTCTTTCATAATAACGGTGTTTGTGCGATTGTAACCGTTAAGAAAGGCAACAAAACTATCGTCTTTCTGGACAGCCTGAATTGGTTTACAGAGTCTATTGCAAAGACAGGCAAACGCATTGGTATACCGAAAATGCAAATAGACTTTGAGACTTGCACAATGCAGGAACTATCCGACTATTGCAAGAATGACGTACTCATAGAATTTGAGAATTTCCGTTTATTTATTGCATTCCTACAAGCAAATGCCATTTCCCGATTATGCTATACAAAGGCATCTACTGCAATGGCTGCATACCTCTTTCGTCATTACCATACCCCTATTTACATACACAACAACAAAGAGGCTACAAGGTTAGAAAGGGAAAGCTATAAGGGGGGACGTTGCGAATGTTTTCAGATAAAGGATTTCGGCCATGAAACATTTTACATATTGGATGTTAACAGTCTATATCCGTATTGTATGGCAGACAATCTGTTTCCTACGAAGTATCAACAGTTATTGCATACGATGGAGCTACAAACTTGTAGGGATTTACTCGAAACTAATTCTATTACGGCAAAAGTTATTGTAAAGACAGATCAGCCTGTTTATGCTATAAAACGGAGCCGTACTATATTCCCTGTTGGGCAGTTTGAAACTACGTTATGCAGTCCAGAGCTAAAGTATGCGTTAGATCACAATCATATTCTACAGATAACCGATGCTGTAATTTATGAACATGCTGGAATATTTAGTAGTTATGTAAAAACTATGTATGCTTTACGGCAAGAATTCAAAGCATCGGGGGCAAATGAATACGAGACAATATGCAAATTCCTGTTAAATAGTTTATATGGCAAGTTTGGTCAAAAAGCAGAGAATTGGGTTAAAATTGGTAATGCCCCAAACCACGCGGATTGTGAAGAAATGTTGTTTACCAATAACCCCCGGCGGGTTACTCGTATTAGATATTTACTCGGCGAAATCTTTGAGTTGAAAGGTTATACAGAGGCATATAATTCTTTCCCTGCAATTGCAGCCCATGTTACGGCATTTGCAAGGGTTTACCTTTGGGAACTAATGAAATGTTGTGGGCATGGGAATTATGTTTATTGTGATACAGATTCACTGATAGTCAATAAGCAGGGTTTGTCTAACCTTGCAATGTATTGCAATGATACGAAGTTGGGGAAGTTGAAACTTGAAAAGACGGTATCGCATCTTGAAATAAGGGGGTTGAAAGATTATACCGCCGATGCGAAAGTTGCGATTAAAGGCATTAGAAAAACGGCTATACGTACTGCCGATGGTGGTTATATGCAAGAAAGTTGGCCGAGCTTTCGTGGTATATTCAAAACCCCCGATGTTAATACGTACACGGTAAAGAGCATTACAAAACATCTTTCCAGAGAATACACAAAGGGCGATGTTAACGAGTATGGGCTTGTTACCCCGTTTCATTTGTTACAGACTTAATATATATGTCAATATGTTCGGTATCATAACCGAGTAACTGCAATTCATGGGTTGCACGTTCTGGGGGAATGAGTCCCATTTGCAGAAACTTTAGCGTTTGTGCAGTAGTCCAGACAGATAGCTTTTCTGCCTCTACTCGGCCCTCCCATTGGTCTAATAGAGTTGTAACGTGATCGGTACTTAAATCTTGTTGCATTAGGGCAGTATGGGTTTGTTGTAAATCTCGTTTCCCTTTCTTATACAGATTCTCGATTGCATCTATTCTTTGCGTAGTATATGCCCAATTACGCTTATGGGTTGCAAGCTGGATGATGTTTGCAATTTCGCTGTCTTTAGTACCAATGTCCCTTAATATGGCTCTTGCTTTACTTGCATCAATATAACGTTTCACGTATGCCGTTATAACATCCCCACTTGTAAACCTTGCCAGACTTCTACGATTATATCTAACGGTAAAGTCTGTCATTTTATCTGCATTGTCTTTCCCATACCCAACGTCCCTATATGCCTTATTAACCCCTCTTTCGTCTAATGTCCCTAACAAGTGCATACGTCGAACATCGACCCGAGTTAACGGTTTATATGCCAACTGTATTAACTTATCTCGCCAAAACGGCATTATATCTAATGCCCGTAACAAGAGGTTTAGATCGGATTCACCTATTATTCCACGGTGCAACATACTAAATCCCTGTTGCGGGGATGGTAACGTCCAATGTGCAGCCCAATACCTTTCGGCCCATTCTTTAGTCAATCCCTTCTTGCCTACCCATTCGACATACTCGGCAGGCAGACCCTCATATTGACCGAACCGATGAGCAATAGCAGGGGTAAATGCTTCCCGAACTGCCATTGTAATAATGTCATTAACGGGGGGTATTTGGTGAGCTAATTCTTTATACAAGGGTAAATAGTTGGGGTGTGTTCCTACCCTACTTAATTCCTTATCTAACCCCCCTAGAAAGGGGTCTACCCTCAATTGGTAGGCAATAATATCCTCTGGGGATGGCTTAGTTAAAACCCCCGTAAAGTAGGTATCTGCATAATCGGGATGTATGCCCGCTTTAGAAATGCTTTCCAGGATAGCCTCTTTCGGCGTATCTGTCATTAACTGCCCTTGCATCAAGAGCATTGCGTTAGGGAATTCGTAGGCTAAATCCAACAACGTATCACGGTTATCGGGTTCCCATCCTAATTCACCTAATCGGGTTATGGCATTAGCTTTGTCTGTGTCCCCTCTGCGAAAAATGCTCTGTACTTGCTCGGTTGTTAGATGCTGTAGGCTTAACCAATTCCACATTTCCCAGTCATCGGGATGTATGTCATGTTTTGCCCATACGAAATCCTTCGGGTTATCAAATGCAGCATGATAACGGCCATATCGGATAATTTCCTGCATAGACGGATAAGGCATTGCAGCATTGTATAAGTGGCTTGCTTCACTGTCTGCATAGCCTGCCGAGTGCATACGATGCTGAAAGAAATCCTCTGTAATCTTTTTACGCTGGTAAAGCCTGATAGCAGTATTAGGGTCTATTCTTTCGTGCAAGTATTTCTCTGCTGCTTCGTACTCGAAAGGCTTTGCCATTTGTTCGCCCCCTGCCATACCAATAGCTCTTGAAAATAATCCAAGAAAGGGCTTTTGTATTTCGTCCCATGAGGGATTTTCAGGGTTACGTAGGATACTCATAAACCCCTGCAATTCAGGGGGTATAATACTACCTAAACCTGTACTATCTAACAGGTCACCAATAACTCGGCCATATTCCTTTTCGGCATGTTCACTAAAGGCTTTCTTTGCCTCTACTTCCATAGCCCAATAAAATTCGCCGTAGGTTTGGGGGGATTCGATGTTTGCCATAATATTACACTACCATTGCTTAAACCCTCTTGCGAGTGCAGCGTAGAACTCTTCATTATATGGGGCATCCCAACAGGCAACACGGTACGCATCTACAATGCCGATAAACTTCTGTAGTTGGGACGGGTTAGCGGCCAACATTTCCGTCAAAAGTAAATCCATACTAAATGCTTCACCGGCGGCAGGCCAGTTATCGTCTACCCATTCCCAACATTGCTTTCGATAGTACGCTGCATTATAAATATAGGATTTATAATAGCAGAAATGACTAATAAAGTCACCTAAAAGTATTGCAGCGTTATTAAGAGCAGTACCCGCATCAATCGTATCACCACTACGTAGATAGTCACCTGCACTATCAATATAGTTTTTCGCTGCGTGCCCCTTATTCGATGCAATTCCGTACTCATCAAGTAAGTTTGCAATAAACCCTGTTAGCGGACTCGGCATAATACTTCACAGGTCGTTATTATACTTCGGAAATGCTAAACGTATAACGCTTCTCTGTTATGTCCTTAACCACGTCATCTATCGCTTTCTTAATGGCTATAGCTTCATCGTCGGAATCACAAGGAAACATTATTTGTATGGAAACGCCTTTCTTTGGCTTTTTTGGCTCTTGGGGTTGTTCTTGTGTCGGTTCTTGTCCCATAAATTATACCACCGAAACCTTTCTATCTTGTTTACGGTTAGCAAACATCGGCTGCATTCTGGTTAGCTGTCCTATCCTCGGATTCTTTCACAGCCTTTCTATCCTCGTCTGTGCCGAAAATCTGCCCCCACAAACGCATTATTGCGATTGCAAAGTTAAGTATCTTGAAAAAGTCACCACCTACATTCATAATTTACCTACTTTCCTTGTTTATGCAACCCGTCTGCCGCACCAATTCATAATTCTATCGGCGTAACTACGGGTCACGGTGTCGCCCTGCAAACCTTCAACTTCCACATATTCTCCCGCTTCCAGATATACGTCTATCGACGTTTGCACGTATGTCCAGTTTTCTACATGCGTGCAAAACGACGTGTTCGTACTACCGCCCTTGTTTTCGGACTGCCCGTTTACGCTAAACCGAATACCTATTGACGTATTGTCGGCTACGGCTGTAACAGCCAAGGACGCGGTAAACGAATAATACCCGGTTGCGAGGGCGGTAAAACGCTGATTTGTGGTAATATCCAATTCGTCTAACCCGTCATACCATTTAGTACGCCAAACAAGTTTCGTCCACACGTCCTTGACTAACGATTGTGCTTGATTCTGATAGCAGGCAAACCGGGAAGCAAACGCACCACTAGCTTTCTTTCCACTTGCAAACATGACAGCCCCTTTATCGGGTATATGCAACAATAAGTTTCTCTGTATCGCCGACAATCAGCATATTAAGCTGCCTCATGTTCTCAAGAGTAAATCCTATCACTTCCCCCGCACCTAACGGCCACGCATTAGACGTTGTTGCAATTTCGTCAGCACAAACCCATACTTTTGCATCATTATCAGGATGACACATACAGAGGCATTCCGTGCAGGGTATGTCTGCCCCTGTTTGTGCGTCATTCGCCCCACTAGCTGTAAAATGTTTTATGCCTGCTAACCGAGCAGATGCAACAGATAAAACCCCTGACGGCGACGCTTTCAAGAGAATACGTTTGTTCTGCCAAAAGCCACATATCGTAGCTAACGCCTGCTGCATATCAGCCGATAGCTCAATTGCCTCTTGCGGGGTCGGCATCAAGTTTAGCTCCGGTATGCTTAACGGCGTTCCTATCTTTGCCATAACTAACCCCTTTACTTTCTCTGCCAATAAGACAAATAGCAGGATACTTTCAAGAAACGTCATTTGCCAACGTTAACCCGCTTCGGTGTAACCGATGGTGATTTCCTTCGCCGTTGTTGCAGCACCGTTGTTGTAAAACCCTGCCTTGAGAACGTCCCCCACGTCTAAATCAACCTCCATAGGCAACATCGGTGCAGCCGTTGTCATTATGATGCTGGCTGCATCAACTATTTGCTCTGCATTACGGTAAACCCGTAAATACATTCCTGCCAATGGTGCTGTTGAAATCGAAACAACCTTGTATTTCCTGCCTTTAGGACAGGAAAGCAATTCGCCGATAGTGTCTACTCCATCGACTAACGTTGCTGTAGTAATGCGTTTATATCGTAGCATAGCTATACCCCATTTCTCTTTGCATTGTTGCGGTTGTTCTGTAACCGATCAAAACCCCTACTGTCTGCGGATACGCATGATAAAGGCTTGATCGTCTACGTTGTCTGTCCATGTTGCAGTCGATGTTTTGACAACAGACAGATAAACGTTCAACTCGGCCCCTGCCTCAAATTTTAATGGCGGGTCAAACATCAGAGGGGGGCCGTTGCCGATGGCATTGGTATTGAGCAATACCTCGGTGTTCGGGCCGATCAAAGAGAAGTTTGCACCGTAGGATAACGCGGTTGCCGCAGCATTTTGGGCATCAAAGGGAATACCCAAACGGTCATCGTCAAACAAAACTTCCCTGTCCCTTATGAATTTCATAAAGGACGTTGCAAACCCTTCCGGCCCTGCCGCAGCATCGTTAAAGGGACTGCCCACAACACCGAGCATTTCGATGACATGCCGAGCAGGCACAACTTTGTTGCAGGGGAAATCGGGGAATTGAGCAGGCGATAGGGATGTATCAATCAGAGCATCCCCACTGGCTGTCGGGGCTGTCCCCACTTTCGCATACTGTAACATCGTATAGACATTACTTTCGGTTCCATTGGGGTCGGATGCTTTAACGTCCCCCGGCGAAAATCGGTCATATACCAGTATCACGTTGCCTGCCTCTGCATAACGTTCAACTGTGAGCTTCTGGCCCTCTGCTATCGGGATTGTAACGTTAACCCCCAGGTTGGCCAGATACTCCATAACATTTGCCTTGAGATACGCATTTCGCAGCGTTCCAAGGTGGTTACCCGCTTTGCCCTTTATCCGGTAATAGGCAACTGTAACCCGGTCGATACTTATCGTCAGATAAGTATCATTCGATGAGGGGACAACCTCAATACCTTTCAGACGTAGGCTTTCCCCGCTGTTAGCTTCCAACGTACCCCCGCCACTGGCTGTTAGTTGCTTAATCATGTTCGACTGTAATAGCATAATGTTACCTCATTTCTGGACACATAACGGCCCCAATATGTTTGTCTTTACCTACACAATACTTGCCCTGTATCCTTTATGGCAGGGACTACAAACGCATTCTATTTGCTGCGTTTCATGTCGGCCATGTGCCGGATAAACTTCGTCATGCGGGCGATGTTATCCTCCAAAGTCAGATCCGGCATTGTCGCTAATGCGGCCTGTCCAGCGTCGATGTGGGGTAAAAGCTGCTCTGCAAAGGAAATGACTTTCTCTTTGGCCCCGGCAATACCAGCCGCAATGCGGCCTACGCCGATGTCCCTTGTCTTGCTCTTCCACATTTCGAGGGATACCCGTTTCAACCCTCTTTCCCATCTGCCATCATTGACAGCCTCGGTCAGGTTGGCGAGCATCTTGTCTTTCTTGGCTGCTGCCAACTCACAAGGGTTAACCGTTACACGGTCAATGCCCCGGCGAATATCTTCCACAGATTGCGTGAGTCTACGTGCATGTTTCTCTTGAAACTCAGACGGTGTTAGCTTTGCCATTGTCCTGCCCTTTCATCTTTAGGTTACTATTCCATAGATAGTTGGTTGATACGATTGTATCATAAACCACACTACCCTACCCCACTATCATATCAATTAACCGATGACCGAAACAAGACAATTCTAGGAGAATTCAGTAATGAGTTAACTTTCTCATGGATTAGCTCTGGTAACTAAAATTGGCATGTAGAGTAGCCAAATTACCTACGTGGGGGTTGTATGATTGCATAACTGCCGAATACTTAGTGGATAACTAACTACGGGCTAGTTAACTACTTATCTAACCGTAAACGGCCCTCTACAGGCAACCAGTTTGTCGAATATTTTCGGTAACTGTTTGCTGTACGTTTGTGGCCGCACCTG
>Ga0114923_10003392_pt1 | contig 10752 bp, 9 predicted proteins | sample SumtaG_FD_89578 | JGI IMG/M metagenome (GOLD analysis project Ga0114923, IMG submission 89578) | Deep subsurface microbial communities from Indian Ocean to uncover new lineages of life (NeLLi) - Sumatra_00157 metaG | ecosystem: Environmental > Aquatic > Marine > Oceanic > Sediment | place: near...
GGCATTTGTTGGGGATAGAACCTTGTTGTGGGAATTCTGTTGATCCAAATGATTTGATGTGAACTTTGTGTCCTTTCTTCAAACAAAACTGACAATAATGAGCAAATTCTCCTTCTCCTTCATTCGTGAAACTAACAAATTCTGTAGGTGTTGAATCGTAAAATTCAGAAAGAGACATAGTTATTTCCATCGTTTCTGCTTCTTGAAATACTTCACAAGCAATTGTTCTTCTTTGAAGTGTTTTTGTTTGTGCATATGGCAAGAATTTTTCTGGTACTTTTCGCTCTGCTTTTTCCATTATTTCTGTCCAAAAATTACATTTATTTTTTCCATAGAAGTAACAATCACCGCATTTTTTGAAATAATGTGCAGGAAATTCCTTGAAGGAGTAATATTTTATGCTTTTACCTTTTGGTGGTTTTCCAAGTATTGTTTGAAGTGCTTCATTTTGAAGCTCAATCTTTGTGAGAGCTTCTGTAACTTCATCTTTTCGTAATGATAAATTCACCATTATTTGGTTCTTTGTTAGAGGTTCATTTGCAACCAATAATTCCTCTTTAACAGCTTGTAGAATAGTCATTTTATCCTTCAGACTAGACCCAAGCTCTATGCCTTCGTAATTGGAAAATGCAAACTTGCCAATGAGTGATAATCTTTTTTTTGTTGATTGAGACATTGATTCTTGGAAGCAAGTCAATAGATTGTGAATTTTAAAAAGTGAATAGGTGTTCTTTTTTGAAAAAATAGATTTTAAATCATCATCTTCTTGTTTTTCTTTTGTTTCTAAACGTTGAATTAAAACTTGAAGATCATCATAAGCAATTCGACCGTTAGTAAAAAAATGAAAAATCTCTGCAACACCTTCCCAATTGAGTAATTTGTCAGTCATTTTTCCCTTTATTATTTCAAGAATGCTTAGTGGATTACTCATAATCTCCTCAAAATAAGTAGCTGCTAATAGAAATCTCCTACCAAATGCAGTAAGGTAATATCTTCCTGTCTGTTCACCAGCTTGCGATATAAGCACAAATGCTTCAGCTCCTTCTTTTTTCATTAGTTCTGAGAATATTACCATGAATTCTTCTTCTACAATTTTTTCTGCCTTTTCTCTTTCTTCGTTAGATTGGTCTTTACTGATGAAAGAACAAATCATGCTTGTTTTTAATCTATTTAGTAGCTCCTTCTTTGTTGGGTGCCCTGAGTTGATACGTAGTAATAACATAAAGGGGAGCTTTGATTGAATGAAATCTCGAGTGTCAATATCCTCAGTGAAATTCTGTTCTAATTGTGTAGGATCTGTTACCTTAACAAGAGTTTCAGTTTGAAATGTTCTTTGTAATTGTTTTGAATCAACAACTCCAGGTGTTATATAGTGAATTCTCTTTTTATTGCTCCAACTTTTTCGTTTCAAGAATAGAATGCTATCAATAACCTCTAATGTATATTTGTCATTTTGACTAATTTGTAATGGATTCACAAAAATATAAGATGTGACTAGCGGGAGTGTGATTTTATTTTTTGCTTCTTTCTTATTGCTTCGCCTAAATAGCAGATTTCGTAGTAGGTGATTGTAACTTGAGATGATAATACAGTTACTACTGGAAGGGTAGCAATTCCCTTTAAACGAAGAAAAAGTAGATGCAACTCGAATTCTGTAATTCGTTAATCTTTGGTCATAATTAAAAACTGAATTCTCTAATTCTTTCGAATCAATCTCTGATGGATTTAGATACTGATAAATTAATCTTGCTTCATGTGTGATTCTAACAATGATCATTGTAGATGTATTTGCTTTCCGGGAGTTCAGTAAAGCCAAAGTTGCAGCGATTTGTAGTTGCTCTGATAATACAGGTGTGATAACGATTAAATCCCTTTCACCTTGAACTGCTAGCTGAATATCTATGTTCATGAAACCTTTTGGAAATGGATAATCTCGCAAGATGGTTACAAAAGAACTAGGAAGTTGACTTATATTGGTCATATCATTCCTCCCCACTATTTAAGAGTAAGTCGACTCCTTTCTTAATTTCTAGCAATAGATTACTTGAATTTTGAAGCATTATTTTCCAGTGTATTTTTTCCTTTAATCCATCAATAGATTGTTCCACAGGATAAGAAGTAATAATATCTCTTAATTCATTTGCAATAGATTCAGCAAAGTCATCTAAATCATCGAGAGAGTATAATATATTGGATAGTTTCACTTGATAGTGTTTCAAATCTGCTGAATTAATTGGCTGAGGATTACCCTCACTAATAAACAATGACTTTCTTGGATAATAAACAGCTAGTAGCAGTCTTAGTAGAGGATGATTTAGTTGGAGTTGATATGATTGCTGTTTCTTGCGTGGTAACTTCTGTAAGATTCTTAATGAAACCAATGTTTTAGTATAGGAAGCAATTGATCGCCCTGAAAACCAATTTGACACTAGCTCCTTCAAATATTTCAACGATGGATATTCTAGTTTGCCTGTTTTTAAGCTATGGTTTACTAATAGTTGGCTAAAAGAAACTATGGTTTCTTTTTTAAAAAAGCCAAAATTGAACGCATAAGTGGTATCATTCTTGTCAGCTAGTAATTGTGCAATAGAACTCATCTTTTTCAAATATTATTGTGAAGATTTTCTTTAAGAACACCCAAAAATGCAAAAAAACGAAAAGGATATGGTGATTTTCAAATTACAAATGCAAGAAAACGGAAAGACTTAATTTTCGAACCTAAAAATATGTCTTCTCCTGCCTTCTTTTTCCGAAAGGAAGGTTTTTTATCGTCCCTTTAGAATCTTCGTTAATCCTATTTTTTACTTTTTTTTATGCACAAATCTTTCATGTCTTAAAACTCTGAACACTAGAGACATCCTCTATTAACTTACTTGAAATAGTCTATCCAGTGTTATCCAAGTAACCAGTTTAATCCCAAATCATCAATTACTGAACTGCTTACTAGTTTTATCCCTGACCGCCAAAGAATTTCCGCTAGTATCTCTGCTGATGGACCATACTTCCCTAATATCGCGGTGTCTCGATAATTGTTGGTTTCCGAATCCCAATATTCAGTGAGGAAAAATTTCTGTAAATATTGCATGCCTAATGATTTTGGAGATGAATCTAGTAAATAAAGCGCAGCAGAAAGTAAAATGCGTGAGCGATCAAATTCTTGTGCAGATGTAAGCTCATCATAAACACTTGCTGCAGGAAGAGCTTTCGGGCGGAGTTTAGCAAGTGTCCAATATGCTGCAGCTCGAACAAGTTCAAAAGAAGAGGTAAGAAATGGCGTGAGTGTACTCGATTTGATTGATGTTCCATTATAATAACCTAGAAAGAGGAGAACATGCCATTGTATGTCTTCAAAGGGGTCTGTGAGAAAAGCAGCTGCGAGTTCAACAAAAGAAGCGTTTGGTAATAATTGGTGCTGGTGCAAGCAAAGCAAAAAGTCGTTTTTCATTGTCTTGTAAATCTTGTATGTGGGGGAGTAGTTCTTCTAAATTAACTCGATTATTCTGTGACAATTTAGTAAAAAGTGTAGCAAGAGTAGCTGGAAGAACGCTTTCAGGATTTGTCAAAGGGAGATCGAAAATCATAAGGAAACACTTACTTTGAAGCTTTTAATCAAGTATAAATAGTTGTACCTGTTTCGTCCAATAAGTATTATGATAAAGCGTTTTCAAAACTTTACTATATGCAGGATTTGCCTTGAAGTAAAGACGACCTGAGGTAGCATTACAAAGTGAGCAATGAAAAGCTAATCGATTAGATGCTATCTGTATGAACTTTTCTGCTTGATTTTTATCTGTAATAGTTGAATGGTCTTTACAACTAATGAATAAGAGCTCTTTTGTGTTGAGTGCGAGAATATCAATCTCGAACTCTCGTTGAGCAAAAGAAAAATAGATGTTACAAAGCGTGTTATAATTTTCATCTATTAATTTTTTAGCAATAAATCGTTCAAAAGCAGAACCAGCAGTAACTGCTTTATTAACTCGGTGAACCTTAACTGATGATGGGAGGAACTTTTTGAGAAGGTCTTGATGAGAAGACAAAGGGGAAAGTTTGGATTTTATAGAGACAAAAACGATTGATTGGTCTGTTGTTAATTTATAATGGATATAGAGATATTCCAATAACTGATTATTGTTGAATACTTTTTCTTTTAGCTCAGATGAAATTATTGAAGTAGGTTGCTTAGCTAACCAAACTTTAACAAGTTCTTTCTTTTCTGATCTTTGACCATCCTTTTTGAGTAACCAAAAGTCTTTCTTCCCTATCTCAACAAGTCTACAATAATCAGTAATCTCAGCAGCTTCTCTACTTATTCTTGGTTTTGAAAAAATACTGAGAAGAAGTAAAAGTGCTTCATTGAAAAGCTCTTGTTGATGTAGGATAGTAGTTGATTTTGGGTGAATGACTTGGTTTGGTGTCTGCAATTGTGCTTGTTTTCTTTGATATGTTTTTATTAATTGGGAGAAGTAATTTTGCTGAAATTGGCATTGTTTCATTTGATCTATACCAAGAATTAAGATATTCGCAGCTAAAGCATAATAATCAGTAACAATCGAATTGGTTTTTGAAGTAATTTCTTCATTAATAAAAAGTAAAGCAAGACAATTCCTACCTAGTAATCGTTTATAAAAATGTAGTAGTGCTATTTCTTCATCAATCACTCGATTCTTACATTTAGATATTGAGCTTATTACTTCCCCTATTATTAGCTCGAATGATGAGTTAGTCGAGTCTATACTTAAATGATCAAAACAATGTTTATAGGCAGTTTCATTTTGCATTGATTTTATTTCTAATGCTGTTTCAGGGAGAAAAATTTTGTTTGGTGTTCCATCGTTGTACCTCTGTAGAATGTTTTTAACTTGTGTCGCAAAGTCTTTGTTTTTATGATTGTTGGATTTCCACACTTTTGTGAGTAATCCTTGTAATTGTACCCCTCTTTCTTGTAATAATACTCTTGTTTTGATTGCTTTAACAGCTGTTGGGGTAAATGTCATTTTGGGTGATGAGAAAATAACTTCTGCCTCTTTTTCTTCCCCCCAATATGGAAAAAGTAAATGTTTTGAAACGCGTCCTCCTCGTGCTTTTCTTTTGCATATTACCGAGGGAATGACTATTGGTGTTTGTCCTTCTAAAGAGGCATAATACAAATCCTCAGTTTCAAACCAATTAGTGATATATTGTCCAATATATTGATTTAAGTGAAATGCTCCATAATCACAAAGTATTCCTGTTACTTTCACATAAATAATCCCCCTTGCATCTTGGTAAATGGCTACTTTTTTGGTCTTGTAATCATAAGATATAACAGGTTCTAGTTCATCAATAATAGATAAATCCATTGTTGCTGTTGCTTCTGCTTGTGTAAGAAGAGCAGTGGGTTTAAGTTGTGTATTTCTTTTATTAAAAATAGCAAGTTCGCATTTTAAGATCCAATCATTTCTAACATTCTTAAGTAAAATTCTTTCTCTTTCACTTGGTACTTTTGGTTGAATCAACCATTTATTTCCTTTGTAGTGGATTTCAGATTTGATGTTAGTATACCACTTAAGAGTTTCTCCATTCTTAGTTATTATCTCATAATCGCATGTCACATAGTCTTTTACAGATGTATCAGTAGGCAATTCAACAAAATCTCTAAGTCTCACAGGGATGGTTAATCCGGAATATGAACATGGTCCTGAGAATTTTATTTGAGCTTTATTATAAATTTCTAGCTTTGTTTTCCGGTCTTTTTTCCAATTGAAAAATAATAATTTGTTCTCATTGTTCAGCGAGGGTTTTGACATAATCATCATAATACATTAATGAATCATTACTTATAAACATGCCTAACAAGTAATTTCAAGCAAACTTTATATTAGTATTAACAATACGGATAATTAGTGAAAGAAATGACAGAAGAGTCCCCAAAAATAGTATGGAAACGAAAAGTAATTTACAATTCGGGATCATATCGAATTTCAGTTCCAATAGAAATCGCAGAAGCATTCGATATCCGGAAAGGGCAAATGCTTCAAATATCCGTTGAGGGAAAACGCATTATCATAGAGCTAGTAGAATAAAAAAATGAAAATTAGACATTACCTAATGAGTTTTTATCTTAAAATTTGAATTAATTATTAGAAATTAGCAAGAGTGAAATGATGAATAATTTTCTTAATTGGCAGACAGATCCTTTACTACTGGATCCAATACTTACCTCATCGGATAAATGGCTTACTGCGAATAAGTTATTCCAACAAGGATTGTCTTCGAAAATTTTCCTTGAAAATGACATTCTTAATCTTTATGCTATAATGATTCGAAAACTTGATTTTATTTCAGGAGAACGACTCCTTCAACAGTTACCTTATGTTTTATTGCCAACTGACCTTGTTCTGAGTATTCGCAAACAATCACTTAGATTAGCTGAATTATGTAAACATTACTTTGCAGATTCAAAAATTAATTGCAACATTCGAACGTGGCAAAAAAAGATTATTAATTATTGTGAAAAACAACAAAGAATTCCTTTTCCAATTTTTCGATTAACTAGAAATTGGATGGACCTATTTTTATCCTCAAAGCAAGTAAAATTTCAATCGGCTCGAGGTGAATCTTTCGCTTTACCAACCGAAGTAACTGCTGATCTTTCATATTTCCTTGGAGTTGTTATTGGTGATGGACATCTTTCTTATCACAATATTGAATTAGTTGACTTCTCACCAAAGCATATACAAATGCTGCACTCATTAGCACATCAGTTGTTTAACATTCAAGGCAGAATCTCGGGTAGCGATAAGATTTGGCTACTTCATTTAAATAACAAATGGCTTGTGCGTCTTGTTAATTTTCTTACAGATCAACCGATTAATTCCCCAAAATATAATTCTTTACAAGAACCTCTTATTCTCAAACAAGATACACTTTTTCGAAGACATTTTTGGAGTGGCACTTTAGATGCTGATGGAAGTTATCTGAAACGAGTTAGTTTTTGTAGTAAATCAGAGCTATTTGTTAAAGCTTTTGGCTCTTTTCTTACAGATTACAACATTGATTTTACAATTCGGAAGATAAATCGTTTTGAAGATAGTGGATATGATCTTCTTATTAAATCTCGATTCAAGCATGAGATTGGTCGATTACTACATCCTCGTCATCCTGAGAAGAAGAAGCAATTTCAAGTATATGTTACAGGGAAGATTTACCGAGAAAGAAAGGACTACTCTGATGAACTTGCACGGCTTCAAGCTACAAACCATGACTTACGATTTAAAAACTTTAACCAAGAAAAAATGGTTTCTGAAAACTCAGAACGCTTTTTTGATTTTTCCTTCATCTCTCATTTAGGCGTTCTTAACTGCAATAAAATAGTGAAGAACCTTCGCACCCACCTTTCTTGGACTCAACAGCAGTTAGCAGATTATTTGGAAATATCTAAGAATGTTCTGAACTCCTATGAACGAACATCTGACATCACCATTCAGCTTCTAGAAAAGCTTCTCCCACTATTTCCGAATAATCAACCAAAATCGTTAATGTTATTTTTACAGCAGAATGATCTTACTAACTTTCGGTCTCGTAAAACAGTTGCTAAATTACCGTTGCAACCCAATGAAGAATTATTATCGTTACTCCAGCAACTAGAGCTTCGTCGAGGATATCTATTTATCAATCCTCAGAATGTTGAAAGAGAGTCCTTACGAACCCAATTTGCAGACTATTTCTCTATTACAAAACCTTCTAGCTATAGACTCTCAAACTCAGTTATATACCAATTTGTGCGTTCTTTATGTCAAATCGCAACCACAACAAAAAAAGATTAGTTATTTTCATTGAATTGTTCATAAGCAGTTTCAAGTATTGGTAATAATTCTGCAATAGTTTCTTGATTGAAGAATTCTTCTGCACCTGTTTGTAAAGCTTTCACCAAACAATCAATGGCTTTCTGTTTATAATTGAGTTTCATATACGCCTTAGACAGCTCTAACCAGGCTTCACTGTTATCAGGGAATTTAATACTTGCTTTCTTTAAGATTCCAATTGCAAGCTCATGTTCTCCTAGTTTTGAGTGGGTGAATCCAAGATTCAAGTAGGCTGCTTCCAAACCGGGATTACATTGTATTGCTTCTGTGAAGGTTTTTTTTGCCATCTTTAGCTGATTAGCATGAATATATATAACACCTAGTTTGTTTAGAATACAGGATGCTTTTGGTGTTAAACTTAATAGCTCTTGAAAACATTCAATAGCAATTTCGAACACTCCCATCTGTGTGTACATATAAGCATTATGCAAAAGTGTTTTCATTTTAAATTGTAGTGCTTCTTCAAATTGCTCCTTCTCAGTCAACGGTGGAGGGATAATTTCTACATAATATTCTTCATCAAGATAATCTAATTCACGCCAATCAATAGAATACATGCCTTCGGAATTTAGCTGATCTATATCAATTTCCCGAAACTCCTCAAGAGCTTTCTCAACATCACCTTGACAATAATAAGTGAATGCTATGTGATGTTGGATTGACGCTGGTGTTGAGCTAGCTTTCAGTGCTTGTTTGTACATAGCAATTGCTACTGGGTATTGCTTTCGACTTCTGTAATGGTGTCCTAATGCATCCATTGTAAAAGCATCGCCGGGATATTCTTGTAATCGTAGCAAAGATTGTTGTTCTATTTTTTCCCATTTTTCACCAACAAGAAATTCATCTCTTATCAGATTACCATCATGACTGATTTCATGAGTTTTTTCCATATAAGCTAAAATCTTCTCATCCGATACTAGAGAACTAATCATACTAACTAACCTTCTGATTTATATTCTCGAAGATTTTTCTTTATAAAAGACAAAATTAGTTTGATCCGATTGGAGTTCTCCTCTTTTTCTTAAGAGTCTTCCGCTCTACCTGGCTGAGCCATACGTCCTTGTTGTTTTTCAACACTTTTTTGCTCTTCTTTTTGTTTTTTAAATCTTCCCTTGAATAACACATATTCTAAAGTAGCAACCCAAGTCTCCCAAAGATTATATATCGGATGGGCATGCAAGGGATTAAAACGAGATTCATTATGACTCCTCGAGAAGAAACGAAAATGTATCAGAATTCCAAGACATTATATCAAAAACTGATTGGAACTGAGAATATTCAATCTAAATTCTACTATCAATGCAAATGAAAATCATCATTGTAGATTATGCGAGTACCCTAGTAAACTGAATAGATTTGATAAAGAATAATAAAAAATGAAAATAAGAGATAATTAGCTAAATTATATTGATTCTTTTAATAATTCTTGTAATTTTTTTTACAATACAATCATATTGATTATATTAATCTAATAAAGCATAATTGTAATAATAAGCATACCAAACACCTTGATCAAAATTAATAGGGGAAATATCAACTTTTTTACACCAATTTACAATAATTTTTGCGTCAAAATACCAATTAATTTTTTTCTTCTGCTTCAATTGTAGATCAAGGAGAAATTGGTTTACATAAGTATCAATAGGTAAAACATAAAGATAATGTTGTGGTTTCATATATTGTTCAAGTTTAAAATGATCAACTAAATCTCTTAAGAAAAAAGATGCTTTCTTAGGCCCGATAAAGTAGATTTCTTTATCTAAAAAATTGAATAATTCTACGATTCTACCATTTTTCACTTCTTCTAGTGAGAATTTAATACAATTATTATCAGGCAAATCACTTAACCAAAACAATAAATCATAAACCATTTTTCCTCTTCGTGGATTAGATACTCCTTTAAGTTTTAATCTTTTGGAAAAAGCATCTTTAGATTCAAATTTATTATCTGCCATTTCTTCAATTATTTTTTCAAATGGATAATTTTTTATGTAGTCCAATGTTATTTCTCGTTCCTTTGTTGCAACTGTATCCCAAATTCCACCATAAAAAACTCTACCAAACATGAAATCTAATGCTTTTAATGGATCTTCAAGCAAAATTTTCGTACTATATTTTTTAAAATGCTCTTCGCGATATTTTCTACTATATTTTAGAATTTTTTCAGCAATTTTCATTTCGTTCATAAAATCACCTTAATTACTAAACACTATGATATTCATTGTTATTGTTTATGTATTTAATGTAACCAATACAAAATGCTAAACATCAAATAATTTTCATTTATGTAATAGATATTTTCAGTAAAGTCAAATTCTTATGAATTCTTTTGTTACTATATATTATAAAATAAAAGAATTATTATTTTTTAATGGTGAATTTGCTTTGATATCAGAAATTGAAGGTTATCTATTATTGGGAAATGAAGGAGATTCTTTGAACACATTGTTCATAATGGATTTCTATTAGTAAAAGAAGAGATTTGGTTTACAAGTGCAAAAACAACTGATTTTATGATACCGAATCCTCATACTAAAGAAGCTTTTAATTTCACACATTGGTTGGTAAGATTAAGAAATCGAGGGGTAAAGATTAATTTCATACTGGCTCCTCGAGAAAGGGAGAAAAAGGTATATCAAAAACTAAAAAATGAAGAAAATATAGAATTTCGATTTTGTTATGACTTGCACCTAAAAGTAATACTAACAGATAGATCATGGCTTTACTTCGGTTCTACTAACCTAACAGGTACAGGTTTGGGTTCTAGAACTAGAAAGGGAAGGAATAATTTTGAAATTGGTGTTATAACAACCGATAAACAAATGATAATGCAAGTTGAAAGATTACTTCTAAGAATTTGGAATTGGCTTGAATGTGAGAATTGTTACCAAAAGAATAAAGGATA
>Ga0114923_10003393_pt1 | contig 10747 bp, 18 predicted proteins | sample SumtaG_FD_89578 | JGI IMG/M metagenome (GOLD analysis project Ga0114923, IMG submission 89578) | Deep subsurface microbial communities from Indian Ocean to uncover new lineages of life (NeLLi) - Sumatra_00157 metaG | ecosystem: Environmental > Aquatic > Marine > Oceanic > Sediment | place: near...
ATAGGTCTTACTTTTGCCATTAAGTGCCTTGAATATATGTGTCTGGATTCAGGACGTCGTTGATTTTTTCAATCTCTTCTATGAATTTAACACGCGCGGTCTCCTGCTCTTCCTCACTGCCAACTATAAAAAACTTGTTGCACATTTTCATCAAATCAGCGTAAAGGATATCCCGGTTTTGTTCTGACTCTCTCCAGAAATGCTCAGAAATTGTGGAAAAGATCAGAGACACACTTGTTGGCGTGTTGTTTCCGAAGTGAGCGGCAATATCAGTTTCCTTATGGAAATCATTTTGCGCGTCCAAAAGACTGATCATCTCCTTTTTAGCTGGGATGATTTGACCGATCAATCCAAAAAAGTCTTTACACAATATTAAGTCTTGTTTTTCCTCGACCCCAACTATTGCACCATTTTCAAGCAAAATAAATTCGTCGTAATCACTTGAATCAGGGCTAAAAACATCACCTGTGTTCATTATAAGGATTGCATCACTAAATTTTATGCTTTCCATCTCACAATCTCCATTTAATTAGAAATCAATTCACGAAGTTTCCTTTCAACATAAACCTGTCCTTTACCAGTAACTGTAATCTTAGTACAGAGTTTATCGATAAGTTCGTCTGAATCTCTCTTTTTTACTTGGGTATTGAATTCATCAAGCTTGAACCACCCGGCCTCAATTGCTGTTTGATATGGCTGGTTCTTTCCTGACATGTAAAATAAGAGTTTTAATTCTCTGAGCTTTTTAAAGAGTCTGTTCTGGCCAATCTCATAACCATTTTTACTGAGGATCTTGGCGAATTCACCGATTGATATTGCATCGTTTGACTCTTGGATATTTGAAGCGAATTCTACCAGGGGCTGGTCTTTTTGGATTTTGTTTTCGAGGAGTTGGTTTGATTCTATCAGGGCTAGTTTTTCTATTTCTTGTGACCTGGCCAATTCGATCCAATCGAGCTTTGTCATGTGAGAGAAATTAGAAAGTCCTTTTTCCATTTCGTTGAACTTGGCAATATACAGCTCCTTGAATCGCATTGCATTTTCATCTTTAAAACCCATGACTAGGATTGTCCATCCATCCCTGGTCATCAGGTACTTGCGCTGCTTATCCCCGTTTTTGTCAATAAAATCAGTAAGCTCATAATTGAGCCGCCTGAATTCATTAGACATTTTTAAACCGTCTATTGTTCTTAAAACATTTTTGTGTTCCTTGGTAAAAACGTGAGCAACATTTCTGCTTGTCGTGATCAATTTACCGTCGATCTCTTTGATCTTGATTAAATCATCCATAATTCACCTGATAAAAAGGGTTAGATTTCAAATCTGATCCTACTCACTGGCTGATTTACCTTCAGAATCTACCTGCTTACTCCTTGGAATAACGATTGAATCACCCTTGGCTATTGACTCTTCAAGATCATAGCAATGCATCAAGTGAGCTGACATCGTTTTGTTGAGGCTATCAACTCTCTTTTTAATCCTACCTTTTTTAGACTCGGAAACTCTGATGACTATTCGATCATCACCGGGCATAAAACCCCCTCTATTACTGTATTTGTTTACTTTTTGTTAACCGGCTACACCTAAAAAAAACAGCCTTTTGCGGCTGTCGTATTATTTAATCCTAGTCCTATTTTAAAGAAAAGTCAAGATATTTTTCACCATTCGATAAATTGATTCTCAACCATTGTTATTTTTCCACCTTTCTCCAGAAATTTAGCCGTCGCTTCGTCAATAAAATCCTGGTCTGGATCGAACCCACCTTTCCTTACTTTTTTCTTTGAAGATGGAACGTAGTGGTCATCATTGTTTATCCTTATCCATTCGTTTCTATTCATCTGGCAAACCTTAAATTTACAAATTCCTTCAATTGCATAAAGCATTTTCGATAAAATAATACTCTAACATACCCTGAAAGAACGCACAATTGATCATGGATATCACTTGGATTTACCCATAGATAGTCGCATGGTTCACCGTGATTTGGATGATATGAGTAGCCGCCATTAAATGAAAGGAAAACTGGAAATTCAAATCTAATTGGAGCATAGATTTCAGGACTAATAATCTTAAAATCGTTATCATAGAGTCCAAAATCTCTCTCTTTGCCCATGCCAGCAATAATAGGACCGAAACCCATATTTCTGGACGCTACCTCCCCAGCCTTGGCAATATCTATTATGGATTGCTCAATGTCCGTTCCAGATCCAACCACAAGTACTGGATAATCCTTACCCTTTTTGTCGAAGGTCTTCTTTAATATGTTGATGATATCTCCGGTTTCTTGATCAAGAGCTTCAGCTATCTGTTCGATAAGATCAAAATCAATCCAGTTACCGGCTATTAATACTCTTGTCATTTATTCACCTGATAAAAATTTGTCAACTTCCCCGGGTAATTCATTTGAAGCGGTAAATCTTTCGAATGATTTTTCATCCAGTATGATTTTGTTAATCCTTCCGCCATTAGCCAAAAACTCTTCAACTGACTTTTCAATATATGCCCGGTTTGGACGGAATTTTTTGCGCCCTTTTCTTGATTCTCTTTTTTTGTTGAATTTCTTTTTCATAGTTTCGTCTCCTAAAATTCGTATTTCAAGATTAAAGAAGATGCCCCGGCATCATCAACAAAGATCCTTTTCGGGTTTCTGAGTTTAGTCCGGAATCCCCCTTTGAAAAAATTCATCACATCAAAAGGAACATCACTCCCTAAGTGCATCTTTAACCAAAGTTTACCATCATCGTCAAACGAAATTTCTTTCGTAAACTTCTTTTTTTCAATGCAGTAGTAATGAACTACAATTGAAGATGGAAGCGGTTTCTTTGGATTTGGCTTTGCACAATGGATATAATCGACATCAAACCATTTTGGCTCTGAAATAAGGGAAAGACTTCCTGGATCTTCACTTGATTTGTCTTCCCAATCTTTACCGCCACCAACTGGCTTAAATCCACAATGAGGACATCTACTCAACCTTGCATGGTACTCTTCACCGCATTGTTTGCATTTTTTATTACCCAACGCCTTTTCTCCTCGGTAATCCCCTGATACCTCGTCAACCGGGCCATGCTCTGAGACGTTTCCCGCAAAATCAAACACAACAAAGGATATCTTTCCGATTGCTTCGCATAATCTAAACCCCCTGCCTATCATCTGGACATATCGGCTTGGGCTCTTAGTTGGCTTCCGGACATCCAAGACTTGAATATTCGGAGCATCAAAGCCTTCCACAAACATATTAACGCTAATCAGGACCCTTGTATCACCATCAACATACTCGTCTAACAGCTCATCGCCATTTTCATTAATCTTTGAATGAACAACCGCAACTGAAGTTTCTCCAAGACTTCTATATGATGCTGCCATGCTCTCAGCATGCTCTATGTTAACAGCAAACCCGGCAATCTTTTCATTGGGGTTAGTGCCAGCTAAGACGGCTGCAGTCTGAATATCAATCAGCCTCTTAATGTTGACCCTCTCTGCCAGTTCAGGTTCAAGAAAGTCTTTAGTGGGCCCACTTGATACTGGCAACCCTTCTGTATTTATTCTTGCCCCTTCTGCGATTTTTGGAGTGATCGGCTTAGCCAAAAAACCTTCCTTGATCAATTGCTTTGTGTTCGCTTTATAAACCAAATCATCGAAAATCTGAAGACTCGACGGTCCATAAATCAACCCAACACCCGGACGATATTCAGTAGCGGTCAACCCTAAAACTCTCATATTTGGATTGATTTTAAGAAGGTCATTGATGAACGTTTTGTACTGAATAGCATCGTCCATGTTGATTTTGTGACTTTCATCCACGATCAGAAGGTTGACCTTACCGATTGCAGTTGCACTCTTACACATACTCTGGATACCGCCAAAAATAACTTGCTTCTTAGTTGACCGATATCCCAGACCATCAGAGTTAATACCGAAAAGCTTCTTTCCTTCCGGCCATAATTCACATGCTGCATCATAATCTTGCTGAACAATTTTCTTTGTGTGAGAAGCGACAACAACACGCCCGTTATAATCCCCTGCAAATATCCTGATTAACTCAGAGACAACATATGATTTACCAGCTCCGGTAGGCAGAACAATAATTCCATTACCTTTATTATGTTTCTTTAGATAGGCAATAAAAGCGCCAACCGCTTCTTGCTGGTAATATCTGAGACTTATTTTTCCAAGTGGCGCTGTCATATTTTAATCCCAGTTAAAGTCTGAATCAGGGGTTTCTTCTTTTTCTTCCTCTTCAATAACTGCCCGCTTAAGAGCATCCAATGCTTGAGTCCTTTCAGGAGGTTGATTAATACTATCAACCCGACCCTCAACAATATGCAGCGCCCCAACTTCTGACGTTTCGATGGTTTCCAGAATGACATCATAACCGTGTTCTGCGGCAGTCTTATAAATATCTTGTCTAGCATCAGGATCAAGACAGTACCCAGCACGAATAAGGAGGACATTGAGATCGCCCGTATTACCTGCAATCAATACATCAGTGCATATTCTTCTGGTTTCACCGTCAGACCAGTCATTTATAGACCGAGGACCTCTTCTATCATCCTTGTCATACCAAACCGTATTTCATCAACAGTTATTCCAGGATGAGGGAACTTATCTTTGACACTGGCAACCGCATTTGATTTAGCTGTCTGATTGTCCTTTCTCTTCTTTGTAATGCTCTGGATAGATGAATCAACCGCGCTCAATCCCTTCTCTGCCTTCTCAAACGCTTCACGGTCTGCGAACTGCTTATTCCACTTAGTAACGTTCGCCATTTTACCATTCAAGTATGCTTCAGGCTCAAGCAATCCCTCGGGGTCCACTTCCCCTTCCCATGGTTTCTCGACGTTTTCCTTCTTGGACAACTCGATTTTTTTGAACTGATCGGTAACAGCGGAGACCTTTAATTCTTTCTCTGAAATCTTCGCCGCCATTGCATCCTTTTTGATGGAAATCTCATTTTGAGAAGTAACAAGTTTCTCAGCACTGATATTGATTTCCTGAGTAGATGAATCGACCTCCTGTTTTTTCCTGGTCTCTTCTTTCTCATGATCCTGGAACTTTCCAAGCTCTTCAGTCAGTTTCTGAATTTCTGCTTGGATGTTTTTTGTTCCAGTCCACTCAATCGGCTTGTTTTTTTCCTGAAGTTCAACCAATGATTCTTTTGCTGTGTTGAGGGAAGCAACTTGTTCATTGTAACTATTTTTAAGCGCCTGACCTTCAGTCTTGATAACAACAATTTCCTCGTACAGATCGAGAGAAGATTGACACATCCGGTCAGCTTCGTCTTCTTCGGATAAAACGTTTCTCCCCCGCTCTTCATTCTGACTTTTCAGGAGATTGAAATTTTGAAGCTGTTTTGAAATCTCTTCAGGGTCCGTGTGCTTTTTAGACCAATCTTCCTGAGGTTCATCGAGGGAAGCAAAGACACCTTCCTGTCTCTTCTTCTCAACATTTTCAGCCTGGAACTCTTCAAAAAGTGTTTTTTCAGAATCGACAAACGGTTGAAGATCAAGACCAACCATTTCACAAAGCCTTTCGGCAAATTTCTTGTCACCATTTGGCTCTTTGATGGTATTTGCCAGCTCAACAGGATCAAGAAACATACCAAGCAGTTTCTTTATTTTATCCCTTGGAGGGGTTGTGTGAATAGTTTCGTCTTTGTCGTCCGTAATCTTAAGGCTGACTGTCCCGGCTTCTGTGATTCCGAAGTGGATGAAAAATTTCTCTCCGAATTCAATGACGCCTGGATCTGCTTTAATTCCAATTTTAACAAATGCTTTTTTTACTGCCCCGGTGGAATATGGACCGGCTGCATTGTCAAATTTGAACGGAACTTTTTTACCCATAAAGGCCATATAAATGCCTTCTATAATGCTTGACTTACCTGACCCATTGTTCCCGTACAGGACACACGGCTTTCCATCTTTAAATGAGTGCTCGACAACCTCAATCCCTTTGAAGTTTTTAATCTTGAATTCGAATATCCTTGCATTCTTCTTTTTTTGGACTTCCATTTGTCTCCTTATTTTTAATTAACAATATGGCCTAACTCTAACTTATTACTTTATATTCTGTCAATGAAAAACTTCCTTTTTAATGGCTAGCTTTCGTCTGATTCAGAATCTTCAAATCCTTTCTGCTGCTCAACCATTTCAAAAATCTCTTTGGCCAATGCTTCATCTTTCGTGCGGAGATCACCAGGACTTTTGATTTTCTTCTCAGTAATAAGACTCTGAATAGTTGTTTTATATTCAGGATCATCAACAACCGTTGTCAGTTTTTCAACAAATGAAACTTTTGGCGGGATATCATCCTGCATAATGTTTTTACCGGTCTTTTTTTCGGGCTCTTCAACTTCCGAGGTGATATCCTTGTCATCATGTGGGACATCCCCTTCAGTAACCAATTTTCCAGAAATACGGGTAAGAACCCTGGAAAACAATTTACTTTCTGCCAGTCCGAGAAGCTTGTCAATCCCGTCATACTTTCCGCACTCAATCGGGATAACACATTTGTCATCTTCACTATACCCGATGGACTGCTCTTCTCCACTTTCAGTTTTCCATTTTGCCTGACAACGAATTTTTGCAACCCCATCAGCTTTGGCAGGAGCCCCGATAAAATGAGTGAAGTTATTAACCATCTCGTTTATTCTTCGATGCTTGCCACGCTTAACAGGCATTCCGTTTCCACTGATAACATTGATTTCGTTTCCAGTAAACCGGTACCCCTCAAGCATTGGTGGAATTAAAGCCTCGACAATTTCTTCGTATGTGTACGGATCTTTTTTCCACTGTGGATCTTTTTTGGCATTTGTCTTGGCAAGTGCAGCCGGTTCTCTATCAGTTAGAAAACCTATTGTGGTGTCCTGCATAGTCAGAACAAGTTTCTTAACCTCTTTATTCTTAAAAAACTCTCTCAGCTGGTTCAGCCCGTTGGCGATAACAATAGAGTCGTTGAGAGTCTGAACGGCTTTTGAAGTTGCCGGAACGCACAACTCGATAGCCTTTTGCATGCTATCAATCAACTCTTGAGGTATTTCAATTGCACCAATAACCTCTCTCTCAACAGTTTGAACTTGTTTATTTTTGTTAACCATAATAACCTCTTAAAATGATGGTTCTCTTCTCATTGAAATAGTTTCAATACCATTGTCAGGGATATTAAAACCAGTCCAAATTGTTTTATCCTGAAGATAAAGAGCTTTATTTTTGAGAGCTTTTCTGTAATCTTTCCAGCCTTCATTCATATCATGCTCTGAAAGCTCAACAACACGAATTTTTTCTTTCGCTGGCATATTCGATTCAGCGAATACCAACCTGAATTTAACCGGCTTGGCTGTGAAGTGGGAGACAACATCAAAATACATGGCCGCCTGGATATCATATCTCCATTTCCAGCATGCCATTTTAATGTTTTTATCAGTCGCAATATCGCCGATTGATTTCCAGTCGGGAATCCAGACCTCGTCTTCGAACTCAATCAAATCATCAGGCCGGACTCTGACTTTTACAAAATGCGCTTCACCGCCAATCTCAATCTCAACTTCACAGAAAAATGATAGTTCAGCATCCCCATGATACCCAATCAGTTTTTTAGTGACCGGATTACCACGAATTGCTTCAACCATCTTTTGAGACCGCTCAAAGTCTTCAGTCGTTACTTTCTGCCTACCATCAAGGAATTTCTTTTCAAGCTCATCGGCTACAACATGTAGTGATTCCCTTGAAACTTTCTTGGCGGTCATCTCTTCAATGTCCTGTTCATATTCACGGCCATGGACAAGCGGATAATATTTCAAGATGAATTCGGCTGCATCTGTTTTTTTTGACCTACCGAAAGAATCTATCACCCTGGAAAATTCGGTCAGGTCTTGACCAGTTCTCAATGCTTCCATTGAATCATGGAAAAGTGTCCCAAATGCCATTGCATCAGTTGATTTTGATTCCATATCCAGCCAATGTTTTATTGTAATAAGCAATACCTTAACTGTTGTGCTACTAGCTGAATCTTTAACCAAATGGTACTGTTTATTTGGAAGACCGGAATATATCTTGCCCATTTCAGGAACAAAATCCTCGAGGTCTTCAGGCTTAAGGTGGATAATCTGTTCTGCAATCGTTTTCAATTCGTCTCCTTGTATCCCACCAGCCGGGACGTATCCCGACCAGTGGGAGAATTTTCTGGTTAAACTACTTCTAATTCAGTCTCACAGCCTTCGCAAAAGATCGTTTCACCTTGATCCGGCCTTTCATCAAGCTCGATAAAATCCCCACACTCAGGGCATTCAATTCCATACTTAATGATTTCGGTAAAGTCTGAGTATTCTACTTTTTCCATTCGATTCTCCCAATGGGGTTTATTTGCGTTCAATGTGATTCTACAATAATTTATTACTTTATATTCTGTCAAGTAAAAAATGAATTTATTTCACAAAAATAATTTGCCCGTTCTCTAACTTACGTTTGATAGTCAATAGAATGGCAAACATAAAATCATGCGAAGCTTGGAGATCCTTCCTTTCTTTCGGCTGATCAAATTCAATATGCTTTTCTTTACAGATTTCGGCAATAAAGAGATTATCACATTTCTCTGAAAGACCCTTCCCAAAAGCGGCTTGCATCATGCCCGTATAATGGCAACGTTCTGGATTTGGCTGGCCGGTCAAAACGCAAGTTTTATCCTTAATTGGTTGTAAAGGAGTTTTATAGTCACTCTTAAGTTGGTTCGGGGCTGTTTTTTGGGGTAAATCGGTTTTAAAATGACTATCAATTGGCTTTAAGGTTGATTCTTTGCCGGATATCATATCCTCCATTTCATCAACGCTGGTATTAAGAACTTTTGACAGCTGCGCAACTTCATACGATGAGGGACACATACCATTGCAAATTTCATCCAACCTGCGCTTCGGAAACCGATCCATAAGTTGTGCGATTTCTTTGCGGGTATGTCCTAATCTTAATATTTGATCTTGTAGCCAGTCTGAGAAGTTCATATTATTTAGTAATGATAAGTTAATTATAACCAAACTTCAGATTTTACCACCGCAACTCGGGCAAAATTTCGGGAATGCTCCAAGTTCTACCCTGTGTTCTACTTCGGAACATGTTACAAAAAAGGAGTAGGGTGTTCTTTGCCAAATTGAATGAGTTGGCTCAGCTTTATCTTCTTGCACCTTTTCTAAACACTCCTGACATTTTTTAATAAACGAAAGCCCTATAGTCTTTTCTCCCTCAAAACATAACTGCTGTTCGTGCTTGGTACAAAATTTATCTGTTGCGTTTAAAAATTCACAATAGAATCCACCATTATTAGCGCAGATATCCACATCCAGTTTGCTAACATCCTCTGATTTCATGTTTAAATTCTCCATGTGTGGTTATGATTTACGTTATATTTCACTTATCCTTGTTGATTATTAGAAACAACTCTTAATCAAAAGCCAAAATTCTTTCAGCAAAAACATTGAGCTGATCCTTACTCATCCCAGGAAGCAACAAGCCTATGTTGTCCAGCATATGTTGCAACGTCCTAGAGAATAACCTTGTAAATGCGGGTTCGGACATATTTCTGAAAGCAATTGACTTTGGGAATTGCGCAACTACCCCATGCATGTCAACTCCAACCTCAACATCTCCAATATCAACCTGAATAAGCTTAATCAAAAAATAGGCTGACTTCCAGTTTGGATTTCGGTGGACAACTAAATCAATTAATCTAAAATACTTTTTAAAAAAATTGTAGTTTCTCTCTTTCCACGGTATGACCTCAAATTTCTGCCCTATCTGAAAAGTATCGAAAATTATTTTTGCATCATCATCGGCTGGAACAGCAATGGTTGGTTGTTTTTCTAAAAAAAGCGGTTCTTCATTGGGCATTCTGCTTCCTCTTGCGTCTCATAATTTTATCAATCAAATATGAAACACCAATCAAAAGCAATAAGATAATTGCAGCTGGCAAGTCTTTCATTTCGTCTCCTGGTAGAAATTACGCTCTTTTCAAACTAAACTCTTTCTCTCCTTTTAACCGTACCCCCAAAAGTACAAGCTTTTTCTTTTTGACAAGAACCGGTTTACCATCCTTATCGTTACTCACTACAACATTTAGTGCTTCTTTCAAATGATCAGACGAACGAACCAAACGTTTTTGAGCTTCCATAGAACCTCTTTTGTTTAATTAAGAGACCACATATCTTCCCATTTAATACCGGTGGCCTTGCAAATAGCGTCCTGAATACGCCTTGATGTTTGGGTACCAGATATAGTTTGGCTTACCGCTGACTGGCTAATCCCGAGTTCGTCAGCAATTTTTGTTTGCTTTATTTTCTTATTAAAAAAAATAGAGGTTATTTTCTCGTGGCTCATCGCGCGGCCTATGTCATGCCGCCTTTCTCTTGACGGCCAGACATCGTTATATATCAGACCGAGCATCTCGCAGACTTTTAATTTTATTGCCCGAGACGAGAATCCCTTGTTTATTACTCTGCCGACAGAGGAAGCGCCTATTTCAAGCTCGTCTGCTATGTTTTGATATGAGATATTTTTTTCAAGTAGAAGATCGTTCAATTGTTTTGGTTTCATGTTATTTTTTAATAGTGTTTATTTTAACGTAAATTAATACTTTATAGTCTGTCAATAAAAAAATGCCCTCTCCGAGACATTTTCAGCGAGGGCTAATCTTTTTTGAAATATTTTAACCGCCCAATTTGCGGCCATGCTTCTCTGATCATATCGTCAAGTTCTATTCTACG
>Ga0114923_10003394_pt1 | contig 10747 bp, 9 predicted proteins | sample SumtaG_FD_89578 | JGI IMG/M metagenome (GOLD analysis project Ga0114923, IMG submission 89578) | Deep subsurface microbial communities from Indian Ocean to uncover new lineages of life (NeLLi) - Sumatra_00157 metaG | ecosystem: Environmental > Aquatic > Marine > Oceanic > Sediment | place: near...
CAGTCTGCTCTTATAAAGTGACCAAACATAAAGAATAACAAGAACAAAAAAATTGGTGAAAAAAAATGAACAAAAAAGAACAACTCAAAAATCTAGTAAAGAAAGATAAAGAATTAGTCAGAATTAAATTCGCACTCATAACCGGTGTATAATCACCCTGATTCCCTGACAGTGGGTGGTGGTTCAAGAGTTAGCTCTTGAACACTTGAATTCTGGCTTTTTTTATGTACCACTAATTTTTAATTATGGAATTTTACATCTTATTTTCTCTATATCTTATCTAAATCATCTAGATAGGTAGTTTGACCCAACAATTCTGATACATGAGAAATAAATCTAGCACCTGGAGCTCCATCTATGATGTCATGATTAACCATAAAAGCAGTGCAAAGAAGGTGTCGTTCTTCTACTTTACCATCACGTAAAACAAGGTGATTCTTTATACCTCCTGTGGAAACATTCAAAGTTTTGTCACGAAAAGGTATGAGCCAACCGCCTTGACCTTTAATGAACATTCCCATCGAAGTAAGTCCAACAGTACCAGCCAATTTTTTTAATCGATAGGGGTTAGTAATCATTTTTCTTATTACCCATTGTCTGAAAAATTTTGGCAAGAGAGTGTAAAGGGAAGTATATTTGGTTTGACCTCTTGACAATTGTTCCCTTTCAGCGATAACTTTGTCCTGATAGGATCTTATTTCGTCTGTTATTGTTCTAACACTTTTTTTATCCGCGTTACGGATAACATAATTGTACGGAATCTTTTTCCCAGTTTTAGTAACGATTTCAATAATTACACTTACATCTACATCATCAAAAACGATAAGTTTTCGACCTTTACGAAAAGTGTTCAAAGGTCTGTTTACTTGAGCAGTTATTCCGAGACATTTAGCTGTAAAGGCTGTCATTGATACCTTGTAGTTTTGTTTTTCCTTAATCTCTTCTATCTTAGCTAGAGAATCTGTAATATCTACTTCAATTAATCCATAAACCATAGGCATAGATGAAGCAACAGCATTGTAATCAGCTAGAATCATTCTATTAGCTGAAATCTTTCTTTTGTGATATTTCTTTTCTTTTGACATATAAAACAAATTGCTTTAGCTCATTTATAAATTTCGCATTTATACAGAAAAAAGTCGATTCATAGTACTCACTTCTTCTTTCAGGACTAGTAGTTTGAGTCGGGAAGGACCCACTTCAAAGCAAACTACCATAAGTCAAATAAAAGAATTAGTTTAACACTAGGAGCGTTAAGCTTTTTTAGGATTGAATCATAACATATCACTATTGGAAGGCTAGTAATGAGTAGAACATTGAGCAACTTATTTCGCATCAATCTTGCAGAATATTTCCTCATAGATGATTATGGTGCTTACAAACGAATTGTTCCTCGTCCGAGGATACTCTTCGATAATGATGCCTTAGTTATTGTTTCGAAACTTGATCAAAAGGTCTATGATTTTACCGGTATTAATGCTTCTGAAAAAAAACAAACCGCTTCCGTCAAATTAGCAAAAAATTTAGGGGTAAAACATGGCTTATCCGTAGAACGAATTATCTATCCATCTGAGAGTATTGCCCCCGAGCATCTGCAATTCATTGAATACTTAATCGATGAATACTATTTTGCTAAAATGTCAATAGACATGTCGGAGCATTATCGATGCTATTTTTGCGAGCAATTATTAGAAGAAAGTGGCAAGTCTTGTGCCTCTTGCGGGAAAGAAATTATTGAGTGTTTTGTCTGTAATAGCCCCATTTTATATGGCGATCTTGTTGGGAAATGCAGCTTATGTGGAGCAGCAGCTCATCTCGTTCACTTCTATGAATGGCTAAAAGCATTAGGGATGTGTGCTAAATGCAATGAGAAACTTCATCCCGAAGGAATCATTCCAATAATTGAAGATAATAAAGAAACATTCTTTGAGGAACTTAATCCTGAAGAAATTCAAGAGGATGAATAATTAGCAATATTTTTTTATATTGTTGGATGCTTTCTTTGATTGATTTTGAGTGGTTGTAGATTTTATGGAAGAAGAACAGGTTAAGAAACAGATAGCTTTCATGGAAAATTGTGCAAGCTTAAACATGGATGAAATAGATTCTGAATCCCTAGACCAAACTATGGAAGAACTGTATCTAGCACTGTATGAGTTACGAAAGCAGATCAGTGAAATCATTGTAAAGCTTCCTCTGCCCCTACTTGCTCGTTTTGCTAAAGCATTACAAACTTTAAATGATGACCAGGATAACCTTACTAGTGATGTTCAGGAAGAACTCGAAATGTACTTCTTCTATGAAAACATTGAGGAGAAGATAGAAGAGAATAGAGAGTTGTCTTGGGAGGAACTCCTAGATAAATAAGTAGTAGTTGATGATTATTATGGTTGAACCACCACGTTTACGAGTGCAGTTTGATGCGAGAGAAAAAATAATACCTATTCTTTTTGAAAAATATTGCAAGGAAACATACAAGTTTGTGACAATTCCTCCAACAGTAGAAAAGAATCCAAGACCAGGACCGATTAAAAGACCAACATTTCATATACGAGATGAATCCGGTGAATTGCTTGCTTTTTTCAATCCATGGGGGGCAACTTCATGTTACAAGGAAAACTTCAAGCCAATATATGATAAAATGGTTGAGGAAATTAACCAAGCAGCAAAAGATGCTCTTGATGAATTTGAAGGTATTTAATGATTAAATCTCTTGAAAGAATCTGATTGAGGTAAAAAAAATGGTATTATTACTTGTACTCTATCATTCACAAGAATTTGGGAACACAAAGGCAATGGCTGAAGCAGTCGCTGAAGGGGCAAAAAGTGTAGGAGCTACTGTGACCATGATTAACACTAATGAGAACCGACTTGATGTAGAGCAGTTTAGGGAATTTGATGTAGTAGCTTTTGGTTCTCCTGATTATTACAGTTATATTGCTGGAGGATTGAAAGTATTCGTAGATGATTTTTACATTGCTCGAAAAATCAATCGACAAGGATTGGAAGATAAGCCTTATGGATTATTTTACTCTCACGGAGGTGGTGGATCCGTTCGTGAACCATTCGAGAAACTTTTCAGAATGTTGAGGATTGGTCCAAAGATTGGTAAAACAGTAGAATCATACGGAAGTCCTAATAGCAAGTTACTTGAAGAGTGTCGTGTATTGGGCCAACAAATAGTAGAAAATTCTAAGAAATAGTTGTTGCTCAAGACTTACTTTGCCAATTGAAGGGTTAGAGATTCGATTCTCCAAGAGTGATACAATTCATTTTAAAAAGAGTTTCAGTTATTTAATTATGAAACAAGTTAGATTCAAAATGGGAATTGTTCTTTTTATTTTTATTCTTAATATTATGCCTGCTACTAGTGATACTAATGATGTTATAATCAGTTTTGAAAAATTAAGTGAGATCACTACAGGAAATGCTCCTTTTGATGTTCAGCACTCCGGTAATTTGGCATTAGTCTCTGACTATTATGGAGGATTAAGTGTTTTTGATGTATCCAATGCTTCTGAACCTTTACTGTTAGATAATCATCCACTCTCATTAGCTCATTACTTTCATATTGATGGAGAGTTCGCTTATGTTGCGTGCTGGGATTCTGGTTTAAAAATCGTTAATTATACTGATCCCACTAATTTAACTGAAGTCGGTTCATACAATGATGGTGTAGAAGTTGGCGCTACTTTTGTATCCAATGACGTAGCAATAGTAACGAAAACAGATGGGGGGATTTTAATTCTCAACGTATCTGATCCAACTAATCCTCAAAAACTATCTCAGTATAATGCAACAGGCATTCCAAACGTTTGTACTATTCGAAATAACATTGCTTTTGTTGCGTATTGGGAGGATACAGGTTCGAGGATAGTCTTCCTAAATATAACAAATCCTAGCATACCTGTCTTCATCGGTCAATACAACGATACTATGGATACTTATGATTTTCATTTGAATGATGACCTTCTGATTATAGCAAATGATGTCTCAGGAGTATACTTTGTGAATATTTCTAACCTGACAAATCCAATAAAAATAACAGAAATTGATACATCGAGTTTAGCTGAAGGGGTCGATACAATTGATAATTATGCTTTTATTGGAGATTCAAACACTCTCGAAGTTATTGATTTTAGTGATTTTACCAATTTACAAATCGTTGGTTCATATGATGATACTGGAGCAACTCAAAAACTACAAATTGTCGATGATTTAGTTTATGCAGTTAATTATCCGAAGGGTTTGGTTATTTTTAGATATACAATTGAAGAAGTACCCACATCAAGTAGTATTCTCTTCACCTTTTCAATGCTAACTAGTTTAGTGATTAGTACAATAATACTCAATTTTAGAAGAAAAAAATAAAGGAAACGTTGATAACAGTATTATTTAAAAGAGTATTAGGACAGTTATATTTATCATTTAGTGAATTATTTATTGTAACTAGAATATATTATGGATGAGATGATTAAATGGCAGTACAAATAAAAGAAAGATCTTATTTTCTTTGGATGTTTTTAAGCATCATAACAGGTGGTATTTGCGGTATAATTTATGTCTATTATACTATGGATGATTTGAATAAGTTATATGCAAGACATGGAAAAGGAGAAGCAGTTAGTATAATTCTGGTATTACTTTTAACGTTACTAGTAGGTGCTGGTAGTCTTGTATATATGTTTCTAATCTATGAAAAACTCAATGAACATATTGCATCTCAAGGTGGATCATATAATGTTCCTAGTGGATTGAGTATTTTGTTGATTACTATATGCTTGTCTTGGTTAACCCTTGGAATTATAAACATATATTACGGATGGAAATGGCAAAATGCTTTGAATATCCAAATTCGAGGCAGATCAAGATAAAAGATAGTACAAAGTGAATTACCTAGTATCAGTTATCTGATGTTTCAGAGTTGATTCATCAGATTCTTTTCATTTTTTCTTCTTATAACAATCCAATTAACGAACAGAGCTACAAAAAAATCGGACCCAATAATCTATTCCAAGTCAATTAATTCATCATCTATACTTGGCAGTTGTTCTGTACGTTTCTGCTTAAACAGACGCCAAAGTAAGAAACTCACAACAAAAAAGAAAAAGACTCCTAAGGTAATGGTTAAAACATAAAGATAGTACTCATATGGGGGGTCATTCCTAATATTGTTGAGAGTATATAATATGATCTCAAATAACATTCCAATTCCCTCTAATTCTGTTAATTCTTTTTCCAGCAAAAAATGTTTGGTAAAAAATGAAGCTCTGAACTCACACTTCTTCTTGCAGGGCTAGTAGTCCGGAGCGGGAAGGACGCATTTTAACGGGAAAAAAATAGAAAAAAAAGAAGAAATAAAGATGAACTATTTACTTCTTTCTTTGTTTTACTAAAACAATCATAGTCATTCCAAATATGAATAGTGCTGTGAACCCAATTAGACTACTAGCAAGAGATCCTTCATCAGTTGGACTTGTTGAAGGAGGAGTAGTAGCACCAGGATAGTCTTCAGGGTCAAGAGGATCAGTTCCTGCAGTAACTTCGTCACCATCGGAATAACTATCGTCGTCGGTGTCGGCATCAGTAGGATCAGTGCCTTCAGTATACTCATCGTCATCACTCAACCCATCAGCATCGGTATCAGAATCAGTGGGGTCAGTAATGAATCCGTCATCACCAAGAGTAACTTCTTCGCCATCGTCTAAATTGTCATTATCAGTATCAGAATCTGTTGGATCGGTAAGATGAGTATCTACCTCAGAACTATCACTTAAGGAATCACCATCGGTGTCCCATAATAATGGATCAGTGTAGTAACCATTAGCGCCTGTTAATTCATCATAATCATTTATGCCATCTGCATCGGTGTCTGCTAGTGTTGGATCGGTGAAGAAAGTGAAAATTTCATCGTAATCGCCAATAGTATCACCATCGGTATCTCCATTGGTTGGATCTGTTCCATAAATTTCTTCTTCTTCAAAATTCGAGAGCATATCACCATCGGTATCGTATTTAATAATTTCTAGCCCACCAGAGCCATCAGCAACAAAAACAGTTCCATTACTAAATGCTAAAGCTTTTGCTTCTCCATCATCATCGTAGTATTCACCACATTGCACGACATTTGTTGGATCTGTCCAATTGAAAACCAAAACACCAAATTCATTCCTGGTTAAGTAGAGATAATTTCCTTCTGTTTCGATATGATAGCTTTGAGCATATGGTGAAACGCTGACGGAATCAATTTCATAAGCGCTATCTTTAGTCGTAGCATTATAGACTTTAATTCCATTATTGTTGTTACCTGTAAAGATGTAATTACCGCTACCGCAAATAGAGCTAGTTGTTCCTGCTAGGGTAATATTTTGAATGTTGTCTGGTTTCTGAAGATCAGTTGTATTTATTATTGCTATGCCATTGGAACCTTTTGCCACATATACATAATTACCATTGACAAATACATCAAATATGTAGTAACCCTCATCTAGTGAGGAGATTATTGTTGGAGAATTAACATCTGTTAAATTGACTATTAATAATCCGTCATTTGTTGTTCCAACATAAGCGAAATTACCAGCTACTTCTATATCTAGAATTTGATCGCCTAAGTCGGTAGTACTAACAAATACAGGATTATAAGGATTAGAGACGTCAAATATCCTTATATCATGATCAAAAACAGCTATAACATAATTATTGTAAAGTGCAACATGATAAACCTGATTTGAGATATCAGTATCGTTTTTATAAATGTAGACTGGATTACTTATATCACTGACATCTGCTATTATGAAACCATTGTTGGAGCTCATGTAAGCGAAATTATTATCCACTTTCACATCATTCAGATTTCCATAATACTCAAATTCTCCTAATTTTGTTGGTGTGGCAACATCAGTTACATTAAGTAAAAGTAATCCATAATTACGATGACTTATGGCTAACGTAGTATCGTTTAAATACAAATAATCAGCATCACCTGATTCTACTTGATAATTTGTAATAAAGGTAGGTGATGTTGGATTTGATACATTGTAGAACCTAACAAGACTATAAGCTGCTATATATAGAATATCACTTTCTATTAGAGCCTGTGAACATGTGCTATGGGTAAATTGGCTTGTGTAACTTGGACTTGTAATTACACTTAGATCAACTATGTAAGTATAACCACTACTCAAGAAGAGATAGGCATAAGTGTTTTTCGTTGTTATATCTCTTATAGAACTACCAGGATTATAACTAGAGACAAATGTGGGATTAGTTACGTCTGTGACATTAATTATTTCAACATCGTAACCGACATTATTATAAGCTAGAATATACGAACCATATTTTTCTATTCTATAAACATTCCCGGAACCTGAATAATAAGAACCTTCGAATGTAATTGCTGATGGATTAGTGATGTTAAGGGTTCTTAGCCCAGAAGTACTATAAGCAGCATAAACAATATTGTCCTCAACTATTATGTCTTGAACAGTGGTTGTTAAATCATATCTATCTAAAATATACATATTACTTGGATCAGAAATATTTACAGTCACAACACCATCATAATCACAACTAATAACAGCTACATCACTTTCAACACCAGCAACATAACTGTTTTGCCTTCCCGGAAGTTCACATTGACCAAGAAAAGCCGGAGAAGAAGGATTAGAGATATCTAATGCAATTAATCCATTTAAACCGCTTGCAACAAATGCTACTGACCCTTTAACAAATAGACCACGAAAGGTTCCATAGTTTTCATCTAATTGTCCAATCTCAGTTACTTCATCAATAACAGCATTTATTCCAAAATTATTAATAGGAGTAATCGGTTCCATTGATAATTTCGAGCTATCAATTAACGAGTTACTGTTTATTGTAATATCGGAAACAAAAAGTGTCATTCCAGATAGTACAAACAAAATAATTAGTGTTAGAATTTTTCTACTATTCATTTTACTGTCTCACAATGTAAATTTGTAAATAATTGTAACACACATATAGCATTATTAATTTTCTTCACAAAATATGTGATACACAGAACTCACTTTCTTCTTTTATAAATAAAAATCAACTAAATTGCCAAGTAAAACGTTTCAAGAAATCCACCTTTCCTCAAGTATAATTTATAACTAAACATCTTTTTAATTTGAGAAAAGAACGAGAAGCAAGAATAAATTCATCGAGAGATTAAAATGACTTTAGGTAAACGAGAGATTCAAAGAAAGGTCTACTCATTAAATCAGCATCACATTAATGTTGTGAAGAAAATTGCTAGAATGAAATCCAAGAGTAATACAGCAGGTGTCTTATTAGCTAAAGAAATTAATGCTGGATCAGACATTATGGCCACCCTTTTTCTTGTCTTCAGAGAATCAATAGAGGAGGCCAATGAAGATAAAAAATATTTCTTGGAAAAATTACGCACTATGAACAAAATCTCACAAGCTCTTGGTGATTATCTCAAAGAACTCAATGAACTAACTATTGAAGTGAATAACGCCAATAAAAACAATAAGAATTACGATGAAGCTACACTGATAGGAAATACTATCAAGAGATTGGATAAAATGATTGGTGCTGTAAATAGCTGTAGTTCTACTTTAAGCTCATCTCGAGATAGTAGAAAAAATGAAGCGATGCTCAAATTGAGACAATTAAACTCTAATGTTATGCTAATAAAGAAGAAATTAAAACAGAAAAAAATAGCAAAACCTGCAACACCCAAGTCACCAATAGTTGACAAAATAAAAATTGGTAAGAAGAAATTTTAAAAAAATTGAAAAAAGAGTATTAGTAAGAAAAACAAAAAATAGATATTTGGTGTTCTTACTTATTCGATGATTGCAGAAGCTAATTTTTGATTTCGCAGTAATCTAATACTTGGTAAAGTTGAGAGTAACACACAACCTGCTGCAAAACCTAGAATTAGTAAATAGTCGCCCCAGAAATAAATAGCGTCTAACTTGAAGAAGAACTCACTTATGAAAAATTGAATCATTCGACCCAATCCTTCTCCACCAGCTACTATTCCGAAAATAACAGCAAAAGTGATCAGAAAGCCCAGCTCCAAAATGATTTGAAACCAGATTTGTCCTTTTTGAAAACCAAATGTTCGCTGCAGTGCTATTTCACGTGTTCGTTCGATTATTGAAACAAAGGCTGTAACAAAGATAATCAGAAATGAAATAATCAAAGCTAAAATTATTGTTACTTTTACGATGAATAGCTGAGTGTTAACCATGTGAACCATACGAGCTTCGTAAGTATCTTTTGTAATTGCATATTGAATCCCTATATTTTCATTCAAGTCTAAGAGAATTGAGTCTAAAGCTTCGGAACTCATAGAATCCATATTATGCAATTGAAGAAAGGCATTATTTATCGCAGAAAATCCTATTGTTTCTTCAATGGCAGGTATTAACATGAAGCATGAATTTGGTACATCTAAATCACGGACTATACCAACAATTTCAATTCGAAACTCAGCACCGAATGACGAGAAGTTAAAGTAATCACCGATTTCAAGCTCCAATGGTTTTGCTGAATAACTTGAGATTATCCCTTCTTGAGCTGTTGCATTTGAAAACAGTGTACCTTCCTCTAGGTTAAGTGAGAATAATGATGAGTTATTTTGTAATCCTCTGATTTCTAAACCATAGTCTGGCGTGTCCGGTATCTCAGCATTTCCATGTATATATGGTTCATAATTCTTGACAAAGGTGTAATTTTCAAAAACACTCTCGATCTCAACTTCCGTTTTAAAGGAATCAAATCGAGTTTGCACATCCCAATGGATTTGGTCATTAAAGTAATTATCAAATGTCCCATTTATGGAAGATTGTGTTTGGATCAAGGCAAAGGAAATCGCAATAGCACCAATGAACGCACAAGTAATGAGAGTACCTCTTGCGCGATTTCGAGAAATATTACGTAAAGGATACTTTAGTGAAATGGATACGAGTGATTTTGGTTTTTGTGTTTTCTTCAAACTGGATGGATCTTTCTTCTTTATCTTAACTTTATACTCAGATTTCCCTCGAATTGCTTCGTATGGAGTCATTTTTACATTACTTCGACAAGCAAAATATGTGAAGATTTGGGAGGAAATAATTACCAAAGCTGAAACAATAACCAGGGCTAAGGGTGAGAATTGAGTTATTATCTGAGGTATTCCCCATCGGGAAACCAAGACTCGAACCATGATCTCCATTACTCCGTATGAACCTAGGATACCTATAAGAATAGAAAATAATGAGATAATTAATGTGCGAAGCATAAAGACCCGTAAGATAATTTTCGGTTTATAGCCAAAAGCATACAACATACCAGTCTGTTTTCTCTGTTCAACAGCATATCGTTTAGTGATCAAATAAATGACGATCCCTGCGCCCAAAATTATTGCACAAGCCATCACAAATAGTACTTTAGAGGTTAAATTAAGGACATCTTGGAATAAGGAACTAATACTGAATTCTCGAACATACCAGGAATAGAGCATTTGGGCTTCAATAGGATTGACTTCATCGGTCAAGTCTGCTGCAAAAGCTTTTACTAAGTCAAGGTCTGGATCGTTTGGGAAATAAAATGCTATACTATCGAATTTAATTTCTGACCAATCATTGAATTCTTGGAAAGTATTGTAGTTAACATAAATGGCTCCTTCTAAGGATAAATCATAACTTAAGAATTCTATTGATTCTACTAACCCAACTATTTCTAATTCTTTCACTCCAGCTAATGTATAAAG
>Ga0114923_10003395_pt1 | contig 10747 bp, 19 predicted proteins | sample SumtaG_FD_89578 | JGI IMG/M metagenome (GOLD analysis project Ga0114923, IMG submission 89578) | Deep subsurface microbial communities from Indian Ocean to uncover new lineages of life (NeLLi) - Sumatra_00157 metaG | ecosystem: Environmental > Aquatic > Marine > Oceanic > Sediment | place: near...
GCTGACGGTTACGGTTCGTGGGTCCGAGTCAAGGAAAGGTCACGGTATGAAGTGACAGTCACGATGTAGTGACACATACAGTGACATAGTGAGACGGTGACATTGAGGTGGTGACAGTCACTCGCTAAATCAGGCCCAGGCACACCGTTTTAAGCAGGTGCCTAGTCAAGTAGAAATATGCTCAAATGATGGGATTGGCTCTTGCTTTTGCTCCGTCTATATTGTATACTTTGTTAAGTAAGGCATAGTTAACAGGTGGAAAGTATGAAGCAGCAACAAACAACTAAGACACGTTTAGTCTGCACGGTTTGCGGCTATCGTTTCAAAGTCACCACCTACACTATGTTTATCTACTGTACTCAACGTTGTTGCCTGTGCTGCGAACGTTCGCAGCTATGCAACGGCACCATAGTCAATAGTTAAAGGATTACTATCATGGCAGGTAAGAAAACTACAAGAAGGAAACCGCCAAAGGACGAAACCCCGGCTGATGCCTTTGCACGGCTCGCAACGGGACGTACCAACAAAGCGGTCAAGTCGATTAGCCTTATTGCACAGTTGACAGGCTCTGCTTATGAGTCTACGGACGTGCAGAAACGGGCTATTCTTACGGCTCTTGAAGCAGCCGTAGAGCAGGTCAAGGACACGTTTGCAGGAACTGCCAAAGCATCCGACAGTTTCAAACTCCCAGGCTAACGGTAAGCAGTAGAAGGACCGAACGTTCGGCAGGGAGGTCGAGTAAAGGGGACACCTATGTTTAACGCAAAAGTCACATACGGTAGCGGTGGTAGTTTTAGCATCAGCACGCCTATACTTGCTGATAGGCTGCCGGATGCCGAAAAATATGTGACTGCGATGTTAAACAGGGTGTTCCCTGATATTGCTTTTGTTATGGTGCATACGGGGGACTTAGAGTATACCGTATACCCCATCGACGAACCAATTGCAACGGTCCAGATAGAAACGGCGGGGGATGATGTATAATATCTACTATGCTCTAAAGGATGATGACTGGGAGGGTGTGACACTACGCACGAACACTGACACCGTGATTAAGGCTCTTATGGTTGCAGTTAGGGAGTTACGTGTGTTGTTACAGATTAAGGAAATTGAGTTGTTGCCTGTAAACGGAACGGAGTTTGTAATATGGGCTTGTGGAACATGCAAAGGCTATTTGTCACTGGAAGATATTGCAACGGGGACACCTGCCGAGGGTTTAGACGGAGGGTAATTTGTATGATAGCTATAATCCTTTACAGCACTAAAGAACCATCGGAGTTCTTTTGTTGTCACTGTAGACAACTCAGATTAGACTACAGAAAGCAGAGACATACGTGCGGTAATTGTGGTAGTAAGGACATAATAACAGGCCCATGCGGGTCACTTGACAAGGATGCACTTATCAGGAAGTTAGACGGATTGACGGAGTAAGGAACATGATTACAGCCCATCAGCGGTTAGACGGTACGGTGACATTAGAGTTAGATGCAGCCGATCAAGCCATTATAAACAAACTGGCAAGGGCGTATGTTATACCCTACAAGGATATGATAATTGCCTGTCTAAACAAGGGCATAGATGTAATAGGTGAGCAGGTACAAAAGAATAGACCGACAGACGAACAAGTTGCGGATGGTAGTTATCACGGTTAAGGGGGTGACTTATGTGTTTGAAAAGTGCAGCAATATTGGGATTGTTCTACGCTGGATTGCTGGTTGCGGTCGCATACTTTTGCGTAGTTAACGGATTGTAGTATTATTTAAGGTAAGGAGTAAGAACTATGAGCAAGCAGAATACAGAGTTACCCAATAGTTGGGGTGGACGTATGAAGGAATGGGGTGGTGGTGACTTCACCTTTTTATCGTCCGATGGTGAGGCTTTAACCTTCATCGTTGTTGGTTTGCCTCAACAAATGAAGTCCTTCTATAAGAAGAAGGAACAAGTGCGTATAGGATGCCCGGTTGTTACCGATACCGGCTATCAACTATTCATTTGTGGGACACGGGTTGCCCGAAAGTTGGCCAAGTTTGAGAAGCAGTTTGCCACGTCTGCATTTATGGTTATACGTCACGGTGCCGAGGGTGACGTAAACTGCAAGTATGATGTCAAGGCGTTACCTGAGAAGGACACGTATAGTGCCTTGATGAAGATTAAGGAACAAGACTTTAAGCCTGAAATGATTGCCGAATCTGTCGAAGCGGCAACCGAAGTTATGCAGGCACAATAAGCATCCAGTTGTTAACGGGGACCGTGTATAGGGTCAAGCCTTATACACGGTCCCAATACCTAAAGGATTAGGAACATGGCAGGAAACACAAGGGGCAAGCTCAAGGAACACTTTGAAGGCACACATCGTAACTTAGATTGGGCATTACACCACATTGCAAAGTCTGCATCCCTTATTGAATCAAGCCTAAAACAGTTGCCCGGCTTCAAAGACGTAGAGGGTGACACCGATAAGGAATTGGCCTTCTTTATGCAGCATCCGATGTACGTAGCAGTGACGTCACTAGGTGAGGGTCTAAAGACGTTCGACGGTATCGCCCAATCAATTTACCAAAGTATATAGTAGGTTAACGGATTACCCAGCAATAGTAAAGGGAGTTACTATGATTACTATAGCTTCATACCTTAAACGTCCTACGGCGATATTGAAGATGCCCGAAGCAATTGCACGGGGTATCACGCCTACTGCATTTCTAAAGAGTCTTAGACTATCAGGTTTAGGATATAGAAAGCAACGTTTCTTAGCTGATTGGCGTAGTGTAGCAGGTATTGAGAAACGCAAGGATGCCTTCAAGTATGTTCGCAAAGACCGTAGACCGTCGATGAAGTCTATGGCCGATGTAGAATGGGAAATGTCCGAGGAATATATGTTTAAGGTACGGGCCAAGTACAGGACGTCACCCGATGCACCTATTCAGGAACGTTTCGTTAACATACCATCCGACAGACCGTTGACACCTGCCGAAGTAGAAGCAGAAGTATACGACAGGTGGAACGATTGGGAGAAATATGCAGGTGAAGAATTAGAGTCTGCTAACGTGGTTGCAGGCTATCATAGAATAGATGAATTAGAGCCAGAGGAATAGTAAATGTCGTCAATTGATAGGGCACCCCATGCCTTAAAGAAGGAAACGACATTAACTATTCCCCGGCACTTCATATTCTTCGATACGGAAACGTCACAACATCCGTTAGAAGATGGTAGCGTAGAGCAGCGGTTTAAGCTCGGATGGGCTTGCTACTATAGACGTGCATACAAGGGACATAAGGAACGTGTCGAATGGTTCTATATAGCTACTATCGGGTCGTTTTGGGATTTCGTAGTTAGCAAGACACGACCAAAAGAACGGCTTTGGGTAATAGCTAGGAACGTTGTTTTCGATTTCACTATCTGTAAAGGATGGGAGAATTTACGCCGTGAAGAATACAAGCTGAAATTCTTCCACAATAACGGCTGTAGTGCCATAGTCACGGTCAAGAAGAAATCCAGCACAATAGTATTCTTAGACTCTATGAATTGGTTTACCGAGTCACTAGCTAAGACGGGGGAACGTATCGGTATACCGAAAATGGAAATAGACTTTGAGACGTGTACGGATAAGGAGTTATCCGTATACTGCAAGAACGATGTCCTTATAGAGTTTGAGAACTTCAAGGTATTCATAGCCTTCTTAGAGGACAACATGATTGGCAGGTTATGTTATACTAAAGCATCTACTGCAATGGCTGCATACTTGTTCCGTCACTACCATACGCCTATTTATATACACAACAACGCCGAAGCTATCAACTTGGAACGTGAGAGCTATAAAGGGGGTAGGTGTGAATGTTTCGTTATTGGTGACTTGTCAGGTCAGCCGTTCTATGTGTTCGATGTCAATAGCCTATACCCGTTCGTTATGCAGTGCAATGATTTCCCCACAAAGTATGTCAAGTTGCATCATAAGTTAACCCCTAAGAAGTTAGCCAAACTATTAACTGAGTATGCCGTAGTTGCAAAGGTATTAGTCACGACTACCGAACCTGTCTACGCTATAAAACGGGGACGCACTATATTCCCTGTCGGCACCTTTGAAACAACGTTATGCACCCCCGAACTCCTTTACGCCTTGGAGCATAACCACATAGTCAAGGTGTTAGATTCTGTAAGCTATGAGCAGGCACCAATATTTCGGAGTTATGTCGATACAATGTACGGACTAAGGCAGGACTTTAAGATTAGACAGAACAAGGAATACGAGCAAATAGTTAAGTACCTACTTAATAGTTTATACGGTAAGTTTGGGCAGAAGGCCGAAGATTGGGTTAAGATTGGTGACGCACCCGGCGAACCTGATAGGGAGGAAATGATTCTGTATAAAAATCCCCGTAGAGCAATGCGTTTACGCTACCTACTTGGAGAAGTCTTTGAACTCAAAGGTCATAGTGAGGCATACAATAGTTTCCCTGCTATAGCTTCACACGTCACGGCATACGCACGACTGTATCTATGGGAACTGATGCAGGCATGTGGTCACGGTAACTATGTATATTGTGATACCGACTCACTAATGGTAACGGACGTAGGACGGGATAACTTGTCACGGTATCTATCAGCTACCGAGTTGGGCAAGCTGAAGTTGGAACGTACAGTTAGCCAACTTATTATCAGGGGTCTTAAAGATTATAGTGCCGACGAAAAAGTAGTGATTAAGGGTGTTCGTAAGTCTGCCAGGAAGGTCAGTGACGGGGTGTATACACAAGAGCAATGGCCCAGCTTCAAGGGCATATTTAAGAGTACAGACGCCAATACCTATGTCGTTAAGAACGTTACCAAACACCTTACAAGAAAATATACAAAAGGTGACGTTGGAAACGATGGGATTGTCACCCCGTTCGTTCTTGAGTAGACTTAATAAGAAGGTCACGCCGTTCGTCGTCAAACCCCAACAACTGCAACTCTTGACGTGCCCGTTTTTCATCTATAAGCCCCATAGTGAACATTTTTAGAGTCTGAGCATTTGTAAACGTTGCGGTCCGTTCGGCCTCTGCACTTGGTTCCCATTGTTCCAACTGAGTCTTAACGGTTGCACTTGACAAGCCTACTTGTGTTAACTTGCTACGGGCTTGACTAAAATCATACTTACCCTTCTTATACAAGTTGCCTATCGCCGCTATACGTTCGGTCTTATACTTCCATTCTCGTTTATATCCTGCAAGACGCATCATGTTCGGTATCTCACTATGTTTAACACCGATGTCACGAAGTATAGACGTACATTGTCCAGATTCTATATACTGGTTTATGTATGCAGATAGTGCATCACGGGGTGTAAAGCCCGACAGACTACGCCGATTATAACGAACCGTAAAGTCAGTCATAAGCCCGGCGTTTTTCTCGTTATACCCTACGTCAAGGTATGCCCGTTTAACTCCACCTTCATCTAATGTCCCTAGTAGGTGCATACGTCGAACGTCTACACGGGTTAAAGGCTTGAAGGATAACGCCATTAACTTGTCACGCCAAAACGGCATTATGTCTAATGCACGCATCAGCAGGTTAAGGTCACTCTGGTCAATGATGCCACGGTGTAACATACTAAACCCTTGCTGCACGCTAGGTAGCGTCCAGTGAGCAGCCCAATACCGTTCGGCCCATTCCTTAGTTAGCCCCTTCTTAGCAGCCGCCTCAACATACTCAGACGGTAAGCCTTCATATTGCCCGAACCTATTAGCTATTGCAGGTGTGAAGGCTTCACGAACCGCCATAGTGATAAGGTCATTGATAGGGGGTATAGGGTGAGCAAGAGTTTTATACACGTCAAAATAGCTCGGATGTATGCCCGTCTTACGTAACTCATCGTCAAGCCCCGACAGTGACGGGTCAATCCGCAACTGCCATTCCGTTAAGTCTTGTGTGTTCGGTTTAGTCAGCACCCCGTCAAAATACTTCTCAGCATATATCGGATGGATGCCCGCTTTAGCAATATCGTCTATCATTTCGGTCTGCGATACGCCTTGCAAGAGATTACCCTGTACCAATAGCATAGCGTTGGGCAGTTGATAAGCAAGGTTTAGTAATGATTCCCGTTCTTCTAGTGGCCAACCTAACCGGGACAATTCCAAACCTGCACGGTTCTTGTCCCATCCTCCACGCCTATAAACTTCCTGCACTTGTTGAGTAGATAGCTTCTGAATAGATAGCCAATTCCACATTTCCCAATCTTCGTCCTGTACGTCGAACAACGACCACACGAACGTCTTAGGGTTCTCAGCATCAGAGTTATAACGACCGTACCTGATAAGCTCTTGTATTGACGGGTAAGGCTGCATAGACTTATACAGGTGTGCAGACTCTGTATCTGCATAACCGTCACTGTGCATACGGTGGTCGTAAAAGTCTTGCGTTATCTTCTTACGTTGAAACAACGTTGCAGCCGTTTCGGCCTTGATACGACTGTTGAGATATTTTTCAGCGGCTTCATACTCAAATGGTTTGGCCATTTGTTCACCACCTGCAAGAGCGACACCCCTTGAAACCGTGCCTAAGAACATACGTTGTACGTCCTCCCAGTCAGGGTCCGGCGGGTTTGATAGGATGTTAAACAGGTCTGCTATTGCAGGTGGTGTATTATCCGGCATACCAAAGTCAGAGAAGAACTTAGTGATTGCAGGACCATAGGAACGTTCCCGTTGTTCACTACGTAGGCGTTTAGCTTCAACCTCAGCAGCCCAATAGTAGTCACCGAACGTCTTTGGATTTTCTATATCAGGCGGCATAAGTTAGGCACCCCACGTCTTAAATCCTCTGGCCATTGCTGCATAATATTCTTCATTAAATGGAGCATCCCACACGGCAACCTTGTAAGCCTGAGTAATGCCCATAAATTGCTTTAATTCTTCAAAGCTGGCACTCTGCATCTCAGCCAATATATCGCCCATAGTGACACCACCACCACCACCACCGAACCCGTTGTCGTTGATATACCACAATATCCACATTAGCATGTCTTTGATGTCGTCTGTACTATTCATCCAATGACCGTACATATAATACAGGTCTAACGACAGAGCATAGGCATTTGTGGCACTTACTGGGTTGCCTTCTAAGTTAAGATATTGGCCCAAGTTGTCGGCATGTTGATATGCCATATACAAGTCAAGCCCAAAGTTAGTCAGTTGGGTATCTAACTTGTTCAGTCTGGTCTGTAAGGCAATTGGCATTTACATCTCGTTTATACTAAAGTTATATCGCTTGTCCTTGATGTCAGCAGCAACGATGTCGATAGCAGCCTTCACGGCTAAAGCATCAGCATCATTGTCAACTGGAAACATAAGCATTATCTGGCAAGCCTTATGTGGTTTTTTCGGTTTGCCGGACTCATTAGGTTCTTGTTCGTCTGCCATAAGCATAATTCCCTTCTTAAACTAAGCCTGTACGGGTCTTAGTCTGTCTTGATGATGCCTTTGAGGATGTCCACAAATATATCGTCCCACGGGTTCGGTGTTTTCTTGGCTTGTTCGTCCAGTTGTAAAACAAACTGTGCGACTGCCTTCTTGATTTCCGGCGTTAACACCGTTAGAATCAACGGCAATAGTTTCTCAATAATCTTATTCATAGTGTCACTCCATTTCTTGTCTTGTATGTCACCGTATATAGTGACTACTTTTTCCACGCTGTAATGGTAACAAATACTTGCATCCACGTCCCTGTCTGCAACCAATATTCCAGATTACCACCGACACCGACAGGCAACCAAAAACGTCTGTAACTAATCGTCAATTGGTTCTGTTCAGCGTAGGTGAATTGGTTCATATTTTCACCGGCACCATTTGGACGCATTATAAAAACCGAACCGTCTAATTGTGCCGATATATTTAACGTAACTTCCACAAACTTAGTACCTACAGGAACGATGCCTGATATGTCCAATTCCCTGTCGGTACTGTCGGCAGTCAGGCTTATAGGTGCAAAAAAGTCTGCCGCAACTACTACGCCCCGGTTGTACGTTATCAATCCACGTCTACCACTTGCCCACATAATGCAGCCCCTTATCAAAATGCTTAGTACCTATTATCTACATAGTTACTAAGCATAAGAAACTATGAGTTTTTCCGTATCGGCGACTATGAGCATTTGCAGGTCACGTAAATTATCGACTGAGAAGTTTTTCACGTCACCCGGTCCAAGTGGCCAACTGTTAGTTACCTCCGCCGTAGATAACGTGCGAACCCACACAAACTCCTTGTTGTCAGGATGCCCCATACACATAACCTCAGAGCAAGGGACTTCACTACCTTGTGTAGTAAAGTTATCCTCAGTTGCGGTATAGTGTATAACGTCTATGAGTCTTGCCGATGTAACACGTAAAGCCCCGACAGGTGACGACTGTAGAACAATCCGGCGGTTCTTGCTAAACCCGGTAAGCAGCGATAAAACTTGCTGCATATCTTCACTTAGCTCGATGCCGCCTTCTTGTTCTGGTTGCAGGTTTAACTCCGGCAACTTCAACGGTGTACCTATTCTAAGCATTATAAGCCCCTTCAAGCGGTCAAGTAGGACCGTTAACGCAAGTACTACTTCAACAATTGACACGTCTCACCGTTGTTAGACGTCTTTGTATGCGATTGCTATATCCTTTGCCGTTGTAGCGGCACCGTTGTTGTAGAATCCAACCTTGATGTCGTCCCCAACTTCGACAGGTATATCGGCAGGGAGCAAAGGCGAACCGGACGTGCAGGCTATACTCTGGACGTCTACAATCTGCTCGCCGTTACGATATACACGAATCCACAAATTAGCAAGCGGGTCCGTAGTTATACCGACTATCTGGTAGGTCTTGTTCTTCAAACCCGACAGGATGGTGGCCAATGTTTCGGCCCCATCCGTCAAGGTTGCGGTCCTAAGTCTTTTATACTTCAACATAGTAAAGCCCCTTGTGTTGTACTCTATTTGTACTTGTCAAACGTTCGACACCTACGCCGATTATGTTCTGATGTCACGCAGGATAAACGCTACATCTTCCATAGCGTCCCACGTAGGCGAACCAGTCATAACCAAAGTCAGGTACACCGACAACTCCGAACCTGCCTCAAATGGTATGACAGGGTTGAACATCAGCGGTTCGCCGGGCATGATGATATTGGTATCCACCAGAATTTCCGTCCCCGGTCCTATCAGGGAGAAATTACCGCCGTATGTGTCTGCCGTAGCAGCAGCATCAGCACAGTCGAACGGGATGCCGTTGCGGTCTGTATCGAACAATACTTCGCGGTCCTTCACGAACTTCATAAAGGTAGACGCAAAGCCTGCCGGACCACTCTCGGCATTGTTGAACGGACACCCGGCAACGCCAATCATTTCGACCTTATGCCGGGCTTCCACAACCTTACCACACGGGAAATCTGGGAACTCAGACGGGGTAATTGCCGTATCAATCTGATGGTCCCCGGACGCCGTTGGTGTGGTGCCGATCTTTGCGTATTGCAGGTATGTGATAACGTTACTTTCCGAACCGTTGGGGTCCGAAGCGAGAACGTCACCTGCCGTATAACGGTCATAGATAACCATTACATTTCCGGCCTCTGCATAGCGGGACACGTTGAACGTCTGCCCCTCGGCAACCGGAATACTTACGTTAACTCCGGCGGCTTCAAGAAACGCCATTATGTTGCGTTTCAGGTAGTCAACGCGATTGGTGCCCAGGTGATTACCTGCTTTTCCCTTGACACGATAATACGCACTTGTCACACGGTCCACACGGATTGTCAGGTACGTGTCGTTGGTGGAAGGTATGCACTCTATACGCTTCACCTTCAACGACTCACCTGCTTTGGCTTCCAGATCACCACCACCCGAAGCAGTAATCCGTTTTACCATATTGCTTTGCAGTAACATAGTTTCGATTCCTTATAAAAAATGTACTCTGAATCTTGACGTCCCTTGTATACTCAAAGGCACCACCGACAGACGGTTGCTATTTCGTCCGTTTCATGTTGGCCATGTGACGAACAAAGGTGGACATACGTGCAATGTTGTCCTCCAAAGTTATATCAGGCATAGCCTTCAACTTGGCCTGTCCAGCGTCGATGTGGGGCAGAAGATCCTCGGCAAATGCTACGACCTTTGCGGACGCAGCCTGAATACCGGCGGCGATACGGCCAACACCAACGTCTCTGGTCTTGGTTTTCCATTCTTCCAGACTCACACGTTTCAGACCACGCTCCCACCTGCCATCGTTAACCGATGCGGTCAAGTTGGCAAGCATCTTGTCCTTTTTCGCAGCGGCTTTTTCCATCGGCGATTCTGTAACGCGGTCTATACCACGTCTTACATCTTCCACCGATGCCGTTAGACGTCTTGCATGTTTCTCTTGAAACTCTTGGGGTGTTAACTTAGCCATAATACTTGCTCCTTTACCTTATGTAAACTCTATCTATGTGGTGACATGATAACATCGTATCAACTGCCCCACTACTACACCCCCTAATCATATCAATGTCACCCGGCGATAACAAGAGTAATCAAGGAGAAAATAACCAGTGCGTTAATGTTCTCACTGTATACCTTACATAGTGACACTACATATATGTCACTAACTATGTCACCACCTGTTGACTATATAGTGACGTTACTACCCAGGTGACATGGGATTACTAACTACGATATGGTGACATATATAGGCTCGGTGTGACGGTTATACATCTACTTAACTTTGGTCCCTATAATTCACCCATTTTTGAGCATATAAACGATGTTTCC
>Ga0114923_10003396_pt1 | contig 10745 bp, 16 predicted proteins | sample SumtaG_FD_89578 | JGI IMG/M metagenome (GOLD analysis project Ga0114923, IMG submission 89578) | Deep subsurface microbial communities from Indian Ocean to uncover new lineages of life (NeLLi) - Sumatra_00157 metaG | ecosystem: Environmental > Aquatic > Marine > Oceanic > Sediment | place: near...
CCACGGTCTTGCCGTCGAACACCGCCTCGGTCCGGGCCACCGCGGGCCAGTCGATGTCGTCGCCTTGGTAAGCGCTGACGTCTACGCCGATGGTGTAGGGGCCGAGGTATGGGTCGATGGCGGTGCGGTGGACGGTCACGAGCCGGACGGTAGCACGGCGCTCGCCGCCCCGGTCGCAGCCGCAACGGCCCCGTACACCGCCGCCGCCGCGAGGTGTCTGGCGGCGTTCGTCCGGGACCGCGTCCTCTTGGCCGCGCCGAGTTCACGGAGCGCCTTCTCGGCTGCGTCGTTGAACAGCACCCGGACGGCGGTCCGGGCGTGGTCGGTCGCGTCGCTCACGACCAGCCCCAGATATAGGCACGCCGCCTGCGGGGCGCGTCTTCGGGGTCACGCTTCTCAGCGCGGCGACGTGCGCGGTTGACCATCTTCTTGAGCCAGCCGCGCACCCGCTTGCCCCGGTGTCCGGAGTACGGGCAGTTGCTGATCTGCTCCACCCTCTTCATGCCCCACCGTAACACGCGGCGTCAGGGCGAGAGCCCGGCGACGGCTTTACCCGACGGTGCTCCGGCGCAGACACCCCGTCCGCCGCGGGTGGAGTATAGCGCGGGGGCGGTTGCCGGATTCGAACCGAGCCAGCCCTGGCCGGGCCTTACCACGCGGTGCACCACCCGCCCCCGCGGCCCCACCATAATGCGAAAGCCGCCCTTGGTACCAGGACGGCTCTCGACTTATTGCTGGCCACCCGAGGGCGGCCGCACTCCGCTACCGAAGCCACGGAGGGGGTAGGCTCACGCCGAAGCGCTGCCGACCGCAACGGTAGCATGGGTGCCGACTCTCCGACTGGTCACGTCTTCGGCTTTCACCCGGGATACACCCGGTCGGGCCGCGTATGCACCGACGTTCGTCCGCCCCGTCAATCGCCTCAGGGGTCCGGCGGACCGGGGGTGTACTGGCCCCGGCTTGGGTGGAGCGTAGCGGGTTTGGCAGGAGGTGTCATGAGACATTGTCCTACACTCTTCACGCCGGTCCGGGCCTGGTTATTGTGGTCTCATGAGCAACGAGATGACCGCCCGCGAGCTTGCCACCCTGACCGTCGCCGCCCTTGCGCACGTCGAGGCGCACCCGTGCCTCCCTCCCGCATCCGTGGTCCGGATCTACTTCCGTATGGGCCGCCGGTTCACCCGCGTCTTCTGGGCGTACCAGGGCGCCGACGTCGGATCGATCCTCGTCTACGTCGAGAACGCCACGGGGCGCGTCTACTCGGCGAAGACGTCCACCAAAGCGGGCACCGCGACTGATGCGGTGTGGGCGTGAGCGACCGGAGGACCTACCTGGGCGACGGCGCCTACTACGACCACGACGGATACAGCGTCGTCCTCACCACGGAGAACGGCATCTCGACGCAGAACACGATCTACCTGGAGCCCGCGTGCGTGAAGGCGCTCATCGGCGCGCTCTGCCGGGACTACGGCGCGGCCGCGATCCGGGCGATGCTCCCCGAGACCACGTCGTGACCCGCTACGCCATCGAACTCGACGGCGTGGTCGGGTCGCGCCGGTTCGACTCGGCGATCGCTGCGTCGCTGTGGGCGATCGGCGAGGGGCTGGTCGGCTGGCGGTGGGTGGTGGCGGAATGAGACTCGCCAACGCGACCGCGTACCGCACGCTCGATCTCCGCGCCGTGCTGTGCGCCGTGCATACGATCGGTGCTGCGGGCCTCACCGGCTCGCCGAACGCGCGGCCGCAGTCTGGTCGACTACGCACGTGGCCGGATCTCGTGGTCGCCGTGCGTTACGCGCGCAAGGGCAACCGGAAGTACACCGGGCACGCGTACCTCTCGGGGTACCACGCGACGCTTTCGGTTCCGCGCGGCTCGTGCAACCTGCGCGTGCTGGTCGCGTTGTGGCAGCACGAGCTTTGGCACCTGTACGGGCTCCGACACGACGCGATGGCTGATTCCGTAGGGTGGTGCCGCGCCAACACTCTATTCGTCGAGCGCGTCGTCACAAAACTCGGCGACCAGTTCGGCGGTGCGCTGCACGAGACCGTGCGCGTGCCAGCGCCGAAGCCGACCGCCGCCGACAAGCGCGTCGAGAAGGTGGCGCGGCTCGTTGCGCGACGCGACGCGTGGCTCGCGAAGCAACGCCGTGCGGCGAACGCGCTCGCGAAGATCGAGCGCTCGCTGCGGCGATACGAGAAACTCGGGGCTGAGGTTGCCCCGGCGAAGGCCGCACGACCGAAGCGGCGAAGGCGACGGAATAAATAAAGGGCGGCGAGCCGAAGCCCGCCGCCCCTACATTGGTTGCCGGGAAACTCGCCCGGTGTGTCTGCGCAGACTACCCCGGGTCAGTCCCCAGCGCATCGACCAGCGCCTTCCGGTCCTGCACCCGCTGCCGCTCGAGTTCCGCATCGGCCCGCAACTCGGGCGACAGGACGTCCATCACGCGCCGGACCTCGGCGGAGTCGTCGCCCTCGATGAACCGGGCGATGATGCCGGCCACGAACTCCGCGGCCTTGAACGCGAGGGACAGCGCGACTTCGACTTCACTGGCCATTGGCGGCCTCCGATTCGGGACAGGCAGCACCGGCGAAGCGGGCCAGGACCTCGGCGCCGGATAGCAGCGCTTCGGGTAGCTCGACCTCGGCCGCATCGAGCGCACCGGCTAGCTCGCCCAGGACTGCCACCACACAGGCCGCTGCGTCGAGGAACGCTCCATCGCCCGACCCGGCGTCCCAGGCGTCTAGGGAGCGCTCCAGGGCCAGCAGCGCGGACCGGACGGTTCGGAGGACCCGGGCCGCCACGGTCATCGGCGCGGCGCGGCGCTCGATCTCGTCGATGCCGTCCTCGACCGATGCGATGGTCCCGGCGTCGACGAGTGCGACGACCTCGTCGCGGATGACGGGGCGGCGCTCGGCGATCTGGGCGGTCAGGAGTTCGTCGGCCCGGTCCGTCCCGCTGGCCAGTTGCTCGACGCCGAGACGGATCTCACGGGGCACCCCGCCGCAGCCGACGAGTAAGGCCAGGATGGCGAGCGCGGCGAGGAGCTTCACTTCGAGGACCGCTTCCGGTCGATGAAGAACGCGACGAGCACGAGGCCGAGCTCGCCGGTCGCGACCTGCATGAGGTACTCGGGCGGGATGATCGCGAGCACACCGAGCGCGCCGGCGATGAGCGCCACGACGACGAGCGCCCCGGGCCAGTTCATGGTCTTCAGCGTGTCGAGCATGGCGTCTCCCAAAAAGGTTGGGGCCTGACCGTCCGGCACCATGCCGACGAGTGTGGTCGGGCCCCGGCAGCGTCATACCACGACACGGACCCGAGACGCCCGCCGAGCACCGCAGCCGATGGGGGGATACCCAGCCGCAACTCGGCGAGCGACTCGGATCAGCGTCGGCGGCGCGGTGGAGGTCGGGGCGGAAGGCGTTCGTCGAGCAGGCGACGGATCCGATCGACGTCTTCCTGCATCCGGTCGATCTTGGTCCGGAGCGTGGCGACGTCTTCACCGAGGTCGGAGTGGCCGTGCGCATCGACGTCACCGGCGACCGACGCGATGTCGCGCTGCATCACGCGGTTGACCTCTTCGGTGCGCGCCGAGTCGGCCTTCACGCTGGTGTAGAAAGCGACGGCGCCGACGAGGCCCGGGACTAGCAGGGCGAGCGCGACGGCGACGACGGCCTTCGTGACGGCGCGGTTCGCGGCGCCACTGACCTGGTCGGCGATGGACGGGGTCGCGCCGGTGGTCGGCACATCGTCGTAGCTGGGCGGGGCCGGGTCGGTCGGGGGCATCTATTCTGCTCCTTCGGGGATCGGTACGCCGTCGGGGCTGCCGTCCGCGCCGTCGCGAGCCGGGAGCGGTGACCACGCACTCTCGACGCCGGGGAGGTCGCCACGCACCACCCACCCCTGATCAGCGATCCACTGTCGAACGCGCTTCCGTGTCGCGTTGTGGCGGATGAAGCGCTCCTTCAGCCGCTCGGCGACGCCGTCAACCTCGAGCGCGATCGCACCGTGCAAGATCGCCGGCCCGGTGTCGTCGTGGACGTGGACAGCGAAGGCCGTCTCGACGCGCGGTAGGGGCGCCGACTGTGACGCCGGACCGGTGCGCGTGATCTCGCTCTCGGCGAGCGTGCGCGGGAGGCCGAGGATCTTGTCCACGCCCTGAGCGAAGCTGCGGAGGAGCGGCCGATCGGCCGCGGGACCGATGATGATCTTGCGTGTCATGTCACCACCGTGAGCCCGTCCCATTCGCTGGTGAGGTAGTCGCCCACCGACTTCCGCTCCGCCGTCGTCGGCAGGGAGTTGAGGATGATGATCTCAGAGATGAACCCGAGCAGTCCGGACCCCAAGACCACGTTTTTACCAATGAAGATCCCGTCCGCGTTCTGCGCTCCGACGTTGCCCGAGTCGACCGCGCCGTCTGTGAAGTCGTCGACGTACCACTCCGACGATGCACCGTTGAGGACGGTACACATTCCCGCAACGGTTGCGGCCGAGAGCGTCTGCCCCGGGTGGGAGGCGCCCGCAAAAGTGGACATAACGCCCGACGTCAGCGTGGCCGAGATTAGCATCCTGTTCGTCACGTCGTCCGAGTCCATGAACGAGCGCTGCGCGGCAAAGTTCGTGGCCTCACCCACGATGAAGACGGCGTGCGGCTGGCTCAGCGCCGTGTGGAACAGCCCGGTAAGCAGGTGGTCGCCGACATCGAAGCTCGCGGACTTGCCCCCGTAGCGATTGACCTGCGTCGGCTGCGCGCTGCCGGTGCCCTGCGTTGCGGTGTTGCCGTTGCCGCTCTTGTCGGCCATCGACGTGATCGACGAGCCGGACAGCACGACATCGTCGGCGCGGTACCAGGCGTGGAGAGCGGCGAGGTCGAGGGGGGAGAACGCGACCGGGGTAGCGCCGCCGGCCCTGTTCCACGGCAACCCGCCTGCACCGGCCGCCGTGTTCTCGATCGCTCCGGTCACTGCCGGAACGATGCTGCGGACGATGGTCATGTCGAGAGGGCCGCGTCGATCTGCAACACGCCGAGGTCACCCGCGCCCGTGTCGCCTTCCTCCTTCGCCATGACGAAGAACCACTTGATGGCCGAGACGTCGAGGATGAGGAACATCCGCAGCTTGTCGGTGCCAGCGTCCGACGGGTGCGTCGTGATGGCGAGCGGTCGCAGCTTCTTCGTGACGAACTCGGGCGTGATGGTCATGTCGACACCGGCCGGGAACGAGTCGGTCTGGACCGCGTCCTCACCGGTGTTCTCGAGTTCGGCCAACGCACCCCACTCGTCATCGCCGAAGAGCGGAACGGTTGCCGCGTTGCTCGCCATGATGATCATGGTCGGCGTGTTGGCCGTGCCGCTCGCGTCGGCGTCGTACTTGATGGTCAACGCGCACTTGCGCATCCGACCGCAGTCGACGATCGCGGATGCGACGAAGTTGGCGGTCAGGACGAGCGAGTCGCGGATCGAAGCGTTGTCGCCCTTGGACGCGAGGGGTACGTCGGGGCGGCCCGGGTCGTGTGTTGCGGGCTGGGTGGGTGCTGCGTCTGCCATGTTTCATGCTCCAACGAGGGGGACGTGTGACCACGATGCCCCTCTGATCATCCTGTTGATCGCCGACTTGCCGAGGCCGTAGTCATTGCCGACCACGCGCTTCCGCTCACCGTGCGAGATGCGGCGCCGGATCACGCGGACGTCGGCCTCGGTGAGTGCGGTGTTTGGGTTGTATGAGCCCTTGGAAACCCCCGACCGGCCCTTGCGGTTGCGGTCGGTGTTGTTATCGCCGCGGGTGCCGAGCCAGAGGTGGTCGGGGTTTACGCAGGCTGGGTTGTCACCACCCGGGCAGTCGTGGAGGACGCAGATCCCGTTCGGGATGCTTCCGATGAAGTGCGCGTAGCTGAGCCTATGGGCCCGCCGCACGGAGCCTTCTACGTTCAGCAAGCCGTAGCCACTCCCGTCGAGCGCTGACGTCCAGCACCAGCAACCGTTGCGGTCACGCCTGACCTTCGCGTCGAAGCGTTCGAACTCGGACGCGGTCATCGGCCTGGTGTTGCGGTAACCCCTCACGGGGCCTCCCACACGCTCAAGGATTCGATGTTCACGGTGCCGCTGCCCGCGGTCCGCTGCGCTTCGAAGGTGTGGTCGTCGGTGGTGCCGCCGCGTAGCCCGTCCGACTGGGTCGGGTCCTCGGTGTCGGTCTCGAACGTGTCGGCGGTCGCGGGTAGCCAGGTCGCCGTCGTCGTTCCGGCCGGGACGGCGATCACGGTGTTGCCCGCGTCGTTGGTCACGCGCACGTTGCCGGCCGTCGTGCCGTCGCTGTTGTACGCCTTGACCTTCCACGAGAGCGTGCGGGTCGTGTCGCCGGTGAAGAGGTGGCGGCCCATGATCGAGACGTCGTCCAGGAACTTGTTCTCGTAGCTGGCGTTCGTCGTGGTGCTCGGCGCCCCGGTACCCCAGGAGTGAGCGAAGCAGCCGCACCGGCGCGCGCTGGTCCGGAGGTTGTTTTGCAGGTCGAGCAGCGCGTTCGCGAAGTTGCGCTCCGAGATGGCTTGGCGGATCCAGAACTTCATCCGGTCGGCGCCGAGGTCGTTGGCGTCTTCGGCCAGCAGGAACCGGGGCAGCGCCTCGACCATGATCGATTCGACGTCCACGCTCGACGCACCGGCGGTGATGTTCACGAGGGTCTCGGCCTCGGTCGTGTCCTGCGCAGACCGCTCCACGTCGAAGATCTGCGGGACCATGTTTTTGCGACTGAAGACGTCGACCGTTCCGACGTCGTTGCTCTCGATGTTGACCGTCGCCGTCGTCGTGGTCTCGGCGCTCATCAGGATCGTGTAGCGGTAGCGCGTGTCTTGGTGGCGCGGAGCGTAGCGATACGGGAAGGTCGAGTTCCCGGACCCGGCGATCGTGACCTTGGGCGAGTTGGCCGGCACCTGCATGACGGGGCGGCCCGCGTTCCAGTTGTGCAGCCGGACAGCGTGGACCCACTCGCCGGCGCGGACCGAGCGGCTAACGCGGACCTCGTCGCCCGTGAGGATGACGCGCGACTCGGGGACGGTGGCGGTCATGGCTCGAGGTACTCCGTCAGCTCGCAGCCGGAGAGCTTGGCAACGGCCGAGGCGTTGCTGATGCTGGACGCGATCACCAACTCGACGCGCATCCACGTAACGAGCACGTCTTCGCCGCCGATCGTGTCGACGCTCGAGACGCTCTCGCGCGCCCGCCTCACCCACTCCCGGTCGAGGTAGATCAGGTTGGCCATATCGAACCAGGTCGGGGTCGTTGCGGCCCTGGCGTCCGACTGCACCGTGTTGACGCCGGTCACGTCCCCGATCCCGATCTCCGCGAAGCCGAGCGGCGCAAGTGTCGCCCGGAGCGTGGCGGTGTGGGTCGCATCCTCCGACTCGAAGTGGACCCTGACCCTGCACCGGTTCGTCTCGCCGCTCTGCCGCATGTGCAGGTCGAACGGACCCGAACGCCAGAGCATGTTGATCGGCCCCTCGTCGCTGAAGTAGCTGTCGGTCCCGGGCGTCAGCGTCGAGTCGACCTCATAGGCCCCGACGCCGGCGCCGAGGATCCACTTCACCCGGTTCTGGCTGACCTGGTCGGCGAGGTGGTTCAGGTTGCCGATCGCTCGGTTGAGCATGCCGGCGTCGCAGAAGTCTGCATCGTCGAGGAGCGACTCGTCGAATCGCGTATACACACCGTCGTCGCTCGTCGACATGTCAGGCGCTCAGGGTGCGGGGGTTGGCATCGGCCGAGCCGAGAAGCAGGTCGGTCCCGGCGAACGCCGCGAACTTCTGCTGGCCGGTCGTCGTACCGGTCGCGTCGTGCTTGTCGAAGATCAGATCCCAGGTGTCGGCGCCGGGCGTCCAGGTCGCGTCGAACTGCACCGTGATGACATGGGTCCCGGTGTTGATGACGGTGATCTCCCCGACGACCACGGTCGTCGATTCGGAGTCGACCTTGATGACGCGGACCTGATCGGCCACGGCGAAGAACGTGTCGACGTTGGCTTCGACCGAGCCGGCGGTGTCGAGCGGCGCGTACTTCGTATGATCGACCGTGATCTCCCAGAGGTCGCCGGTCTGGTCGGCCTGCGAGTTGACCCGCGCCGTCGGGCTGTAGCCCGCGACGTTCTGCCACGGGACGAGGATCGACAGCTCGCCGAACGCTTCGCCGAGCTTCCACTTCCGCGACGTGACGATGCCGACGATGTCGGTGATCGGTCGGTTGCCCGTGGCGAAGTCGGGCAGGTGGGCCGCGTCGAAGGTCACCGGCGTGCCGAGCCTGAGATTGAAGAGCGTCCACGGAACCTTCGGCGCCCAGAAGTCATGGGGGTAGCCGAAGAGCGACAGTACCGGCAGCGCCATCGCGCCGGCCTCTTCGGGTGAGATCAGGACGTCGGCGAACCCGCGCGACTCGACCTCTAGCGCGCGGTCCTGGTGGTCGAGCGCTTGGGCCGTGATGTCGTTGACCGTCTCGGACCCGGACCAGTCATCCTCGAGCGCGTCGTATCCGGTCCGGTAGACGACGCGGTTGATCGTCTGGTTCCCGCGCACCATCGTCGAGAGGCTTTGCGCCTGGTCGTCGATGACGAGGACCTCTTCGGTGATGTCGACGATCGAGGCGTCGAGGCTGTTCGGGATCTCGAGGCGCCGGATCGCGATGGTCCCGGTCGACGAGGTCACCGGGTAGCAGGCGATCGCGCGGAGCTCCATCGAGAGGAACTCGGTGAGGTCGATCGGGTTCGCGATGAAGTAGCGCTTGCTGCGCTGCCACGGCGTGATCGCGGCACGGAGCGCGACCCCGGTCCAGATCGCCTCGGTGACGTCGGCCGGGACAATGAAGGGCGCGGTTCCGAGGTCGCCGAAGTCGATGGCCTCGTCGATGATCGCCGACATCGCGTCACCGACCGTGCCGACGCCGGCCCATGCCGAGCGGGTATCCGGAACCAGTTCGCGCAGGATGTTGATCGCGACGGGAAGGTCGCGGGTGTAGAGGGCGTGGTCATCGGGGCTGACGTTGCCCCCGGCCCACTCGATGAAGTTGGTGGACGTGTCGGCCGTCGTGATCGCACCGGTGTCTTCGAACGCTTCGAACTCGATGGTGGCCGCGGTCCAGTTCGACGAGACGGCGCGGCTCACGTGGATCCTGATGTGCGACGTCGTGGTCGCGGCTAGCAGGTTCCACAAGACCCGGTCCGGCGAGTCGCCGAAGAACCCGCGCGGGACCGTCCGAGCGCCGGGCGGCTCCAGCTGCCACCGAGCGAAGAGGCGGTCTCCCGTCGCGATGGTCCTGCCTGCGGTGCGGACCGCGTCGGGCGCGTTGTAGCCGGTGTTCTCCTGACCGCTGTACGTCAGCCCGTCCTGCTCGCTGAACACGCTGAACACGGACATGTCGTAGGCGTTGGCCCCGACCGTGTTGACCAGCGTCCAGCGCCCGTCGGTCGTCCGCACCGCTTCGTAGGTCCCGTCGAGGGCCGACGTCGCCGTCGCTAGCGTCGCGTTGAAGTCGATAAGGAACGCGTCCTGCGTCTCGGTGAACCCGACATAGATGCCGCTGCCGCTGACGAAGGTGCCGGCCTGGTCCTCGCTGATGAACCAGGCCAGGCCAGCGCGGTCGTGGTAGTAGCAGCCGCGCGCCTTGGCCGGCTCTTCGAGATCGGCCCCGAGCTTCGTGTCGAACAGCGCCCAGTTGCCGCTCATCGAGAGCTGGTACTTCGTGCCGTTCGCGAGCAGCCGGGGCTCGTCCGCAACGACGCCGCGCCAGACGAGCGAGCCGTCGCCGGTCAGGTCGTCGTCGTCGCCGTAGAGGTAGAGTTCGACGCGCCTGCCACGGAACCGTAGCGGCCGGTTCGTCACCAGCAACTCGGGTACGTTCGCGGTATCGCTCGCCCAGTGCTTCCGCTTCTCCGTGCCCCAGAACCCGCGGGTGCAGCCGGTGAGGTCGGACCCGGACACGCCGCCGACTTTGATCGCCTCGGTGCCGATGTGAATGATGTCGTTCGCGCTGATCCCGCTCGTCGACAGCAGCGTGATGGTCGTCGCCGAGTCGCTGAACGTGACGGCGCCGAAACGTTCGATGCTGGGCCGGTGCGAGAAGACGTTGGCCAGATCCTCGTCGAACGTCTCCCACATCGTGAGCGTCGTGGACTTGATGTCCATCGTCGCTTCGGGAATGTTCACGCTCTCCTCGATCGAGAAGCCGGAGTCGGTGAGCGACGTAACGCAGATCCTCTCGACCGTGTCGAAGTTGCCGCCGCTGATGGTCTGTTCCATCGCGGGGTCTGTGACGATCTGGATCGGGAGACCCTCGATCTCCCACCGCGCCGCGAGCTTCCCGCCGCCCTCGGTGATGAGGTTCGCGAGCGTCACAGGAACCCCACGAACTGGCCCGACACGTCGAGGTTGAAGAGCGACTGGAGCGGGCCGAAGACCGACTCGCGGTTGTCACGGCCGAAGTCGCCGAGCCGGTCGCGGTAGACGAACTCGAGCGCCGTGGTCGACAGCGCGATCGGCTCGTGTCGACCGGTGTGGGTGACGAGGTCCTCGTAGGTCCAGGGCGCGGTGGCCACCTGGTCTTGGTTGTAGACCGACGCCTTGGTCTGGAACCCGAGACGGATCTCCATGAGTTCGATCCGCGTCGCCGGGCTGATCGCATACCCGTTCGCGAGCGTCGTGATGACGCCCTTGGTCTGTCCCGCCACCTGGTAGGGCGGCCAGCCTTCGGTGTGCGTGATGCCGTCCCGGGC